>ERZ650302.164-NODE-164-length-32836-cov-11.837497_pt1 | contig 32836 bp, 28 predicted proteins | sample MGYA00376238_ERZ650302 | MGnify/ENA primary metagenome ERZ650302 (study PRJEB26733, sample SAMN07839298) | wastewater metagenome | biome: urban; feature: wastewater treatment plant; material: waste water | place: USA: North Carolina | collected 2016-04-28 ... | reverse complement strand
GTGACTGGAGTTCAGACGTGTGCTCTTCCGATCTATTTCTTTTAAGCTGCCAATTTCGGAACGGTTTAGGTTTTCTAGTTCGTCCAAGTTGATTAACATACATTCTGACAGCTGCACCAATGTATCTTTGTTGTTAGGGTTTATGGTTCCAGAAAATAGATATTCTTTCAAAGGTTTTGGAACGAGTTTCTCTACCCAAGTTGTTTTTCCTAATCCTTGTTTGCCACTAAAGACAATAACTGTGTGATTGATAATTTTTTCATCTAAAACACATCCCACCATTGCTACAATCCATTTTTTAAAACATTGCTGCCAAAGGTCTTGTTTTGTAGTTGTGATTGTATTGGCTAATTCGGTAATGTAATCGGTCTTTTCATCATAAGAAGGTAAATTGAAAAAGTAATCTTCAAATGGATTGAATAGTACACAAAAATCAGAATACAATAAATTTCGTAATGAAGATAGGTTTGTTTTAATTCTACCTTTTAAACATTCTCGAAGCATTGAATTTTCAATAAAATCATTCATTACATTCCACTTCTTTTTGCCGAAATATTGGAACTCTAATTTACCCGAAACGATATTGTGTCGAAATACATATTTGTTTGATAAAAACAACTCTAAACGGTCAATTTGGGTTGGTTTTGGTTTGTCTTCGTCGTCTTCATCAGTTGTATCTGTTATTGAAAAATTGGCTGCCTTTTTTGGTTTAATTGGTGTTTCAAATTTTTCATTTTTGCCAAACTCGTGACTATTTCCGTAAGCACTGTTTACAGCTTGAGTTACTTCTTTTTCATCATACCCAAAATCGGTTAAAATATATCCCAAAGCTTCGTTTAAAGCAACTCCTTTACGGTTTAGGTTACACGCTAATTGATGTACAAATACGTTGCGACTACCATTCACGAATTGCACTTTTTTTTCAGTAAAATTTACGCAATGGTTGTAGATTGCATCGCTATTAATAACAATTGTTGGCTCTGTTCTTTTAAACTCCCTCTCGATGTTAGCTTTAGGTTCTTTTTCTTGTTCTGTAACACTAAATATTTTTGCGTTTTCATTGTAATAGAGGTTTTCATCATAAGAATAAAAGCATAGTCTGGTTAAGTCTTTGCCTGATTTGTCTATTTCTAGTTTTAAAATAGCCTCATAATGTGCTTGAACCAATAGAAACGCTTCTTTGTGATCTGCTTTGTCTGAATTGATTTTTACTAGAATTTTTAATCCATTGCCTGATGGACTAATGAAACTGGCAAATGTGAATTCACTTTGATTGGCCAAATGCTTTGCATTTTGCAAATCGGCTGCACTTAATTTGTCGATGTCCAGAATGATACAACTTGAATAATTCGCAAGAAATTCCAATTTTCGACCTCCAACAAACTTTCCTGAAGGTGTGAATGCTGGAAGTGATTTTTTGGCTTTATTGTAAGCTTCTGTTTTGTTTTCAGCAAGTGATTTACGCAAATAAACTATACCCGGTTTGTACTTTCCTGTTTTGATTTCTTCTAAAATTGTTGAAATTGTTTTGTGTTCAACAACCTCGTTGAAATTCTTGAAAATGGTTACCATATTTTTAATTTAATGGTTAATAGTTGGCGGTTGTTGGTTCTCGTTTGTGTGAGTTTTGCAATCGCAAAACTCACAAGTTCCGTTGCAGCTGCTCATACTATCTTCCTTTAAAGGATTTGTTGTAATGCTCCGTAAGGAGCTTTTCAACATCAGAAAGTTTGTAGTAGATTTTGTTTCCCACTTGACTAAATGAAATTTTACCTTCGTCTCTCCAGGTTTGAGCGGTACGTTTTGAAATTTTCATCAATAATAGAAATTCTTGATTGTCCAGAAAGGTTTCTTTCTTTGGGTCAGCCTTGATAGAGATTTGGCTTTGAATTGTGTCTAATTTGCTCATTAGATCTGTGAACTGGTCTTTTGTGAAGATAATTGCATCCATTTTTAAAAGTTTTAAATTGTTATGGTGCAAATGTGAGAAGTTGAAAAAAGTCTTTTAGTCCCCACTTGGTCTCCAGGGGACCATTTTGTTTAAAGCAATTTGTCGATATCCAGTCTTTTATGGGTGTTCGGACGTTTATCCTCTTTGGAAGGTTTGAGGATTGTTTTGACTGTTAGGGGACTTATTTCTTTACCCTCCTTATCCAAGAAGGAATTTACAATCCAGTCCGCTAGATCGTTTGTGTTTTCGTCAATATAAGGTTTGCCATCAATAAAAAGTTCGCGATTTAATTGGTAAAACATATCTACTAATTGGTTTAGATTTCCATTGAATTTTAGTTTTTTGTTTGGATTTGGGCTGCTTAATTTTAGTTTTTGAGCTTCTTCAATTGCCGCTTGTATTTTTTGTAAGGCATAAATGTTCTCTATTTCTTTGGTGCATTGTGCATCATAAAACGGTGTTTTTTGATTGATAAACTCAATATTAGCTTGTTGGTATTCAAACATTTCTTTAGTCAATAATAATATTTTTTGATTGTCATCATTGATATTATCCAACTGCTTTTTTAACTCATAAAATGAAAAATGACGGTCTTCACTTTCAGCATTAATGAATTTTTTTGGTGTTTTTACTAAAGGTTCTTTTACTCTGAAAGATTGCAGCTCTGTTCGTTTTTTCTCGATTAAAAAATACAATTTATTGTATCTACTCATTGCTGTTTTGGAGCTAAAAAAGGCTTCGTTATTGGCTAATAATTTTTCGAGTTTGCATATCCATATTTCCGGGTTCTTCACCTGGTTGAATTGATAATCGATAAATGCGGGAAATTGGGATTGTTTGAGTTCTAATATTTTTGAAATTAAGGCATTGCAATAGTTTTGAATTGTAATTTTATCTTCGACGATTATATCAAATAAAGGATTTTTGGCTAGAGCCGCAGGCACTGCCAATAATTCTACAAACGGAGCTGTTTGCATATTTTGATCCTTTGAATTCAAATTGTAGTATGTTTTTTTTGGTATTCATTTAGTATTGAAAGGTAATTAAAAGCGGTTTTTAATTAGTTGCTTTTTGGAAGTCCTAGTGTTTTCAACTAGAGTTCGTTTATCACTCGTTTCGAATGCTTTAAAAATTACTTGTTTACTCTGATGTAAAGTTATAAAATAAAAAAAATCCTTGTTAAAGGATTTTAGTTGAAGTTATTAACAATCGTTTAAGGTCAATAAAATAAGCCCTTGACAGATTTTTTAAAAAATATAGTTGTCTACAGCTTTGTCCAGTTCTTCGCTGATGATTTTAGCATATACCTGCGTTGTACTGATGTCTCGGTGGTCCATAAGTTTAGAAACGTGCTCAATTCTCATACCATTATTTAAAGCATTTGTGGCAAAACTGTGTCTTGATAAATGGAAAGAAAGGTCGAAAGGTAATTTTATTTTTGTCCCCATTTTTTTTAGATGCCAATTTGCCAATTTATTGAAAGCTGCTGTTTGAAAATAACGTTTTGCTTCGCTTTCCAAATAACCCTTTTTGTCGACAATAACCGGAAAGATAAAATCATCGTGATTGGCATTTGCTTTTTTGTATTTTTCTAAAATATCTATAGCCACTTTTCCAATTTTGAACTGGTGTACTCTTCCGGTTTTACGAATGTGTTTGTTGATTTTATGTTCAGCTTCATTGTAATTGGAATATTGCATTTCGATAACATCACTAAAACGCAATCCTCCGGCGTAAATAGAGAAAAGGAATAAATCTCTCCACATCATCGCTTTTTTGCCTTCTATGAGCTTTAATTGGGTTAAATTATCAATCTGTACTTTATTAAGAAATAATCTTTTAGAAGAACTGATTTTGAGGGTTATTTTGCTAAAAGGAAACATCGTTTCGGGAATTACTTCTTCACGAATTGCATCTCTGAATATGGTTCCGAGCACAATTATGGAAAGGCGTTGCGTTGTATCTCCGTTGCCTAAAGTATCTCCTAAATGAAATTTATAGTCGTTTAATAGTGCTACCGTAATTTCATCAAAATACACATCCTTTGTTCCCATATATTTTTCAAATTTATCAACCTGAGAGGTGTATGCTCTGTAAGTGGAATAAGAAACGGTACTTTTGATTTTCTCTAATCTCTTTCTGGCATATTCAAAAAAGTTTGGCACTTCTTTTCCCTTTATGGCTTCTTTGAGTTTTTTAACCGATACGGTTTTGATCTTGCGTTCCATATCGGCAACCTGACCTTCAGCATCCGCAATCTTTTGCGATAATGCAGCATTCATTCTGGCACTATTGGAATGGTTCTTTTTTACTTTCTGCTTTACTTCATCCCACTCATTCTCTTTAAGCTTCACTCCAGCAGTGATAAATTTCGTTTTTCTATCTTTTATAATTCGGATATACAAAGGGCTGTGTCCAGTTTGGTCTACCTGATGTGTTCTTAAAATTAGTTTTACTGATGCCATAATAATAGGAATTTAGAAATGTTATACTACTTTTGTAAAGTAATGCAAACGAGTGAAAGTGTTGTAAATAAAGGGTTTTCAATTGGGTGCATCGTGATACGAAGGTACAACATTGGGTACAACAAAACAAGTATTTCGTTGCTTTTTGTTGCTTAAAATTGCATTGTTCATTTTTATAAAGTCAATGAATACAGCACTTTAAGTGCAAATTGGAGGGTTGAATGAAAAGTTGTAGATAACTAGTATATGTGTGTTATAATCATCATAAACTATTGCTTTCCCAAATATATACAATTTTCACTACAAACCTTTTACTAGTTTATGGTTTGTTGTCGTTATCTTGTTGTTTTGGTTGGTTGAACAAATGGCGTGATAGAATTCGACAAAAACACACCCCCAGCCCCTCTCTAGAGGGGAGCAATCTCTACAATAATTGGATTTTAGGATTTGAACACACACAGCCCTATAACTCCCTATTTTATTTATTTTTGGAGTCGTTGAATATTCGATTTCTCGAGGGGAGTAATGGTGATAATGATTGGATTTTTGGGCTTTCAAAAAAAACACCCCCAGCCCCTCTCTAGAGGGGAGCAGCTCCCGCAAAAATTGGGTTTTTTATCGTTCTAACGTTCCTAGCCCTGATGGGAGTGGAAATCCTCTGGCTCGGGTGGCTATTTTTGGGCAGTGCGGGAAGAGCGACCAGAGGAAGCTCCTTTGCGACCTAGCCCAAAAAGCCACGCGAGGCGGAGATTATAACGGACAGCAGGAGTAGCTCCTAAAAATCAATCCAAACACTTTATAAGACGCTATCCCAAAACACAAAAGGCCGCCGAAGCAACCTTTTGACTAACAATAACAAAATAAAAAAACTTAACTACAATTTTAGACACTTAAACCCAGAGTTTACATTAGAATTCTGTTGTAGTAGAATTCTAATGTAAACTCTGGGTTAAAGCTTGTGTTTACTGTAATTTGGCATACTCGAACGTAGGATTTCCTCTTAGTCCCGCTTCGTTGCTCATCGCGAGAAAGCGCACTTTGTAGTAGTTGGAAGCGGCATCTTTGACCACATAAAAACGGTCGGTTCTCACGCTTGGCAAGGTAGTTGGTCCGCCACCGCTTCTCCAGTTGGAGCCTATGATTCTTTGGTCGGTTTTGGAGGTTGTAAATTTATCTTCGACTACTTTTGACAAGGTAAAATCTGCATAGCTACCACCATCGGTAACCAAAACTTGGTAGGCTTGTGTGCCGCCCAATCTGTTCGTCACGATAAAATCGGAATAGCCATAGGTTACCTCAGCGGTTCCTGTGGGTAAATAATTGGTGAAAGGCGTAAAATTCAAATCCCACTTGGCTTTTTGTGGCTCAACCGTTACTGTTTTGCCTTCGGACAGACTGAAAAATGTAAAATTGAAATTGCTGTCTTTGGCAATGGTTTTTTCTGTAAAAGTAGTGGCACTCAAGTCCGCATATTGGATTTTGTAACCGTTTCCGTTGCGTAGAATTCTGATTTTTTTCCAGCCTCTCGCTTCGCCGTCAAGGCTCACCGAGCCAACGCCTGGCGTGGTGGTCGAAACCGCAAAACCTAGATTGACCAAGTAGACTTTGTTCTCGGCATCGTTGGCAGCCACCGCGGCGATGGCCGTTCCCACTCCTGCTCCAGCTCCTTCTAAAACACCCGTTGGATTATCGACAAAACCATTGCTCGCCAAAATTGTTCCTCCGCCAACTGCCACAGCAGCATCTGCGGTTTGAGGCAAGGTAATGTCAGTAGTTTCTAGTTTTTTCACGGCCATTTTTAAAGCTCCGTTGAGGATTACTCGGTATTCTGCACCTGTTGAAAATCCGAAATCCCAAGATGCTCTCGGAATCGCATCGGTTTTGCTGGTACTCAAATCTACATAGACTTGATTCGGCTGATTCGGCCCACCTACTGCGGATTGTAAAATCGCTCCTAAGGAAGGAATTTCTGGTTTGTTTCCCTCGTCATCGTTGGAACAAGAGCTTAAGGTAGCTAAGGCTAAGGCTAAAATTAAAAAGGTTTTTTGCATAACAAGTTGATTTATATTAAAGATTAAGGTTATAGGTCAGTTTTACAAAAAAGGAACGTCCGTAAGCCAGCATTACTTGGTTGGACGTGGCGTGTCCTGCGCCTTCTCCGGTTCTAGTTTGATTGATATTTTTGATGTCGAACAAGTTTCTCGCGCCTATAGTCGTTTCGAGTGTATTGCTGAAAAAATTCTTCTGAATGGTCGCGTCCAACCAATGGCTGTCGTCTATTTCGGAAATCACATACGCAGCACTACTTTCTATGAATTGCTGGGTTTTTCCACTGTATTTGTAGTAGGCCGAAACAATCGTTTTCCATTTGGGTAGCGTATACGATACGCTAGTATTGGCATTGAAGGTGTACAAAAACCGGTCATCTGACACAAAAACTTGATTGTCGATTCTTTGGGAAACACCTACCAAAGAAGCACCCAAATTGAACAGCCAATTCTTACCCTTGAACTGATTCGTGGTCGCAACATTCCACATTTGATAACGACTGATGTTGATGTACTCGTATTCGGGATTACCCGTCTCGGTATTGAAGCGCGCCAGTGCCATATCGATACGGTCGTTGACTTTGAGATAATTGGCAGTAAACGTATGCGCTACTTGTAGCCCCGAATCCAAAAAAGACGTTTTCTTCGCGCTCATTTCATAAGACCAACTGGTTTCTGGAATCAGATTTTCATTGCCCGTAAAATGATGCCCATCAAAAATTTGTTTGGTATACAATTCTTCGAATGTTGGCGTTCTAAAAGATTGCCCTAAAGAAGTACGCAGTTCTATTCCTTTTGACAACAAATAACGCAAGCCCAAGAAAGTCGCATATTGGTTATCAAATTGCGATTGAATAGAATATCGAACTCCGGGACGAATAGAAAAAGAAGGCGTCGCTTTGATTTCGGAACTCATAAACCAATCGTAATTGTTCAAGCGTTTCGCTATCGGAACAAAAAGATTATTGCCCTCTTGCACCAAAGAATAGCCCAAATTACTCACCACTTCATAACCCAATTGCACATCTATTTTCTTGCTTTTGAAAAAATTACTAAGCGTTCCAGTGCTATACAACACTTCCATCGCTTGGTCTTTTTGTCTCACAGCTTCCTTTTCTTGCCGTGTAAACAGATAGTACCTAAAGTTTTCGGTGTCGCGTTGTTGTTTTTGATGCGAAAGCGAAACGATATAACTCATTCCATTTTCTAGTTTTCCAGAAGCATTCCAATTGTGGAAAAATCGTTGGGTCCAATACCTTTTGTCCATAGCATAGCGGTAAGAACCAAGCGTTGGCGAATAGCCCGACTGTACCGTACTGTTGTAAAAATCAACACGCTCATTGAGCCATTGGAACTTATAAAACATTCGAAAAGCGTTCTTTTGGTAACCTAACATCGTGGTAGCATTCCATTGTTCTTTGGGCAACCAGCGATAGCCGCGTGTGGCATCATTTTCGAAATAATCCTTCCCTTTTTTACCATCCAAAAAACCCTGAAAATCATTCCGATTCAGCGATGCATTAAAAAACCATCTTTCGTTGGGTGCATAAGAAAGTGCCAAAGCCTGAATATGGCGTCCTTTGTCAAAAAGAGAGAATTCGTTGTGTACCGATTCTTCTTGGGTTGTGGCACGCAAACTCCATTTGTAGCGCGACCCTTTTTTGGTAATAATGTTGAGCACACCGCTTACGGCATTGGCACCGTGCGTCACGCCCATCGAACCTTCAATGATTTCGATTTGTTCGATGTCGTCTAAGTTAATCTGAGACAAATCGGCGTTATTCCCCAAACCCGCCTCTCCGATTAATGGAATATTGTCGACCAATATTTTGAAATATTGTCCGTCTAAACCAAACAAAGAAACGGTAGAACGCCCATCAGAACTACTAGGTCTTACGGTAATGTTCAAATATTGATTCAAGACATCGGCCAAGTTATTCGCTGCTAAATTTTTGATGTCCTGACTCGAAATCACCCGAACATTGAAAACCGATTTTCTCAGAGACTGAGGTTCTATTTGTCCGGTCACCACTATTTCTTGCAGTGGATTAACCCGAAGCGAATCTTGCGCTTTTTGCTGGGAATAGCCTGTAAATACTGGCAATGACAAGAAAACAACCGCTATACTCTTTTTCATTATTTAGAATTAATCTTAATTATTTTCGGCAAATATATACTTTATTTTTATTTATTCTAAATTAATATAGTATTTTTGTCCGCATAATTTTAACCCTTACTAATTAAAAAATGAAAACAAAATCAATGCTTATCTTAAGTGCACTTGCACTAAGTACGACCCTTAGTTTTGGACAAAATGCCAAGAAAAAAGAAGACATCAAGGCCATACAAGCGATGTGTGGTTGTTATGAAGTACAATTCAATTTTACCGAAACCTTTGACTATCCAAAAGATAGCGCTAGTTACAAACCCTCAAAAACCAAACACGAGACAGCTTTGGAATGGGTAGAATTGGTAGAAAACACGCCTAACAAATTGGTTTTGCAACACCTCCTCATTACAGGCAACAAAGAAGAAGACATTGTAAAACACTGGCGACAAGACTGGCTCTATGAAAACACCGATTTGTTGCAGTTTCACAAAGAACTTACTTGGAAGTATAAAAAACTAGACCCTAAAACCGTAAAAGGCCAATGGACACAGAAAGTATACCAAGTAGACGACAGTCCAAGATACGAAGGCTCTGCTTCTTGGGCTACGGTAGATGGTGTGACGTCTTGGAAAAATACAACCGATGCGCCTTTGCCAAGAAGAGAACACACACAACGTAACGATTACAATGTTTTGAAAAGAAGAAACATACACGAAATCACTCCAAAAGGATGGATTCACGAACAAGACAACGACAAATTGATTCGTACAGAAGGAAGTTCGGATGTGCTTTTGGCACAAGAAAAAGGAATGGATATTTACACCAAAGTACCTGACGAAAAATGCCAATTGGCGCAAAAATGGTGGGCAAAAAACAAAGACCTTTGGGCAAAAGTACGCAACGAATGGGCAAAAGTTTACGGGCAAAACAAAGACCTAACCTTGGAGAAAAAAGTAGATAAAAAATCATTATTCAGCATCCTATTCGATTTAAAACCCGATGCTTCTCAAGAAGAAGTAGCCAAAATCATTAACGCATTTGTAATTCGCTAAAACCAAAAACGATGTGCACCCTAAACATTTTAAATAGAACCAATAACGGACTGTTATTTTATTGTACACATAGTTCGCTGTACAATCTTTCGTTTAACAATTTGACCTTCAACTTTGATGCGGTGGAATTTGATAGATTTAGGGTGTACCTCAACTCCATAGACAGCGCGTACTGGGAAAAGGAATACGAAAATTCTATCTATGAAAAGAAAATTCCCATTCCAACCTTGCAAAACAACTTCATCATTTTGCTGAATCGACACGAATTGGAGGAACTCAAAATTCTAGTCGATTTTAGTCATCGGGCTCGCCTGTTAGCCCCCGAGGAAATCAACTATAAAATGATTTACAATTAAAAATAAACATAGAATGTCTATGTGAATAGTAAAACGTCTATTCACTTCTTTTACAACTATACTTTCTATGTCTCTATGTGGTAAAAAAATCACCACTTATTAAAACCAAAAAGTCCAGCAACCATAAACGATTGCTGGACTTTTTATATATAATTTTATCCTATTTCAACAACTTCTCAAAGGCCTTTCGTGGCGTACCGCGAACCACAATCTCACCGCAATAGGTGTAACCCAATTTTTCGAGAATTTTCAACATCGGAAAGTTATCAAAGTTGGTATCTACTTTAATGCTAAACACGTTTTTCGAAACACTCAACGCTTCAATTTTCTCAAACAAAAGCGTGGCAATTCCCTTTCCTTTGTACTCAGGTGCCGTAGCCACACGATGCACCACCACATAATCCGAATGGCTCAACCACTCACCTTGCAGGTCGTTGTACGTCGGTTCCTCGCCAAAAATGATAGCCGCATAAGCTACCACCACCTCATTTTCGACCAATACGTGGGCATATCCTTTCACAAAATCATCGGTCACCGTTTCCAAATTCGGATAACCATCTTGCCACTGTGTGCTACCGTCTTCTTTTCGTTGGGCAATCGCTGCTTGCAAAATATCCCAAATCACGGGAATATCCGCCAGACTTGCTGTTTTCAAAATCATATCGTGCGCATTTGAGCCGTAAAAATAACTTTTATCCCCAAAAAACGAATACTTTTTTACATTAGTTTGAGGAGCACCACCAACCTGCTCACCACACGAGTCGTCCTGCTGTACGCTATATCTTGCTTGCCGAACCCCGTCAAGCAAGGATGCCGCTCCCATCAGGGCTAGACGAGAACGTTTGATTTTCAGAACAATCAATTGGATTACACTAAAGCGAGGATACAATTATGAAGATGTAGAGGCTTTAGCCAAAACTACCATAGATTTTGGCTAAAGCCCCAAACTGAACTAACATTAATGAATGGGCTAAAGCCCATTCCTATTCATTTTTTTTGAAAAAAAAATTGCTTCGCATGCAAGGTCTTTTTCCAGACCTTGTAGGTATTTTGAAAGTAGCCTAAACCTACAAATCGGATTTGAATTTATATCGCATCAATAAAATAATGCTTATTAATTGATTGCGGGAAAATCAATTGCCTCTCGCTTTAGCGAGAGGATATAATCATAAAAATGTAGAGGCTTTAGCCAAAACTACTATAGATTTTGGCTAAAGCCCCAAACTGAACCAACATTAGTGAATGGGCTAAAGCCCATTCCTATTCATTTTTTTTGAAAAAAACAGGAATCTTAACTAAGATTTATAAATCCTTAACCCCAACTTGCTTCATTATTTTACGCACTTCTTTAAATTCTTGTGGTGTTTTCACTTCAACCAAGTCGCGTTTTTTTCCATTAGTTAGTACAATCGCCAAGCGTTTTTTTCCAAAAAAGGAATATTCCTTTAGCCCTTTGATTGCGCTAACAGGAATTTTTTCTGAAGTCGTATTCTTTACCGTCAAATTATACAACACCACTATCGACACCAACCCCAGAAAAAGCCATACCAATTGCATAAAACCGATACTGCTTATACTAAAAGTCGAAACATTCAGAACCGTGTTGAGTAAATTCAAAATCATCAAAAGTTTCAGTAAAAAATGGTGATTTTTCAATCCGTCTTGAATAACTAGGGTTTCATCTTGGGTGTTGTAGTGTAATTTCATTGATATTGATTATTTTTTTTTAAATCCTGAAGAAGTTGTATAGCTTCTTGTAATGGTTTCAAAAGTACTATTTCTTATTGTTTAATTTTCGCTTTCAAACTGCAATCAATACGTTCCGCTGATAAAATTCAACTTATTCTGCCACAATAAAATCTTTAATATCTTTTATTACTTTCGTATCAACAGTGCCCTTGATGCTATATTCCTGAGGAGTAGATGGGCTTGTACCCGTCATAAATAAATGATTGAGTCCAGGATAACTGATGCATTTTGCCTTCTTCTTGTGTTGCACACCAGACTTCCAAAGTTCAAAATCCTTCATCGTGACTTGATAATCCCTTTCGCCTTGTACAATCAACGTTGGAATGTTTACTTTTTGAATGTCTTTCAACGGTTTGTAGTCCAAGATTGATTTCCAATACGGAGCGGATAAGCCTAACGGAAGATTATCTTTTGAAGTAGTTAAATTGAATGATTTTGAATGTAAGTTTTCAATTTGATGGCTTATTTTTTCCCGTTCGGCTTTCATCTCGTTTGATGGATTGAGTGTGTATAGATAATCGAATTGCTCTTGAATCAGCACATCCAATGGTCTTGCATTACCCGCCAATAGAATGATTTTCGAGATTTGGTTGGAACGAGTTGCAATTCGAGGCAATACAAAAGCACCCAAACTGTGTCCCAAAACGATAATCTCATAGTCTGAAAATTGGCTATCACTTTTAAAATACTTAACAATATTTAAAATGTCATTGGTAACTTCATCATCTATGGTACTTTTATCCGAAAAACTTTCAGGATTAGTATAGGTTCTTTTATCAAAACGATAAGAAGCTATCCCGTTTGCAAAAAGACTTTCTGCAATATCTTTGAAGGGTTTGTTTTCAAAAACGGTTTCATCTCTATCGTTGGGTCCTGAACCGTGCACAAAAAGGACTAACTTTTTTAGATTTCCGTTTTCGGGAATCAGAAGCGTGCCTTTCAAATCAATGCCATTGCTCTTTATAGTATACTCTTTACCCAAAGACGGCTGCTTTTTGAATTCTTTATGAGGCACAAAAAAGAAACCAATGATTTTACTTTTCTCATTAAAGGTAATTCTGATATCTAATTTAAATTTTTCGAAATCTGCATAATACAAATAGGTTTCGTTTTCGTTAGTGGTTTCAATCACCGACTTAAACTTGCCTAATTGCATTTCTAGCTTTTCTACTGTCTCTTTTAAAAGCGGTTCAGAGATTTTACTTTTGACTGATTCATCAAAAAAAGTATAGGCTTGGGCATAGTTTTTTTCGACCAATAAGGAGCTTATAAATTCATTTCCAAGCGACAAGTTAGTACCTTGACTATAAGATAGAATGGGCAATAGAAAGAAAAATAAAAAATAAAAGGATAGGATTCTTTTCATAGTTTTTTTGGTATTCGTTTATGTTGTGCAATAGGCTTAGCTAAGGAAAAAATTGCTTTTCAAAACAACTTTAAACTAAACCAATTTTGAATCACTTTATAATGCGTTACATAGAAAATCAAGCTGTTGGCAAGTTGATTTTTATTTTTCTGCTAATCGGTTTTCAATATCCATTCTTTCGTGTAAAACCCTCACGACTTCAATTTCATTTGCTTTGCCTTTTTTAAAAAAAATCAAATGTGATTTTACTTTCGAGTAGCTATATGATTTTCTAATTTTATCAAAGTCTCGAGCCATTTCTAAATTATTGACGATATATTCAATTTCGTCAATGATTAAGTTATAATACCGGTCTGCTTGCTCAACAGACCAATTTTCGGCTGTATAAATCCAAATGTTATTGATATCTTCTAATGCCTTTTCACTAAGGATATATTCAGCCATTATTTTTGAAAATTAGCTTTTAGCATTTCAAGATTTTTATTGCGGTCAAAATCTTTAATTTTAGCACTCTCTTCGCCAACTTTTAGTTCATTAATTAGAGATTTTGTTTTTAATTCTTCTTGTTCAAAAACTCTTAAAGCAGTCCTAACAACTTCACTCACTGAACTATACTTTCCTGTAGCAATTTGTTCATTAATAAAATTCTCAAAATAGTCTCCTAATAAGATTGATGTATTTCGTGCCATAATTTTTCTTTTTATCAAAGATACCAATAATTGGTATTAGTGTCGTTTTTTTTTGAATTTTTAAGAAATGGTACTGTTAAAGTTCTTTTATTGCAGGAGGGTTTGAAACTAAAAAATTTTTGTTTCTGTGAGCGATGAACTGCCAGAACCAAGAGCAACTTTTCATTAAGTCTTTTTTGTCTAAATACTTTGTAGTAGCTTTTAGTACTAGTGGGTTAAAAAATTTTACAAATTTCAGTCTTTAATTCTTCGTTAATATTTTTCCAAACTGTATCCTTTGTCAAATTAAGCCTACAGTTACATTCCGTTTCAATAACTTTTATAATATGCTGATACCAATTCAAATAACTCCAATCTTTTGGCTTCGGAGAATATAAAAAGTATTCCTCATTATCCCAATGAACTTCAGTTGCCGTTCTGTAAATTAAAGTGAATTTTTCTTCTTTAGGCTTTATATACAGTCTTCCTAATTTATCAATTCCAACTTCTGTAATATTATCTACTCGCATTACTATGATTCTAATTGGTTGAGTTTTATTCAACGTAAATTTAGTAGTCTCTACGTTTAACGGGTTTGGTCCTGAATTAAGATTTATTTTTCGGTTAGAACTAAACTAATAAATACAAAAGCAAATAAATATTAAACGTATACCAATATAGTGTAATTGGTATTAGGTGTAGTTTACTATTCCACTCCAATTCTGATTGTTTTCACTAAAGCATCAAACTCTTTATTGCAATCTTCACCATTCTGTCCATCTGTAAAATTAACTTGAAAGAAATAATCTTTATAAGGAATTGCATAAGTTCTGCTTCTAACTTTTAGCTCACTCCCACCTTGTGTATTCATTGTAAACTTTCCAACAAAAAACACACATTTTATTCCAGATATTTCTATTTCAGTTGGTTCAGTAATATATTCGAAATCTTCAAAGTACTTTTTAAATCCTTTTGCACTTTGAATAATTGCATATTTAAAGCCTTCAAAATCATTACCAATTTTTTGTCTTACATTTATTTGTATTGTTGGAATTATTCCTGGATGAGTTTTTGGATTATACTTATAAAATGAGTTTAATAAAAGAGAACCTTTATTGTCATCAATTAATTTTTTTAAACTTTCATCCGTAATTTCAAACTTTTCAAGGTTCTTCAACAATTCTTTATTATTAGCTTCAATCCAATTCTTAGGTTCTTGAATTTCAAACCCATATTCTTTGCTTTTAAAAATTTTTTGTCCATAAACAAAACTTGATGATTTTAGTATTATAAATAATAAGAATAGTACTTTTTTCATATTTAATTTAATTGGTTAAAAGAGTTAATAACTTTAGATTTTCTAGATTTAAGTTAAATCATTTATAACTGGTCAATAAATCTAAGAGGGGTAATACTTTATTTTCTCAAATATATACAATTTTAACTACAAAAACTTCAATTCTGTTTGTTGTTTTGGGAGTATGTGAAGCTTAGTTTCAAAGTCACATAAATTGGAATTTAAAAAACACACCCCCAGCCCCTCTAACTCCTTATTTTATTTATTTATCGGAGTCGTTGAATCTTCGATTTCAAGAGGGGAGCAGTGCCCGCAATCATTGGAATTTGCCCTTCGACTGCGCACAGGGTGACACTTTTTGGGATTTGGAATTTGGTACTTAAAAATTGGAATTTTATAGCGCTAACGTTCCTAGCCCTGATGGGAACGGCATCCTCTTGTGGCGGGGTTCGCCACAAGAGATATAGTGGAGCAGGATTAGCTCCTAAACATTAATCCAAATGCCATCGCAAACCTACAAAAGCGCGGATGCCTTGGTTGGGTCCGTAGGCATAGGTCGGGTCGAAGGTCAGTGCATAGGGATTGTCGGGAGTGGGTTGTGCAACGCCATTGCTATCGAAGGTGACTTGCTTGTCGAAAGGGTCATTGGCTCGTGCAATCAGGAAGGGATTGCCGCGATTGGGTGTCCAATTCAGGAGGTTTTTGACTCCGCCAAACAACTCTACGTTGTGGAATTTCTTGTAGGTAATTTGGATGTTTTGAATGCTATAAGGCAAAGAATACTCGCGACGCGGATCGAGGGGCGACAACAAGGGCAAACGCATACTGCCAGTATAACTTCCGGTATAATCCAAACTCAGGAACCAGTTGGGGATTTCGTAGCTCAAAGCCCAAGACAAACTGACTTTTTCGGTAAACAGAGGCACAAAACGACGGCCTTCTTGCTCGGTCAACGGATTGAAATAACTACCGCCCAAAGTCCCTTTCACCCCAAACGGACTGACCCAATCCAAGGAAATACTACTGCCGAAAATTCTAGAAAAACCATCGAGATTGGCATAAATGATTTGGTTGGGATTCGTATCATAGTCGGCAATGATGCGGTTTTTGAAATGGGTGTACCAAGTCGAAGCTTCGAGGGTGAGCACGCCCGCGGTGTTGGTATCGAATTTTTTGAGGTAATTCAGGTTGGCGGTATACGAAGTTTCGGGGTCTAAATCGCCTTTTAGGACGACTTCTCTAGCTCCTGAAAGCGCTTGATGGTCTTCGGTAAACAAATTCACCACTCGGAATCCCGTTCCCAAATTGAGTCGCAAAATATCGGTGGCGGTGGGTTTCCATTTCAAGGCGAGACGAGGCGTGACAATCGAGCCGTGCGCTGGGTGGTAATCGTAACGCGCGCCCAACAGCAAGCCCGTTTGCTTAGAAAGTTGGATATCGTCTTGGAGAAATCCACTGTAAATAGCGGTTTGAGAGGAAGTGGCCGTGGCAGGCGTGTTGTCATTATACCAAGTAAAGCGCGCCGCGGCACCGAACAAAAGCGAATGATTTTGGAGCTCTTTGTCCCAAAGGTATTGCCCGAACGCAATTTTTTGGTTCGCCAAAAAAACGGAAGTACCATAGACCGAGTTTTGGTCGTGACCCACCATCGAAAATTGCAAGCTCATTTTTTCGTCAACAGGCAATTGGTACTTGCCCAAGATTTCGTAGCGAGAGGTGTAAATGCTTTCGCCATAGACTTGGTCGCCTCCTCGAAAGCTGGAATTCCACTGCATTTCGCCACCCCAACGATCTTCATACAAATAACGGGCGACGAGGCTCATTTCTTTTTTGGAACGGCGTTCAAAATGCCAGCGGCTAAAAAAGGAAACTCTTTTCTGCAAAGCAATATCCGTAAAATTATCGCCGTTGTTATCGACAGCATAATCATTGTAAAACGTGCTGAGTCCAAAAAGCGCATTAGATTTTTTACCAATGTTGGTGCGATAACCCAAATCGAGACTGTTTTCCAGCCAAGAAGTAGTCATCAAGTCGGCAGTAAATTGTGGAGCGTTTTGTGGTTTTTTGGTTATGATATTGATGAGTCCTCCTACTGCCTCGCTCCCATACAAACTCGAAGCGGCGCCTTTGATGATTTCGATTTTGTCGATCATCGCATTCGGAATTCCAGACAAACCATACACCGTTCCCAAAGCACTCACTATGGGCATGCCATCGATAGTGACCATCGTATAAGGGCCGTCCAACCCATTGATGCGAATATCACCCGTGTTACAAACATTGCAATTGTTTTGTGGACGCAAACCGTTGACGTTTTGCAAGCCTTCAAAAACTGAAGCGGTGGGATTTTGTTTCAAAAAAGTGGTCGAAATAATTTCTACAGGAACTGGATTTTCTAAACGACGTACGGCTTTCATCGTACCCGAAACCACAACTTCGTCGAGCAGTTGCTCGTTCGTCACCACATTTATTTTTAGTAAATGCTTAAAATCCGCACTGCTGATGGACTGCGTATGTGTTTTGATGCCGATAGCAGCAACGCGAAGCGTGTAGCGTTGTAGCGGCAATTGAGGAATTTCAAAAAAGCCCAAACTATCGGTTTGCGTCCCAAAAGCGGTACCTACAATTTCGACCTGTGCTTGTGCTACAGGTTGATTTTCGGAGATGACTTGTCCGCGCAGGGTGGCTTTTTCTTGTGCCAAAGCAAGAGATAACGAAAAGAAAAACAAACAGCTATATAATAATTTCATTAGAGTAAATAATATTTTAGACAAATCTAAAAAATAAATACATACAAACGAAAAAAATCCAGTATCAAACTTCAATACTGGATTTTAATACTGTTTATCTTGACAAGATTACAAATCTTCAAAAATTTGAACGGTCAAACCGCTTTCTTGATCATAATCAATCTCCAAAGCTCCCGCTTCGAAAGTGATGCTGACATAATCGCCTGAACCAGGTGTATCTTCACGTTCCACTTTTATACCTAGCAATGGTGTTTTGATGTTTTCAACCCATAATGGCGCAGCAGCAACGTCAATTCTTTTTAAAGATAAGCTACCGTTAAATTGTTCTTCTAGTTGTTGTTGCTCTTTTTCGAAATCATAATCGGTCACAATAGAAAATCCTGTATCTTCCTCATTGATTTTGAAAAACAATTTTTGTCCGTTCTCAAAATGCAATTCAACCGTATCAATAAATATGAATTTATTGTCCGGTTGTACCAAATTGACCCACAAATGATAAAATACTGCGGTTACTTTACTACCTTTTTGAACTTGAGATAAAAGGGAAACTTCTTGTGAACTAAAGGAATAACTACTACTCATAAAATGAAATGATTAAAAATAAATAGCTCACAAAATCAACTGTCGCTATTAAAAGCGCAAAATTACGACAACTAAGAGGAAAAAAAGAGGAATAGACTATAATTCTTTTCGATTGAACTCTTATAAATTGCCAATAAACCTCTTATTATTTAGACAAGTCTAAAAAAATATTTAAAGTGAACTTTTTTGTATATATTTGGGTTTTAAAACACTATACAATTGAGTCATTCCTTAGAAGAAGTCAACCAATCGGTGACTACACAAAATAAAAAATCAACGTTTAGAAAAATCTTAGCTTTTCTAGGCCCTGCCTATCTCGTAAGTGTAGGCTACATGGATCCTGGCAACTGGGCTACTGATATTGCGGGTGGAAGTCAATTTGGCTATTCACTATTGTGGGTATTGCTGATGAGTAATCTTATGGCGTTGCTATTGCAAAGTTTGAGTGCGCGTTTAGGGATTGTCACCCAACGCGATTTGGCACAAGCCTCACGCGAAACCTACTCTCCTTTTGTGAATTACATTTTATATTTTTTGGCCGAAATTGCGATTGCAGCCTGCGATTTAGCCGAAGTACTCGGAATGGCGATTGGGATTAATTTACTGTTTGACATTCCGTTGATTGAAGGCGTTTTGATTACAGTTTTGGATACCTTTTTACTCCTCTTTTTAATCAACAAAGGCATCCGAAAAATGGAAGCTTTTATCATAGTTTTGGTAGCCATCATAGGATTTTCTTTCGTCTTTGAAATGTTTTTTGCCCAACCAGAACTAGACAAAGTGGTCTTAGGATTGATTCCCTCCATTCCAAATGAAGCTGCGCTTTATATTGCCATTGGAATTATTGGAGCCACGGTAATGCCCCACAATTTGTACTTGCATTCGTCTTTGGTGCAAACCCGAAAATTTGATCGCAGTCCGAAAGGCATCCGTCAAGCCTTAAAATACAACCTTATCGACTCCACCATCGCACTGAATTTGGCTTTTTTTGTAAATGCCGCTATTTTGATTTTGGCAGCCGCCACCTTCTACAAAAACGGGCTATTTGAGGTAGCCGAAATTCAAGATGCTCATAAATTTTTGGCACCAATTTTAGGCACTAAATGGGCTTCTATCTTATTTGCCGTGGCTTTAATTGCTGCTGGACAGAGTTCAACAATCACGGGAACTTTAGCGGGTCAAATCGTGATGGAAGGCTATTTGAATTTAAGGATTCAGCCTTGGGTACGACGCATTATTACCAGAATAATAGCCATAGTTCCAGCAGTAATTGTAATCTTGATTTATGGCGAAAGTGTCACGGGGAAACTACTCATTTTCAGTCAAGTGATTTTGAGTTTACAATTGGGTTTTGCCATTATTCCGCTCATTCATTTCGTAAGCGATAAAAACAAAATGAATGGTTTCCATATCAATACGATAACAAAAATAGCCGCTTGGACTATTGCTTTGATTATTGTTTCGCTCAACGCCAAATTGGTTTTTGACGAAATTCAAGGTTGGTTGTCGGAGTCTCAAAACCCAATCGTGTTATGGGTAACTGTAGTTCCTCTTGCCATCGGTTTCTTAATTTTACTACTTTATATTGTTATAAAACCATTCTTAGCTAAGACAAAATATACCATCCAAAATCATTCGCCACATAATATGGCCTTGCAATTCAATGCTACCGAGGCACATCTCCCTCAAAAAATTGCTATTGCTGTCGATTTTTCTTTTGCCGATGAAACTGCTATTAACTACGCCTTTAATATGGGTGGAAAAGAGGCTAAATATACGCTCATCCATGTGGTAGAAACTGTAGGCGCTATGATGTACGGCAAACAAACCGACGATCACGAAACTACGATCGACGAAAAATTGTTACTAGAATACAAGGAAATGTTTCAAGAAAAAGGTTTCCACGTCAAAACCCTACTTGGTTTTGGGAAGCCCAACAAAGTACTTCCAAAATTGGTTAATAAAGGCAAATTCGATTTACTTATTATGGGTACACATGGCCATACTGGATTTAAAGATTTACTATTGGGAACCACAATCGATCATTTGCGCCACAAGATTTCCATTCCATTAGTATTGATTAATAATGCTAAAAAATAATACTAACACTTAAAAACCCTTCCAGAGTTTTGAACTCTGAAAGGGTTGATTAAATATTATATTATGACCCACTCCGAAGAAAATTACCTAAAAGCCATTTATCATTTGACCGTGCAGCTTGAAGCCGAAGTGCCCACGAACGCCATTGCCGAAATGATGGAAACCAAAGCTTCTTCGGTAACCGATATGCTGAAGAAATTGGCTGATAAAGCACTAATCAATTACATCAAATACCAAGGGGTTTCCTTGACTGAAAAAGGAACGCACGCTGCTAAAATGATTGTACGCAAACACCGTTTGTGGGAAGTTTTTTTGGTTGAAAAATTGGCTTTTACTTGGGACGAAGTACACGACATCGCTGAGCAATTAGAACACATCAAATCCGAACAACTCATCAACAAACTCGATGATTTTTTGGGCAACCCTACTGAAGATCCGCACGGAGATCCCATTCCAGACGCACAAGGAAAAATAACTAAAATAGAAAAGCTCCTGCTCTCGGAATTGGCCGAAAGCGAAACTGCTATTTGTGTGGGAGTAAAAGATTCCTCTGCCGATTTTCTGCAATACTTGAACAAACAAAAAATTGCTTTAGGAGCGGTTATCAAAGTATTGGGAAGAGAAAATTTTGATGCCTCTTTACATTTAATCATCAACGATACGCCACTTACCGTATCGTCAAAAATTGCAGGAAACTTGTACGTGAAGCGGATTTAACTTAGCGTAAGTGAACTAGCTTCTTCCATATGATTATTAGTGATATACTGAACCAAATAACGCTGGTCTCTTTGGTCAAAAAAGACATACCAAGAAGTTTTGTTATTTAGCGAAACTACTATAAAGTAGCTTCCATATTGACTTAAAAATTTAGGCGTTTTGTAGTGTTGCCTTACATCAATATATTTTTCGATTTCATCTCGAAGCGCAATTACATATTTTTCTGCATTTTCTATATAACTGAAATACTCTTCAAAAAATAGAATAGTAATTAAATCAATCAAATAGTTTTCAAATGATGGAGTATAGACTATTCTTTTTTCCAAGGCAAGGTGCGTAAATGGGTGTGAACACGTTTGACCAATTCCTCTCCTGAAATACCCTCAGACCATTTTTTTTCAAAATTTTCTTCTTCAGATAAAGCGCCTACTTGCTCTAAAAAAAACTGCAAGGCTTCTCCGTGTTTTTGTAAATCTATCGTTACCGATTTTGCTTTACCAGAAACATCTCTTTTAAATTCAACACCTGAAATATTTTTCATTTGTAGATTGTTTTAACTGTGATAGATGACATCATTTAGAGAAACTTTTATCAGAATCTTACTTATAAGACTGCCCTTCAAGTCATTTGAATACGACACTAAGAATTGTTTTGAACAAATGACATACAAATATAGGGATTTAACCACACCCACAATTCCCGTCTCCACAGTTTTTTTTGGACTTCTTTTTCCAGAAAAACTTTCGAATGAGGAAACCAATGGCAATAGCCAATAAGGAAAAAGCGATAATTTCTTGTACCATTTTTCTTTTATTTAAGTAATTGATACGCTACTAAAGCCACCGTATAAGCAAAAGCACTCATAAAAATGAGTTGCCCCAAAGGCCATTTCCAACTGTTCGTTTCTTTACGTGTAACAGCGAGCGTGCTGACGCATTGCATAGCAAAAGCATAAAAAAGGAGTAAGGAAATCCCAGAAGCAAAATTGAAGACTTTTTCGCCTGTCAAAGGATTGATTTCGGATTGCATTTTATTCTTGATGGTGTCTTCATTATCGGTGTCGCCAACACTGTAAATCGTGGCCAAAGTACCCACAAAAACTTCTCTTGCTGCAAATGAACTGATAATGGCAATTCCTATTTTCCAATCATAACCCAAAGGTGTCAAAACAGGTTCGATAGATTTACCCATCAGCCCGATATAAGAATTCTCTAATTTTTGCGAAGCCACTTCGTTCTCCAACTCTGTTTCAGAAAGGGGTTTATCAGCGTGTTTGCTTACTACAATTTGCTCCGCATTACTGAAGTTTTCACCTGGACCATAGGAAGCCAAAAACCACAAAATAATCGAAATTGCTAAAATGATTTTTCCAGCGCCAAACACAAAAGCTTTGGTTTTTTCGATCACGTTGATACCCACGTTTTTAAACAAAGGCAACTTATAGTTGGGCATTTCCACAATGAAATAGGATTTACCTTTAATCTTCAATATTTTATTTAAAACATAAGCCGAAAAAATTGCCATTCCAAATCCCAACAAATACAATAACATTAGGGTTAATCCTTGCAAGTTGAAAATCCCCAAAATCCTTTGATCTGGAATCACCAATCCAATAATGATGGCGTATACTGGTAAACGCGCCGAACAAGTCGTAAACGGAGTCACTAAAATGGTTATTAGGCGTTCTTTCCAATTTTCGATATTACGAGTCGCCATAATCGCAGGAATAGCACAAGCCGTTCCCGAAACCAAAGGCACGACACTCTTGCCCGACAACCCAAACTTACTCATAATTTTATCCATCAAAAACACCACACGACTCATATACCCACTTTCCTCGAGTATCGAAATGAACAAAAACAAAAAAGCAATCTGAGGGATAAAAATTAAGATACCGCCAATTCCAGGAATTATTCCCTGCGAAATCAAATTGGTCAACATTCCTGCAGGCAAAACCTCAGCAGACCAAGCGCTCAAACTAGCAAAGGAGCTGTCGATAAAATCCATTGGCACTTCGGACCACACAAAAATGGATTGAAAAATACCAAACAATATACAGAAGAAAATCACATAGCCCCAGAATTTATGCGTCAACACACGATCCAATTGGGCTCTAAAATCTTTAGCAATAGATTGGTCGATGGTCAATCCCACTTTCAACACATCGTTGATGAATTGGTAGCGCTTAATAGTTTCTTTTTGCTGCAAGCGTTTCAAATCCGAATGCGATTTGGTGAACGTACTCTGAATTTCTTTTCGCTCTAAATTCAAGAAGTTCACATCTTGAGTAATCACCAACCACAACTTATACAACAATTGATTAGGAAACGCTTTGCGAAGATTTTCAAAATATTCCGAATCAATAACAGAGGCATTCAAGCAAGGCTCATTAGAAATGGATTTATACGAAACGATTAAATTTTTCAATTCCTCAATTCCAAATCCTTTTCGGGAACTCACCAAAGCAATTTTAGTTTTTAGCTTTTCTTCTAAAAAAGGAATATCCAAACTGATGCCTTTGTATTCCATTCGATCAGCCATATTTATGACCAAAATAGTCGGTATTTCAAGGTCTTTGATTTGGGTAAAAAGCAACAAATTACGCTTTAAATTCTCCACATCTGTCACAACTATGGCAACATCGGGATAGAGTTTATCGTTTTTATTGAGTAATAATTCAATCACTACATTTTCATCAATCGAGCTGGCATTCAAACTATACGTCCCCGGTAAATCCAGAATATTGGCTTTGAAATTATAAGGCAACTTACAAAAACCTACCTTTTTTTCTACCGTAATTCCCGGATAATTCCCTACTTGTTGATTCAAACCCGTTAGTTGATTAAAAACAGAGGTTTTCCCCACATTCGGGTTCCCTATCAAAGCGACATTGATGTTGTGATTGCTGGTCATTAGCTTTATTGGATTCGTTCCACTTCTATTTCCTGAGCCGTTGCTACTCGAATGGCTACGTGCGATCCGTTAATGTTTAGGTACAACGGATCTCCGAAGGGAGCGATTTGCAGCAACTCTACTTCATTACCCGGCAAACAGCCCATTTCGAGCAATTTTAATGGAATGGCATCAATATCAAAGTCTTTGATAATGGCTTTTTCTCCTTTTTTGAGTGAATGTATCGTTGTTGACAAACCTTATTTAGATTGAATTAAGATTGCAAAAATACATATTATAATAGAAATTCAAATGATAATTATCACAATTGTAAAAAAGAATCTGACTGTCGCTAAGTGCCCTAAGAAGTTAAATGGCACGCAGATGAAACGGATGAAACGGATTCACGCGGGTTTTAACTAAACCACTATGGATTAAAAATCCACAGATTTGATTTCGAAAACTCAAATTCTGCAAGGTTGGATAGTAAATTTTTACCGCAAATTCGCAAATTATTCAAATTATAAATATTTCAAAATTTACGAATTTGCGGTAATATTTTTAGAAACTAAAACGAAATGCCCCGAAAGTACATAGCTTTAAACTTTATTTGAGACCAATAAAAATCCGTGTTCATCCGTTTAAATCGGCGTCATCCGTGTTCCATTTCAGAACTGAAAATCACACTTATAACCACAGCTGAATTGGTGAAAATTAGTGGAATCCGTGTTCCATTTTCACCAAACTAATTAGCGCACAAAAAATTAATATCTTCTATCAATCGCGTCATATCCTCTTTTTTGGTTCCATCATAAAAACCACGAACGCGTCTTTTTTGGTCCACCAACACAAAATTCTCGGTGTGTACCATATCATACAATTCTTCGGGTTTTCCCAATTTAACGGCCAAATACGATTTTCGAGCCATTGTATAAATTTCCTTTTTATCCCCTGTAACCAAGTTCCATTTGCTGTCTATCACGCCGTGTTTTAGCGCGTATTCTTTTAAAACAGGCACACTGTCGGTCTCAGGAAAAACGGTGTGCGACAACAGCATTACTTTGGGATTATTTTTGATAGCCGCTTGCACTTCGGCCAAGTTCTTGGTCATTTTAGGGCAAATCGAACCACAAGTCGTAAAGAAAAAATCGGCCACATATACTTTCCCTTCATAATCTTTTTGGGTAATCTTTTTCCCATTTTGATTCACAAACGAAAAATCTGCAATCGTGTGTGCCTTACTCACATATTGCACCGTACTGTCCACCAATTCAGGATTCACATCGGCAGGATTGTAAATAGGCAAAGTCTTTTCAGGCTTCAACGCATTGTAAAACAAGCCAATAGTAATCGCCGAAAACACCAATAAAACACCAAAAAATATACGATACTTATTGAAGAAAGCTTTCATTTGTAGGTTTTTAAAATAAAATAGAAAGACAACATTTGAATTTCGCGCAAAATTACAAAACAACGGTCTGCCTTACACTACTCTTTTTAAAATAATTTGGGCGTGCCCCTTCGCCTCGTAGAAAAAACGAGACAAAGGGTCGGGTCTCCGTTCCCGCTTTTTTTTATCCCGCGAAAAAACGGGATAAAAAAAGAGCTCCACTCCACCCCTCACGCAAAAAAAATTTCACAAGACGTTAAACTTTTAGTAGACTTTGAAGTCCCATAGGGTATTCTTGCCCTTTTTATAAAAATTTCAAAAGTCAAAAACTGGAGAGATGTCATTATTTTAATGCTAATTTTAGACAAGCAAGAAAAAGGAATTCCATTGTGATGAATTCTCTTAATAATGTGTTTTTTGTCGCAAAAAAAGCAATTTCGATGTAACTATTTTTTGCTTTTTGACACGAATGTATCGTAACTAATTCAAATTTTAATATGAACCCAAAAAAGTCCACCACCTTACTGTTTGCACTACCAGCAGTTTTTAGTTTTGGATGGAGCCAAGCACAAACCGCTTCGGCCTCCAAAGAGCCAGGAATCAATATCCAATATATGGATAAAACCATCAAACCAAGCGATGATTTTTTTCGATATGTAAACGGAACCTGGTTGAACACTACCGAAATCCCAAGCGATAAAACCCGCTGGGGAAGCTTTGACGAATTGCGTCAACGCACCGATACTGACGCTTTGGCGATTCTAAAAGAAGCCGCCAACAACCCAGCGTACAAATCCAACACCGACCAAGGTAAAGCCATCAATTTGTACAAAACAATGTTGGATACCGTAAGCCGTAACAAATTAGGTATTGCTCCCCTAAAACCTTATTTGAAAAAAATCAACGCGGTAAAAAACGTAAAAGATTTACAAGCTTTATTAATCGAAATGGAACCCACAGGAGGCATTGGTTTCTTTGGCGCTGGTGTAGGAACCGATGCTAAAAACAGTAATGTCAATGTAATTAATTTAGGACCTGGAGGCGTAGGCTTACCAGACCGTGATTATTATGTAAGTGACGAAAAGGATTCTAAAGAAAAAAGAGAAAAATACGTACTTCACGTGGCTAAAATGTTGCAATATTTAGGCGACAAACCTGAACAAGCGAAAGCCAATGCGGAGAAAATTTTAGCTTTAGAAATCGAAATGTCTAAACCTCGTTTTGACCGTGTAGAAAGAAGAGACCGTCGTAAATCGTACAACCCAATGACCGTTGCCGAAATACAAAAACTAACGCCATCCATCGATTGGACTACGTATTTCACTAAAATTGGTTTGCCAACAAATCAAACGATTATCGTGTCGCAACCAAAATATATGACGGCATTAGAAACGCTTTTTAAAGAAAACAAAGTAGACGACTGGAAAGCCTATATGCGTTGGTCTTTATTGAACCGAGCTTCAAGCCAATTATCTACAGAAATTGAAAAAGCCAACTGGGAATTTTATGGTAAAACCTTAACGGGTGCTGTAAAACAAAGACCTTTTGAAGAAAGAGCTTTACAAACCGTAACAGGGTCTGTGGGTGAAGCTTTAGGAAAATTATACGTAGAGAAAAAATTCCCTGCCGAAGCTAAAGAAAAGGCAGCCAAAATGATTAAAAACATTTTCCGTGCTTACGAAAATCGCATCAACAACTTACCTTGGATGTCGGCTGAAACGAAAGTAAGTGCGATTGCCAAATTAAACAAACTAAGAGTTAAAATTGGCTATCCAGACAAATGGAAAGACTACTCTGCTTTGACTATCAAAAGTCCAGCAGAAGGAGGAACGTTTTTTGAGAACGTAAGAAACATTGCTATTTGGCGTAATAAAGAAAACTTTGCTGAATTGACAAAACCTGTAGACAAAGACCGTTGGGGTATGGCACCACAAACAGTAAATGCTTACTACAATCCATCAAACAACGAAATTGTATTCCCTGCGGCTATTTTGCAACCACCTTTTTACAACTATCAAGCTGACGAAGCTGTGAATTATGGTGGAATTGGAGGGGTTATTGGTCACGAAATCTCTCACGGATTTGATGATTCAGGAGCACGTTACAATGCCGACGGTAATTTAGTGGATTGGTGGACACCAGAAGATTTGAAAAAATTTGGTGCTTTGACGGGTGCTTTGGCTGCTCAATACAGCGCTTTGCAACCGCTTCCAGGCACTTTTGTAGATGGTAAATTTACTTTAGGTGAAAACATTGGAGATTTAGGTGGTGTGAATGCTGCTTACGATGGTTTGCAATTGTACTTAAAAGAAAACGGCAACCCAGGATTGATTGATGGGTACACACCAGAACAACGTTTCTTCATTTCTTGGTCGACCATCTGGCGTTCTAAAATGAGAGACGAAGCCTTGAAATCACAAGTAAAAACCGACCCGCATTCGCCAGGTATGTACAGAGCCTATGTGCCTTTACAAAACGTAGATGCATTCTACGATGCCTTCAACATTCAACCGAATGATGGCATGTATATCGCTCCAGAGAAAAGAGTAAAAATCTGGTAAGACTTACTGTTCTAAAAATACCAAAACCCATCAGCTTTAGCCGATGGGTTTTTTGTTGGGGTACAACAAATCGAACTACATAACAAATGTTCCGTTCGTCCTGTATAAATACTATGTTACTGTATCAATTGAAATAGCAGCTTAGACAAACTACTATACTATCGCTTAATAATACTTACCGCAGTGCCAGTTACGGTAGCAGCAATTAAGTACTCACTACTTTTTACTTCAATATCCACAAGTATCCCTACAACAGCATTCGCGTTTATTTTTTCAGCATTTTGTCTAAGTTGTTCCAAGGCTTGCTCTTTAACCTCTGCAATACTCTGACTAACTCCATCATAATATTTTTGCATATTAAAAGTCATAGTCATTTTTTGGACATTTACAGCAGTTCCTGAGACAATACCCTTGTACTCCATAATTTTATAATCTTCTACAGAATTGGTTGTTGTTAAAAGCATCTTTTTTCTATTTAAAATTTAGTTACTCTGTTTGAGTACAGAATTACTATTTCGTTACACGATGAGATGTAATAAATTGATTGTGATTGTTGGAATTGAAATAAGCATTGATTACAAACAATTAATCTAACATTAGGCGTTGCGAAGAAAACCTACAAGGTTTTGAAAACCTTGCAGGAAAAGAATTGGACAATCATTCAATAAATACGATTTGTATTAGTACTCCTCAGCTGATGAAAAACCAAACATTCTAGTCTAGCCCCGATGGCAGCGGCATCCTTGCTTGCCGGGGTTCGGCAAGCAAGATATAGCGTACAGCGGGTCGACTCGTGTGGGGCGCAGGTCACGGGTGCTCCCAATCACGAAACTGCTTGTTAGTGTTACCTTCTTCAAACAAAAAACCCACTCGCTAGGAATGGGTTTTGTTGGATTATTTTAAAAGATACTCTTGCATAAATCGGATAACGGCCAGTCGTTGGTAATCGACATTGGCTTTTTTCTTGAAGCCGTGGCCTTCGTCTTTGGCCTCGAGGTACCAAACCGTATTGCCTTGTGCTTTGAGTTTGTCGCGCATTTGAAGGGCTTCGGTCACGGGAACGCGAGGGTCGTTGGTGCCCTGAATGATAAACAACGGTTTTTTGATTTTATCGGTATTGTTTAAAGGGGCCATTTTATCAAAAAAAGCGGCCATTTCGGGGATGCGTTCATCGCCATATTCTACTCTTCGCAAGTCGCGACGGTATTCCTCAGTGTTTTTGAGGAAGGTATTGAAGTTGGAAATCCCCACAATATCTACCGAGCATCGGATTTTGTCGGCATAGTGAAAGGCCGTGGCCAAAGTCATATAACCGCCATAACTTCCGCCCATAATCATAATGCGGTCTTTGTCGAGTTCGGGTTGTTGGGCAATCCAATCCAATAGCGCGCCGATGTCTTTTACGGAATCTTCGCGTAACATTCCGTTGTCTTTGGCCAAATAGGTTTTACCAAAACCTGCAGAACCTCGCACATTCGGGAAAATCATCGCCACGCCCATTTCGTTGGTGTAAAAATTGCTTGCACCGAGGAAAGACGCTTGCGATTGTGCCTCTGGTCCACCGTGAATCTGAATCAGAACGGGTCTTTTTCCTGTGAATTTTGAAGCGGCTGGGTAATAGAATCCCGAAATGCCCAAGCCATCAAAACTTTTCCATTCAATAAACTTTGGCAACGCCATATCAGATGCTTGCATTTCGCCCAATTCGCTTGCGGTCCATTGTTCGATTTTGCCATTTTTTAGTGAAAGACGGTATACATCCGAAGCCGTTTGAGCTGTCGATTGCGTGAAAAACAAGCTTTGATTGTCCTTAGTAAACTCCGCTCCGCCAATCAATCCTGTTGGAATATTTTTTACTTCGCTATAGGATTGGTCTTTGGTATTCATCAAATACATTTTGTTCCGACCCGCTTCGTTGGTGATAAACACCAGTTGTTTTTTGTCTTCCGAAAAAGAAAAATTTTCTACATTCCAATTGATTTTGGAGGTTAAATAGTTCACTTTTTTGGTCTTTACATCCAAAATAGCCAAACGCTCAAATTCGTTGTCTTTATCGGTCAAAAACCAAATTTCGTTGGTCAAATTTCCAAATTTGGCACCACCTTGAATCACACCTTTGCTGGCTCTGTCGGTTACTTCGGATAATTTGCCAGAAGCGATATCCAAGGACCAAATATGAGATTCATTAGCCGAAATGTATTCGCCAATCAACAGTTGTGAATTGTCTTTGGAAATATCCAAAATACCCCAACCGCCGCCTTTTACTTGCAGCACCATTTTGGCTGCTGAAGGATTTTTGGGGTCCATATAATAAATATCACGGTCTCCGCCGTTGCGCTTGGTTGAGGAGAAATAAAACCCTTTTCCATCAGCTCTCCAAGTAATGCCTCCGTTTTGTGAACGCCCACCATCGGTCAATAAAGTCGATTGCAGCGTTTTGAGGTCTAATTGGTACAATTGCCCAAACTCATTACCGCCCACGTCTTTGGAATAAATCAGATACTCGCCTTTGGTAGGTTCGTAGCTCACGCCACTAACAGGTTCATCAAAAAAAGTGATTTGGGTTCTCGCACCCAAAGGTTGCACCACACGATGCAATTGTGCTGTAGAACCAAAACGGGTCGTAATGATAATATCGTTTTTTACAGGATGAATTTCTGCCAAAGAGGCACCACGAGCCTCGGAGTATTTTTTTACCTGAACGGCTAACTCTTTGGGAATGGCCGCAATGTTCTCGGTAATCAAATTTTCGTTAGGCAAAATACCCGTGTTTTTTTGCTGTGCTTGCACTAAAGTCAAGCCTAGAAACGTCGGAATTAAAATATATGCATTGAACTTCATATTATTTTAGTTTTTGATTAGTATTCGTTTTCGATGGCGTTGCATCGCAAAATTAATGATGTACAAGCCCGTTAATGTGACCGTTCCGCCAATAATGATGGCAGCTGTGAGGATTTCGTCAAACAAAAAAGCCCCCAAAAGTACCGCCACAATCGGATTGATATAGGCATAAACACTACTTAATTCGGTAGGTAAATGTTGCAAGGCATAAATGAAAGCAATGAATGTCAACACCGAACCAACGCCTACCAAATAGGCAATCGCCCACCAAGAAGCGGCAGGAATTTGTGTCAGCGGAATATTTGTGCCTGTAGCTCCCGTAAAAGCAAAAAGACATACACTAGAAATCAACATTTGTAATCCTAGACTAAAATAGGGATTAAAACTCGCGGCTTTTTTCTTGGTGTACAAGGTACCAAAAGCCCAAGTAATGGTAGCAGCCACCGACAAGACTATTCCAAATTGAAAATCAGGTCGAATAAAATCGGCCAAATGTTCATAGAAAATTACGCATACTCCTGCAAAAGCAATGGTGATACCAAAAACAGCCAATCGGGTAATGCGTTCACCATTGAAAAAGCTAATCATCGCAATCCAAATAGGTACCATTGCGCCAATAATCGCTCCTAACCCACTCGGAATGAATTTCACGCCCCACGTACTTAGCCCATTGCTCAGCGCAAAATTAAGCATACTCAAAATCAAGATGGATTTCCATTGTTTGCCTTTGGGCCAAGTTGTTTTCTTAACTAAAAAGAAACCCACATACAAAGCGCCGCCCAAAAACTGACGGATGGCAGCCAACTGAAGTGCAGGCATATGTTTTACGCCTTCTTTAGACGCTAACCAAGTCGTGCCCCAAGCAATACTTACCCAAGCTAAGGCCAACATAGGCAATCCCAAGGTAGTAAGGGGAGCTGTTACTGCATTTTTAATTTTTGTTCTCAAAAGATTACGGAGTTTCTACAAAAGTATACTTTAAAATCGTTTGTAGTTTATCACTACTAATCCTTTTTCCGGTTCCCGAAGAAGTTGGGTCAAATGTAGGTGCTATCAATTGCCATTCGAGTGCTTTCTTAGTATAATACTCTTCTCTGGTAGGATGATAAGGCGAGACAGCATTCAAGGTTTCGTTCCAACAATCCAGTGCTATAATTTTTTGAATAATTCCGATGCAATCCATTTGATGAATGAAATTAATGGGAGCTTTGGCATTGGGTAGATTTTCTTTGCCTGCCAAAAATCGAACAGGATTACGGTCAGTTCCTACGAGTCCGCCAAAACGAAGGATAGTGGTTTGAAAATGAGGATTGTTTTGCAAAAGTTGCTCTACGATTACCAATTGGCGACCGCCTTCGCTATCGGGATTCAAAGGCGTAGTTTCGGTGACCACATCATTCTCTTCACCGTAAACCGAAGTAGAACTTACAAACAGTACGTTTTGAACATCGGATTGTTCGATAAACGGAATCAAGGTTTGCATTTTACCCACAAAATCCTCGCTGTTGTTGCTTCTTAATTTAGGCGGAATATCAATAATCACTATTTCGCTTCCTTTTAGAAAGGTTGTGATATCGCCAGCAATGGCATTGGGTTGCAATTCCATCAAATACGGAAGAATCCCTAGCTTTTCTAAGTGAGCTAGTTTTGAAGAAGAAGTTGTCGAACCTTTCACCGAAAAACCGTTTTTTATCAAGGCTTCCGCCAAAGGCAAACCGAGCCAACCGCAACCAAGAATACTAATTTGTGTCATAGAATGTAGTTTAGAGCAAATAAAGCTCGAAAGAATTTTAAAAAGATAACTATTCAGCTTGTCTTGCTTTCGATTGCTCCAGCATTAATTGGAGTTTTGGGATTTATTGCATTCGTTATAGCTAAATAAAAGGAGCTAATTTTGGCTAAAGCCTTTAAAACTTTCAAATTTCACCCCTCCAACTAAAG
>ERZ650302.163-NODE-163-length-33009-cov-10.576561_pt1 | contig 33009 bp, 27 predicted proteins | sample MGYA00376238_ERZ650302 | MGnify/ENA primary metagenome ERZ650302 (study PRJEB26733, sample SAMN07839298) | wastewater metagenome | biome: urban; feature: wastewater treatment plant; material: waste water | place: USA: North Carolina | collected 2016-04-28 ... | reverse complement strand
TAAAAGACAAGCAGATTTTTTAGAAAAAAATGGTAAATATTTGTTGCAATTTACCCTAAAAATTGTAAAAAACAAAATAAATCGCTTTTTTTCTTATTCTATGGTATAATTTTTACAAAAACATTCAATAAACAGTAAGGAGTGAAAACGTATAATGTTGTTAGAATTAAGAGAGTTACAGAGAAATATAGAATCATATTTAGGTAAGGAAATTGAGATTAATGGATGGGTAAAAAAAATCAGAGCACAAAAGACATTTGGATTTATCGAGCTGAATGATGGAACATTTTTCAATGGAATCCAAGTAGTTGTAGATGACACACTTTCTAATTTTGAAGAAATATCAAAATTAACTATATCATCATCAATAAAAGTATACGGAAAAGTAGTAAAGTCAGAAGGTCAAGGTCAAGCGTATGAAATAAAGTCTGAAAGAGTAGAGATATATAACAAAGCAGATAGCGATTACCCACTACAAAATAAAAGACATACATTTGAATTTTTGAGAACAATATCTCATTTAAGACCAAGAACAAATACATTTTTTGCAGTATTTAGAGTTCGTTCATTATTATCATATGCAATTCACAAGTATTTTCAAGATAAAGATTTTGTACATGTGCACACACCAATAATTACAGGAAGTGATGCAGAAGGTGCAGGAGAAATGTTCAAATTAACGACTCTAGATTTATATAAAGTTCCAATGACTGAAACTGGAGAAATAGATTATAAAAAAGATTTCTTTTCGAAACAAGCGAATTTAACTGTTAGTGGACAATTAAATGCCGAGACATTCTGTATGGCATTTAAAAATACATATACATTCGGCCCAACATTTAGAGCAGAAAATTCTAATACACCTAAACATGCAGCAGAATTTTGGATGGTAGAACCAGAGATTGCATTTGCAGATTTAAATGTAAATATGGAAGTTGCAGAAGGAATGGTAAAATACATCATAAAATATGTATTGGAAAATGCACCAGAAGAAATGAAATTTTTCAATGATTTCATAGATAAAACATTACTTGAAAGATTAACAAGTTTAGTTGATTCCGACTTTGGTAAAGTTACATACACGGAAGCAATACAAATTCTTCAAGAATGTAAAGAAGAGTTTGAATATCCAGTTTCATGGGGGATAGACTTACAAACAGAGCATGAAAGATATTTGGCAGAGAAATATTTTAAAAAGCCAGTATTTGTAACTGATTATCCAAAAGATATCAAAGCATTCTACATGAAGCTTAATGAAGATGGAAAGACAGTTAGGGCAATGGATTTACTAGCACCAGGTATAGGAGAAATAATTGGTGGAAGTCAAAGAGAAGAGAATTATGAATTGTTAGTAAAAAGAATAAAAGAAATGGGATTAAATGAAGAGGACTATTGGTGGTATTTAGATTTAAGAAAATATGGAAGTGTACCGCATTCAGGGTACGGTCTAGGATTTGAAAGAATGATAATGTACATTACAGGAATGACAAATATAAGAGATGTAATACCGTTCCCAAGAACGACAAATAACTTAGAATTCTAAAGTCAACATTTAGGAGGAAAAATGAAAAGAAAAATAATTGCTTTAATACTTGTAATAGGAACTTCAATAATGCTTTCAGCTGATCTACTTGATAAAATTCAACGTATAGATTCTTTAGAACAACAAGGAAAATATGCTCAAGCAGAAAAGGAAGCAAGGGCATTGTTATCGGATCCATCAATAACACCATCAGAAAGAGCATCAGTTCAAAATATATTGTCAAGTATAGCAAGAAAAAAAGCAGCACAAGCACAACCAACGCAACAACCTGTAACTACAGGGACAGTTGGAACAACGGGAGTGCAAACTCAATTGGGACCTGATGGGCAACCATTACCTGCTATTCCAGCTGGACCATCAGCAATAGATAGCGGAACAATACAAGCAACAAGCAGAGATGATGTCTCTGATGGTTCAAAATTCAAGACATATGATAACTATGAGAAGGCAGTTTTAGGAAAGCCTACATCATCAGCAATTTATAGTTTATGTAATTTATATTTTAAAGATGGATTATATGAAAGAGCTGTGAAGTTAGCAAAAAAAGATAAAGCAAGAGATGTAAGAAACTTATTTATAATTGCAATAGGTTCAAGATTATCAGGAAACTTTGATGAATCAATAAATGCATATAATGAAATATTGGCAGTATCACCAGATAATGCAGAGGCTAATTTAGGTTTAGGAATAGCATACAAGTCTAAAAGAGATTTCTCTAAAGCCATAAATTATTTACAAAGATATTTAAATATTAGACCAGATGCAGAAGTTAGTAGAGAAATTGCTGTATTAAGTGAGGCAATGAACAATAAATAATTAAATCAAATGTTAATTGGGGGATTAATATGGGGTGGTTAAAATTAAAAGAATATGGTCTTAAAGAGGCATATATTCGTAAATTAATGAAGGAATTTGGTGCTTATTCAGATATGTTTATAGCATCAAATTTCAATTTGTTTAGTGACAAATTCAAATCAACATTAGAAAAAGTTGATAAAGTAGATGTTTCTAGAATACTTGAAACACATAATAAATCAAGTGTTCGAATCATTTCTGCAAAGGATAATGAGTATCCAAGTGATATTAAAAAACTTGTAGACTTTCCTACATTCCTTTATGTAAAAGGTAATGAAATGCATAGAGAGAGAAAAATAGCAGTTGTTGGAACAAGAAAAGTAACAAAGTTTGGGAAAGCTTCGTGTGAGAAAATTGTCAAAGATTTGCTAGAATATGATATAACAATTGTGAGTGGTTTAGCAGAAGGAATCGATACTATAGCGTTAAATATTGCAGTGCAGAAAAACAATAATCCGATTGCAATAGTAGGAACAGGACTTGATATAGTTTATCCATTTGAAAACAGAGAAATATGGGAGAAAATTGGAAGAGAAGGAACAATAATAAGCGAATACCCACTAGGAACAAGTGCGCAAAAATGGAATTTTCCAAAGAGAAATAGATTGATTGCAGCTATTTCTAATGGTGTATTAGTAGCTGAAAGTTTTCATCGTGGTGGTTCATTAATAACAGCAGAATTAGCATATTCATTGGATAAAGAAATATTTGCAATACCTGGTTTTATTAATTATCCATCATTCGAAGGATGCAATAATCTTATTAAAGAAAATAAAGCAAAACTAGTAACAACAGGGGAAGACATAATAAAGGAATTCTTTTGGGAAGCATCATCATATAAAAGTAAAAAAGCAAATCTTGATGAAGACGAGCGAATAATATATGACTGTTTAACCGAAGAGAAAAGTTTGGAACAATTAGACAGTGAATTAGAAGGTATATTAGACTCTAAGAAAATATTATATGTCTTAATGATACTGAAAATAAAAGGAATCATTGTTGAAACAGGAGTTTCAAAATATATTCGAATAGTAGATTAGATTAATACAATAACATTAGGATGTGATAACTTGGCAAAGAAACTTGTGATAGTGGAGTCGCCATCAAAGGCAAAGACAATAGAGAAAATATTAGGTAAGGGCTATGAAGTTACAGCTTCATATGGTCATGTAATTGATTTACCAAAAACAAAAATAGGAATTGATATAGAAAATAATTTTGAGCCTCAATACCAAGTAATAAAGGGTAAAGGGGAAATGCTTAAGAAGCTTAAAGATAAAGCAAAAAAAGCAGATAAGGTATATCTAGCTTCCGATCAAGATCGTGAAGGAGAAGCAATTGCTTGGCATATTGCGAATTATATTAGCCAACCAGAAAAGATAAAAAGAATAGAGTTTAATGAAATAACAAAAACAGCAGTAAATAATGCAATTAAAAATCCTAGAGATATAAATGTGAATTTAGTTGATGCACAGCAAGCAAGACGTCTAATGGATAGAATAGTTGGATATAAAATTAGTCCACTATTATGGAAAATAATTAGTAAAAATGCTAGTGCAGGTCGTGTTCAATCGGTTGCACTGAAACTTATTTGTGATCTTGAAGATGAGATTCGTATATTTGTATCTCAAAAATATTGGGAAGTTAATACGTTATTAGATAACGGCATTGAGCTAGGAATTGCTGAAATTGGCGGAGAAAAAATTGATAGAATATTCGATGAGAAAATAGTTACACAATTGAAATCAGACTTGAAAGGTGAAAGCCTATTAATTGATTCAATAAAAATAAAGAAAAAAACACAAAGACCACCACTTGTATTTAAGACAAGTACATTGCAGCAATTAGCATCTTCATATCTTGGATACGGTGCTTCAAAAACAATGAGAGTAGCGCAGCAGTTGTATGAAGGACTTCCAATAAGTGGAGAAAATGTAGGTCTTATAACATATATGAGAACAGATTCAACAAGAATATCAGCAGATGCAACGAATTCTGCAAAAGAATATATAACAAAAAAATATGGTGAAGAGTATGTGGGAAGTTACGTTACAGGAAAAGCTAAGAGTAATGTTCAAGATGCACATGAAGGAATTAGACCATCAGATGTTAATTTAGAGCCTGAAGCGATAAAAGGAAACTTGAGTAATGAGCAATATAGATTATATAAACTAATATGGGATAGATTCTTAGTATCTCAATTAGCTGCTATGAAGTATGATCAAATGCAGATTGAAGCATCAAATAAAAGTAAGAAAATAAATTATAAATTCAAAGGAACGATAAATAAAGTTACTTTTGATGGATATTACAAAGTATTTAAAGATGAAGATGAAATAAAAACAGCATCTTTCCCTAAATTAGACGAGGGAGATAAATTAGAAATAAAAAAATTGAATATAAAAGAAGGTGTGACTAAGCCACCTGCAAGATATTCAGAAGCATCACTTGTCAAAAAGCTTGAATCAGAGGGGATTGGAAGACCATCGACATACGCTTCAATAGTTGAGACACTTAAGTCGCGTCATTATGTTGAAATAGTTGAAAAGAGATTCCATCCAACAGTATTAGGATATGAAGTTAAGACTGAATTAGAAAAAAACTTCAAAAATATAATGAACATCAAATTTACCGCAAATATGGAAAAAGAGTTAGATGATGTTGAAAATGGTACGATTAAATGGAAGACATTATTATCTGAATTCTATGGGGACTTAGATAAAGAACTACAAAAATATGAAAAAAGTATTCAAGAATTGAAAGATAAAAGAATAGAATCAGATGTTTTGGACTCAAATAAACAGCCAATGTTACTGAAGACGGGAAGATTTGGAAAGTATCTAGTTTCTGAAACGGATAGTAAAGAAAAAATTTCATTAAGCAATGTTGCAATAAGCCAAGATGAAATGGATGCAGGGAAAATTTTTGTTAAGGAAGAGGCTGAAAAAGCACAAAACATAAAAAAAGGGTTATTCACAGATTTCTTCACTGAAGATGGAAGTAGATACTTGTTAAAAATAGGTAGATATGGAGAGTATTTGGAAAGTGAGAACTATGAAAAAGATCAAAAAAGAATGCCTTTGCCACTTGTAATAAAGACTAAATATAAAAAAGATCAAGTAAATATAGCAAATGGAGAATTACAAATTAAAGATGAACTTATAGAACTTTTATTAGAAGATCAAAAAGTAATAGACGCAGCTGGTGAGTGTGAAAAATGCGGAAAACCATTTGAAATAAAAATAGGAAGATTTGGTAAGTTTCTTGCATGTACTGGATATCCAGATTGTAAGAATATAAAAAGAATACCTAAAAAGAAATAGTCTGGAGTGATTCAATATGAATAAATTAAACACTCAATTAGAAAAATTTATATATTATGAAGAGGTTATACTCGGGAAAAGCTATAACACAATAAAAAGTTATAAAAAGGATATTTTACAATTCATAGAATATATAGATAAAAATGAAGGAATAAAGGATTTTGATGAAGTTGAGATAATAACATTTAGATCATTTATAGCATATCTTAACTCTGACAGTAATGAAAATGATGAGAAATCATCAAGTTCTGTCGGAAAAAGAAGTATAAACAGAAAGATATCAGCACTTCGAACATTTTTTAAGTATTTAAATGAACAAGAAATAGTAAAAAATAATAAGGTCGGATACATATCAATGCCTAAATTCGAAAAAGGGCTACCAACAGTTCTTAATAAGGATGATATTGATAAAATAAGAGCTGTAATAAATACAGATAAGATAACAGGGGTTAGAGATAGGCTAATAGTAGAATTACTTTACTCTAGCGGAATAAGAGCAAGCGAACTAATAGATATGAGTGAACATATGATAAATATGAGTGAACGAGAAATACGTGTCATAGGTAAAGGTAACAAAGAAAGAATAACATTCTTTAGTCAAAATGCAGAAAAATGGTTAAAACATTATATTGATCTGAAAAAAAGAGATTATAAGAATTATGATTCTAGTGTTATTTTTGTGAATAGTAGAGGAGAAAAGCTTAACTCTAGATCGTTGAGAAGATTAATAACAGACTATGCAAAAAAAGCCGATATAAATAAAGAAGTTACGCCACATGTATTTAGACATTCATTCGCAACAACATTATTAAATAAAGGTGTTGACATAAGATATTTGCAAGAATTATTAGGTCATAGCAGTATATCAACAACACAAATATATACACATGTAAGTAAAGCATTACTGCGTGAAGTGTACATGAGTGCACATCCACTAGTAAATGGATAAATGGAGGAAAAAGTGATAGAGAAGAAATGTATTGGTTGCGGTGTTGAATTACAACACGAAGATAAAAATGGCATAGGGTATGTACCTGAAGAGAAGTTTATTTCAGAAGAAAACTTACTTTGCCAAAGATGTTTTAAAATTAAGAATTATGGAACAAATATTGAGAATCCATTTGGCAAAGAGGATTACAATAAAGTAGTTAAAGATGCAATAAATGGATCAAATATAATATTACCTATTTTTGATATAATTGATTTTGAAGGGTCATTTAGTGAAGAAATCCTTGATTATTTGAGAGATTATAGATCAATTGTGTTAATAAACAAGATAGACTTGCTTCCTGGATATATTCATCCGACAGAGATTGCGGATTGGGTTAAATCAAGACTAGCAGAAGAAAGTATAATTCCAGATCAAATATCATTTTTGAGTACAAAAAGTAAATATGGAATAAACGGTGTAATCAAAAAGATAAGTAATATGTTTGGTGAAAATAAAGTAAGGGCCGTTATTTTTGGAGCTACAAACGTAGGGAAATCATCGTTAATAAATTTATTGACGAAAAACCCTAATTTGACAGTTTCAAAATATGCAGGAACTACTCTAAAAGTAGTAAATAACAAAATTCCATCAACAAATATAACAATTGTAGATACTCCAGGATTAATTCCTGAAGGGAGACTATCAGACTTATTGTCAGCAGAGGCTTCACTACAATTAGTACCAAACAATGAAATTTCAAGAAAAACATTTAAGTTAGATGATGGACAAGTATTTATGTTCGATGAGCTTTGTTACTTTAAAATTCTAAATAACAATGCTGATTATAATGCTATTTTCTCAGTATATTCATCAAAAGATGTTAAGTTCCATGTAACAAATGAAAATAGAGTCGATGAATTAATAGAATCTAATTTCTTTACATTACTATCAAAAGAAGAAAGTAAAGAATATCATCAACTAGACTGGGTTACAAAGAAAATAACTGTTGCAGAATCAGAAGAATTGGCAATTGCAGGATTAGGGTGGTTAAATGTTAAAAGAGGCCCTCTAGAGATAGAGTTAAGGATTCCAAAAAGTGTGAAAATAGTAAAAAGAAAAGGAATATTTAATTCCTCAAAAAGATAAATAAAATAAGGATTTGAGGTGTCTGTCAATGAGACAAATGAGTCAAAGAGATAGAGAAAAAAAGATAAAAACTAAAAAGATGATAAGGTTTTATATATGGAGATTACTATCATTAATTATTATAACGTTATTTTCATTTTTGATAGGATTTTATATTGTATCTGAAAAAGCCAAAAAAATAAAAATAAAAGAATTAGAAATACAGAAGAAAATAGGGGTAAAATAGTCATGGAATTTTCAATATTAGGAAGTGGAAGCAGTGGAAACTCTAGTTTTATTCAAATGGGAGACAAATGCTTCTTAATCGATGCAGGATTTAGTGGAAAAAAAACAATTGAAAAATTAGCAAGAATAAATAAAGATATAAGCATGATAAATGGAATATTTATAACACATGAACATGGAGATCATATTTTAGGATTAGGAATACTATCAAGAAAATATGATATTCCAATATACTTACATGAAGTAACATACAAAACAATTTCTCATAAGTTAGGAAAAATCGATGAGAAAAACATAAATTTCATAAAAAAAGATAAAATTGTATTTGAAAACTGTGTAGTAAGTTGTTTTGAAGTAATGCATGATGCAAATATATGTCTAGGATACACATTTGAATATAACAGGAAAAAGTTATCTTATGCTAGTGATATTGGGTATGTTGATAACATTATTAGAGAAAACTTTAGAGATAGTGATGTCATTGTATTGGAAAGTAATTATGATTATGAGATGTTAATGACAGGGCCTTATCATTGGGAGTTAAAAAATAGAGTTAAAGGTCGTAATGGACATTTATCAAATGCTGAGGCAACAAAATTTTTAAATACTGTTCAATCTGAAAAGTTAAAAAAAATATATTTAATGCACATAAGTAAAGAAAATAATACTCCAGAGTTGGCATATAACTCATTGAAAGAAATGCTCATAAGAGACAATAAACACCATATTGAAGTAGAAGTAGCTCTAGAAGAAGAGACGTCGATATATAAACTTTAAGGAGTATTTTATGTTATGGAATGATTTAGAAATGGAAATAAATATTTGTAGCAAATGTAATCTAGAGAGAACTAGGATGAATCCTATTGTAGGTCGTGGTAATAAAAAAGCCCATATTATGTTTGTTATGGATGATATTAGTGAAGTAGAAGATAGAAAAGAGGAATTACTCGTAGATAAGGATGGAGAATATTTCAGGAAATTTATGGAATTCTCAAAATTTGATATAGATGATTCATATTTTACAACTTTATCTAAATGCAGTGCACACGGAGAATTAGTTTCTGAAGAAACAAGACTTCTTTGCTCAGAGTATTTAATGGCGCAAATAGCGCTAGTAAATCCTAAGTACATAATTGCGGTAGGGGAAGAAGTAACAAATTACTTTTTACCAAATGAAAAAATAACTGATATTAGAAATATTGTAGGTAATAAATATTCATATATGGGTGATATAACAATAATACCAATATATGATCTCAGTTATTTATTTAAGGCAGATTCAAAAGAAAAATGGAAGTTAGTAAGTATTTTAAAAGAATTATAAATAAGTATATAAAAGGAGAAATTTTAAGATGATAGGAATAGGAATAGTAGGAATGCCAAATGTAGGTAAATCAACATTATTTAATGCAATAACAAAGACACAAAATGCAGAAGCAGCAAATTACCCTTTTGCAACAATCGAACCAAATATAGGATTAGTAAGTGTTCCAGATATAAGATTGCAACAGTTAGAAAAAGTAATTAATCCAGAGAAAACAGTTGGAGCAACTGTTGAATTCGTAGATATTGCAGGATTAGTAAAAGGTGCCTCAAAAGGTGAGGGATTGGGAAATCAATTCTTATCAACAATTAGAAATACAGCAGCAATTTGCCAAGTTGTAAGATGTTTTGATGATGATAATATAATCCACGTAGAAGGATCAGTAGACCCAATAAGAGATATAGAGACAATTAATGCAGAACTTATATTTGCTGATATTGATACTGTTGAGAAAGCACTTCAGAAAAATGCAAAATTAGCTAAAAGTGGTAATCAACAAGCAAAAGAATTAGTAGCGGCTTTAGATAAATGTAAATTACATCTTGAAGACTACAAATTGATTAAAACATTAGCATTAACTGATAGAGAATTAGATTTACTAAAAACATACCAATTCTTAACACTTAAACCTATGATGTATGCAGCTAATATATCAGAAGATGATTTGACAGATAATGTTGAGAACGACTATGTAAAAAAAGTTAGAGAATATGCAGAACAATATAATAGTGAAGTTGTAACATTTTCAGCAAAAGTAGAAGCAGAACTTATAGAAATAGAAGATGAAGAAGAAAGACAAGAATTTATAGATGCACTAGGAATAAAAGAGCCAAGTCTAAATAGATTAATTAGAGGAGGATTCAAGTTACTAGGGCTTATAACATACTTTACAGCAGGTGTAAAAGAAGTAAGAGCATGGACAATAACAAAAGGTACATTAGCACCAAAAGCTGCTTCAGAAATCCATTCTGATATAGAAAAAGGATTCATTAGAGCAGAAGTTGTTTCATTTGAAAAGTTTATAGAGCTTGATGGGTGGCAAGGATCAAAAGAAAAAGGTGCTATGAAGCTAGAAGGAAAAGAGTATACAGTAAATGATGGGGATGTAATGTTCTTTAGATTTAATGTATAAATAGAAGTAGGTGGTGACAAGTATGGGTGAAAATTTCACAGCAAGAATATTTAAATTTTTTGAACCAAGCGTATTTTTTGAATTTTTAAAAGATAATGCAATAAAAATATTACTAGGAATAGTTATATACAAACTAGGGGTATTCGGAAGCAAATATATTGATAAGTTCTTTAAATTATTGTTTGAGAAAGCAAAAATAGATAAAAGTGTTTCGAGCTTTATAAGATCACTATTAAGAATAGTATATTATGTAGCAATAATATTAATAATACTATCTCTATTTGAAGTAAATGTATCAACAATCACAGGATTTATTGGGGCATTAAGTTTAATTTTAGGATTTGCATTTAAAGAGACATTGAATAACTTTTTTGGTGGATTTATAATACTAACATTTAAACCATTTAAAGTAGGAGATGTTATTGAATATAAGAATTATCAAGGTGAGGTAGTATCAATAGAAATTTTTTATACAAAAATACGGAACTATCAAAATGAATTAGTAATAATACCTAATGGAATTCTTACGAATACAGAGCTTAGAAATTTATCAAAAAATAAGGTGAGAAGATTAGATCTTAAAATCACCGTAGATTATAAAGCAGATATACGTAAAGTAAAAGAAATACTTCAAGAAATAGTTAATAATAATCCTTTAGCATTAAAAAGACCGGAATATATAATAGGATTAGGGGAACTAGGATCAATTGGAATTATATATAGTGTCTTTGTATATGTAAAAGTTGAAGATTATGCTAATCTCAAATATTCATTGAATGAGGAAATAAAACTAAAATTTGAAGCAAATGGAATTCATATTCCTAATACTATTTTAGATACCTATAGGATAAAGGAAGGAGAATAAATATGAGTATAAAGATAGATTTATTTATAAATCAAAGAACGCAAGGAAATAGTTATGTTGTTAGTAACGAAAAGGATTGTTATGTGGTAGATCCAGGTGGCTATGATATGAGCGCTGTCATTAAATATATAACTGAATCTGAACTTGATCTTAAAGGGATACTTATAACACATGGTCATTTTGATCATATAATAGGTATTCCAGAAATTATAAATTACAAAAAAATCCCAGTTTATATTGGAGAAAATGATTTTGAGTTCTTATATGATTCAACATTGTCATTGTCATTATGGAGTGATATGGATTTTACACTTTCAAAAGATATCGAAGTTATAAAGTTGAAAGAAAATGATGAGGTTTTCGGATTTAAAGTAATTAATACACCGGGACATACACATGGTGGAATTTGTTTCTACAATATTGATGAGAATGTAATGTTTTCAGGAGATACAATATTTAAAATGTCACATGGTAGAACAGATCTCCCAACAGGAAATATGAAAGAACTGGAACAAACATTAGAAGAATTATTCAAGCTTAATCCAAGTATTTTAATATACCCAGGACACGGTGGAACGACAACTATAGGAGCAGAGAAAGAAAATAGTTTTTTTGGATTTTAGAAGATAGAATAAAGAAACCCTCATAATATTTTATGAGGGTTTTGTAGTTTAAGTTAATGATATTCTTTTAAAGATAGTATCTGTCCACTCAAAAAGTTCATCTAAGTCATAATCTCCAGAATGAGGTACTCCCCAAGGAATAGCAAAGTCAACAACATATCCAAGATTCTGTAATTTTGTTGCCATTATAGTAGGTACAGCAAGTGCAGTATCACTATCTATTGAACCGTGACGAATTCTCCAATATCTTGCTGTTGTAGTATTTTTTGCACCAATATAATTCATAGGATTCATCATTTTAATTATTTTAGGATCAGACATAGTAGCACTTCCCGTGCTATTTTTTTGTCCGTACGCTGTAAAATGTTGAGAATCAATTGTTGAAGTTCCAAATAAAGAATTTTCTCCACTGCTCAAATCAAATTTATCAAATGCAGAAGTTATTTTAAGTCTACCCATATTACTTGCGTAAGCATTCATATCAACATCTATAACTTTGTTATCTTTTATTGTTATCCATGTTAGTTGTGATAAATCAGTTCCCTTATCCATGGCTTTTTGAGCAGAAGCAATTATGTATGATTTTACAAAATCTTTAAAATTACCATTACCATCAGAATCAAGAGATAAAACATTACCTTTTTTATCTTTTAGTTTTAGACTATTTAAGTATTTTGGAAACATAGCTTTTAACTCACTCGATGTTTTAATTTGATCTTCTGTCATACTTCCTGTAACATATGTTCTTTCTACTTTAAAATCTGTTGATTGAGTAATTTTAAGACTCTTGTATTCATTAATTCCATTGAATAGCCATTCATATGCCATATCTGCATTTTCCAAATTAGTTATAGGGCAATAAGCAGAGACTACTAAAATAGCATCGCTAGCATTTGCAGCCCCAATTTCTTTTAAATATTTATCATAATCTTTATTATTCCCACTTGCACCAAGTAAACTAGATAATGCTCCACCAGCACTCGTACCATTTGAAACGATTCTATTGGCACTTCCAGGCATAACTTTATCGTTGTAGTGCAAATAACGGACCGCTGCTTTTAAATCTACAATGGCGGCAGGTGCTTTTCCTGTATACAATCCATTAGAATCTTTTGTAACTCTTCCTCTTGCACCTGGAGAAGCTACAACGTATCCTTTACTTAATGCAACAAATATGGCATTAGGATTAACTCCATCTCTTGAAGTCCCTGGAGAATCGGCTTCAGCTGGCATATATCCGCCAACTTGATTAGGAAAAAATATTGGAGCATCGTAATTATTATAACCATTAACAGATTCTCCATTAAAATAAGCTTCAGGCACAAAAAAATTCATAGTTTCATATTTTGTATCGATAGGATTCTTCACATAGACAATTTGTTCATATGCACGATAATTTATTGTGACTCCATTAATAGTAAGCGTCTTAACAGTATATTTGCTAGAATCAAAATCTATGCTGTAAGATTTTTTCGTTGTACTAGTAGTGCTTGTAGTAGTTCCTGCATGAAGAACTCCCACACTTAGGGTTAAACATGCTAGAATTGCCATTTTCTTCCAATTTCTCATAAACTCACCTCTTAATTATTTTTATTTCTTAACTATAGTATACACTAATTATGTGATGTTTGTGTGATATTTATGTGATAAAAACAAAAAAATCAAAAAATCAAAAAAGTTAGAAAAACTAAAAATATTGTTTTAAATGGTAAAAAAACAATAAAACTATACTTTTGAAATCTTCTATAAACGTTGAATATCGACTTCGGAGTTTTTAGGTTTAACTGGTAAACTTAGCCTATGAAAGAAACAGAAATATAAAATAAAATTTTGGAGGTAATAATATGTTTTTTGAAGACTTAGCAATGGTGATGAGTATAGGGGGATTAATCTTATCAGTTACAATATTAATCTTATCAGGAATAGTGGATTATATTAAAAAGGAATATGTAATTGAAAAGAGAAACAAAGGAAATAGTAATACCGGAGAAAAGAGAAATTATAAAGCAAGAAAACCATTAAAACATGCAGAAGTTAAAGCAGAAGAAAAACACAATTTCAATGAGTATAATATAGTAATAGAAAAAATAGCATAATAATACATATAAATAAAGGAGAGATTTTTATGATTAAGAGAATAGCGGGACACTATGATGATAAAACATTATCAAAAGGAGTAGAGGCGGGACAATACATATACTTGTCACACCATAGTGGAGGACATGAAAAAGAAGAAGTTAGTCATCAAATGAGAAAAACATTTGAAGGAATAAAAGATACATTATCATATTTTGATGCTAATCTAAGTGATATGCTACAAGTAAATTTATACTTAAAAACAAAAGAGGATTTTGAGGATGCAATTTCAGTATTTGGAGAGTATTTCGAAGAAGAAAATGCACCAACAAGAACAACAGTAATAACTGATTTTGTTGAAGAGGGATGTTTATGTCAAATAGATGGTGTTGCATATAAAGAAAACATTGCTGGATAAAACAATATATTATTTGAAAATAGGAGCTAAAAATGGTATAATCACTGAAAAATATAATTAAATAGAAGTTTTATGGAGGATTTTTATATGAGAAGTTTATCAGGGATTCAACCAAGTGGAACATTACATATAGGTAACTATTTTGGTGCAATGAAGCAATTTATAGATATTCAGGATAGTTATGATGGATTTTACTTTATTGCAGATTATCATGCACTAACATCATTCCCAAATCCAAAAGATTTGAAAAAATGGAGTATAGATGTAGTATTGGATTATTTAGCACTAGGACTTGATCCTAAAAAGTCAACTATTTTCTTACAATCAGATGTACCAGAACATGTTGAATTATCATGGCTTTTAGCAAATGTTACGCCTCTAGCTCTACTCGAAAGAGGGCATTCATATAAAGACAAGATAGCTAAGGGGATAAAGCCTAATACTGGATTGTTTACTTATCCAGTTCTTATGGCAGCAGATATTCTAATATATGACGCTGATATAGTACCTGTAGGAAAAGATCAAAAGCAACATCTAGAGATGACTAGAGATATAGCAATAAAATTCAATGAGATGTACGAATGTGACGTTTTTAAGTTACCAGAACCTAAGATTTTGGAATCAGTAGCAGTGGTACCGGGAACAGATGGAGAAAAGATGAGTAAATCTTATGGAAACGTTATAAATATGTTCTTGCCAGAAAAAGATTTGAAGAAGCAAATTATGAACATAGTTTCAGATTCTACACCATTGGAAGAACCAAAGAATCCAGACAATAACATTATGAAGATATATTCTTTATTTGCAACAAAAGAAGAAATTGAGATATTGAAAAGTAAATTTGAAGCAGGGAACTATGGATATGGACATGCAAAAACAGAGCTGTTTGAAAAGATAATGGAACATTTCTCAGATGCTAGAAAAAAAAGAGAAGAGTTAACAAATAACATGGATTATGTACATGCAATATTAAAAGAGGGATCAAATAGAGCACGTGAAATAGCGGCAAAAAAAGTTTCAATTGCAAGAGATGCAGTAGGTTTATTAGGAAGAAATTATTAAAATGGGGATGAATGATATAAAATAGAAAAATTATGAACCTTTAGATGATATGTTAACTATACATATCTTGTCTAAAGGTTTTATTTATTGTAATTTTTTTTAAAATAAAGTATAATACTATCATATAAGAAAAATTCAAAATTACATGAAATTAATAGATATATTTTTATTTATTCTTACATTCTAACAATGGCTATAGTTTTCAAAAAAACTAAATAAACTTTATAAATTGAGATCAAATAATTGAAAGAGAGGTAAAATTTGTTTAAAACTATAAGAGTAAAAATAGTACTTTTAATTTTCTTGTTATGCAGTATAAGTAATGCTGTTGTTGTAACAACTTATGCACAATTATCAACTGCATTATCAACCGCAGGGGTTACACCTATTGATTTAGGAGCGAATATAACATTTGCTGGATACCCATCGGTAAATCATACTGTAGTAATAAATGGTAACGGATATGCTTTAAATACAGGGCCATATTATATTCAAACATCAACTGGTGGTGGAACAGTAACTTTCAATGGTGTTAATGCAAGCACCGGATTATACCTTTTATACGACAATGATGCAGCTGTATGGGATGTAAATGTCACTGGTACATCTACAATGACTTCAACATCAGGGGCATTATTTAGGGATAATAGTGATCATAAAGGAAAATTTACAGTTGCACCAGGATCAAATTTAACAATAAACACATCAGGGGCAAGTGCTTATGGTTTGATAGGTGGATATGATACTACTACGTTTGATAATTCCACTACAACTATCACGGCCACAGCAGCAGGAGAAAGAGCAATAACATTTGATGCTGTTGCTGCAAATAATACGGATACTGTTGCTGTAATAAATGGTGGTAGCGTAACTATTAAGGGAGTAGACTATGGAATTATTACTGCCGACTTAGCTCCAAATTCAGGTAATGTGGAGCCATCAAATACAAATATAAATGTAACAGGATCAACTTCTTTATTATCAATTGAAGCGAGTATAACAGCAGTCTATAGTACTGATATAACTGGATCAGATATTAATATAACTGTTACAAATGGAACCGCAACATTCAAGTCTACAGGATTCTCCCCAACTATTAGAGTTGGAAGACGACCAGTTATAATAAATGATGGAGGAACACTTACTGCGACAGGAACTAACCAAGCAGCTATATATGCAGATGCATATGGATTTACACTTCAAACAAAAAATAGTGGAACTACAACTATAGAAACAACAGGGACAGCATTATATGCATTATATTTATCGGAAGGTGATGCTACAGGAATTAATATTAATACTTTATATGACGATCTAATTGAGACAACGAGTGGTGGAGTTCTGAATATTAAATCAAATGGAACATATGGTGCATTATATGCCGTTGATACATCAGGATTCAAATTTAATGCTACTGGAACAGGAACAAAAGTAACATTGACAAATACTGCCGCATCAGGAAGAGCACTTAATATAGATAAATATGGAAGCACTTTTAATATTACAGATAATGCGTATGTTGAATTTAAAACAACTGGAAATAGTTCAACAGCTTTATATTCTTCAGATGCAACGAATCCAGTAACTTTTAATGTAAAATCAGGTGGAGATTTCGTCATAAATAATACAGGAAGTACACCAACAGGAATATATGCTAATGATACAAGTAAACTGACTTTTAATGTTGATGGAACAGGATCGACATTTACAGTAAATACATTAAATAATACTTCAGGAACAGGATATGGTATCAGTTTAGCAAAAGGAACTGCGGGAGTAGATTTCAATATAACGAATGGTGGTTCTATGGATGTAGAGGCATCAGGAGCTGGTACAACATATGGTATTTATAATACTGGAAGTGGAAATACGACAATATCAGGTGGAAGTGAAATGAAAATAATAAATAATTCTGGAGGAGGAACGCCGTATTATACATCAGGGACAGGAGCACTTTTAGTTACTGGTTCAGACTCTATATTAACAGCTAAAAATACTAATTCTGGAAATACAGATAGTGCTATAAATACAACAGCTTCTGGATTTACTACAACACTATCTAATTTAGCAGAAATGTATGCAACGAATACAAGCGCTGCTAATGCGACAATAAGTTCAGCAGGAACAGTTACATTCAATGCTGCTGGTGATTATGATATTAAAAATTTAAGCACAACAGGAGAGGCACTTAATAATGGAGGTTCCACAGTATTGAGTTTAGTAAATACACCAATAACAATGTGGAAACAACAGTATGCACCAAGTTATTTAGGAATAAATTTATGGGATTCGTGGGGAGCAGGAACTGTAAATCTAGCAAAGACTGGAAATACAACAATGCCAAGTTCAGGATATGCTTACGCGACTACTTCTGTGCAAATGGGCATAGTTGGAAGAATAGCTAATTTCATAAATAATATGGCAGGACAGAAACAAACAGTAACAGGTGGAACAAGTACAGTTGTAGACTCAGTAACAGGTACGTACAATCCAGGGAGCACAATTGTGTATAAGTTAACATTTAAAAATAATTCAACAACAAATTTAGCTCAAGGGCTTATTGTAAAAGACTTATTGAGTACTATAACAACATTAAAAGCGAACGGAACAACTACAGCAGCATTTACAGGATGGACAATAACAGCAAGTAATACACTTGGATCAACTGGAGTTACAAATGGGACTACAGTTGGTGTTTATACAGATAATAGTAACTTAAATACAATTATAGATGTTGCACCGAGTGATACGGTTACTTATACAATAACTGCAACCGTTGCTAATGGATCAGTAGGAAGTATAGTTAATAATGCAATAATTTCAGGAATAACAGCACCTGGAACAGTTACATACACGTCTAAGCCACCAGTTGTAACAAGTAGTAAGTTAGATAGTAATGGAAATTCAACTGGTACATATTCTCCTTCAGTATGTACATCTACAGGATGTACAGCGGGAACATTGACGTATAAGATAACAGTTTCTAATGGTACAGGTGCAGGATTTGCTGATAATATTTCAGTTAGTGATGCAATCTCAAGTATAACAAGTCAGTTATCTAATGGAACTACATCTTCACCATTTGCATCATGGACAATTACAGCTCAATTGACAGATGCAAGTAATGTTACTACATCATTAGCATCTGGTGTAGTAGCAGCTGACATGTCTACAGCAGGGACATTTAGTAACAACTCTAATTTAAATACAACAGTTGATATTGCACCAGGAGCAAAAATAGTATACACAGTAACTGCCACACTCAAACCATTGTCATATGGTAATATTGTAAATAATGCAGTTATAAATGGAGTGACATCAACTACAACACATTCACAAGCACCATCAACAGTAACAGTTGATAAAAAAGATACCAACGGAACATCAAGTGGTACATATACAGCATCAGGAACAATAAATTATATTATTACAGTAAGTAATACAGGAACAGGAATTGCAAATGATATACCAGTAAATGATATTATTAATTCTATTCAAGCACTTGATGAAACTGGTGTACAATCACAGGCATTTGCAACTTGGACAATAACTGCAAAAAATTATTCTGGAAATCAAACATTAACATCAGGTGGAACTACAACATATGGAACAACGCCAGGCACTTTTTCAAATAATAATAATATAAGCACAAATATTGATATAGCACCAGGAGACAAAGTCATATATTATGTTACAGGTACAGTGAAATCAGGAATTATTGGAACGATAAATAATACAGCACAAATAACGAATGAAAGTAGCCAAGTATTATCATCAAACACAACACATACAATGTTATATGTGGATACTATTAACGATATAAATGTTTCTAAAAGTGCGAATGTAACTACATACAAAGCTGGAGATAGTGTGACATATACTATAACTTTAACAAATTTAAACACACAAAAATATGCAATTGTAAATATAGTTGATTTAGTTGGGAATATAACAGTTACAAATTTATCAGGAACAGTTGCTAATGCATTTAATACTTCTGGGGTATCAATAGCAACAACAAGTTTAAGTACTGCGAATAAAGATAATATAATCGTATCTGGTGGAACAGATGCAATTATAAAACCTAATTCATCAGTAACTTATACAATAAGTGGATTAATTGCAAATCAAGTATATGGAAATATAGTCAATAATGCTATAGCAACATTGAATGCAGGTTCAAAAACAGCAACAAATACAATAACACCAAATATAAATGATAATAGTGGAAATGTGACAGGGCAAAAAAAGGTAATTAGTGTACAATAAAATATTCTAAAATATTTTATTTGCATATAAAGATAACATATGTTACAATTAAAGGCTAATGAACTACGCTAGAAGTATAAATTATATGTAAAGCTTGAGAATTAGGGTAATTTTAATTGTTTATTACTTCAAAGTCGGAATTGAAGTAGTTGAGATCAATTAAAACATATGGGTCTATACGATGAAGCATAAAAAGTTGTATAGATAAATTAATAGCATCAATCTACGTAAAAATGGATTGGTACTATTTTATTTTCAATATTAATAAGATATTTTGAAAAAAGTGCTTAAAAATGTTATTATATTAGAAATAATGGTATGCAGAAATTGAATGATTTTTTAAAATAGATTGAGAGCATGAATTAAGGAGTGAAGTTGATTGGATAATGGTGGAGTAAAAGTAGACAAAAGAGAAGAAATTACTAAAGACTTAAAAAATAGAATATTGCTGTTAGATGGAGCAATGGGAACGATGATCCAAAAAGAGGATTTATCAAAAGAAGATTTTGGTGGAGAAAAGTATGAAGGTTGTAATGATTATTTAGTGCTGACAAGACCTGATATAATAAAGCAAATTCATAAGAAATACATCGAATCAGGCTCAGATATTATTGAAACAAATACATTTGGAGCATTGAATATAGTATTAAATGAATACGGATTAGAAAATAAAGATATTGAGATGAACATTGCAGCAGTAAATATTGTTAAGAGTGCAATTGAAGAGTATAGAAATGAATCTGGAAATAATAGAAGAATATATATAGCAGGTGCATTAGGGCCTACTAGTAAGTCAATAAGTGTAACAGGTGGGGTAACGTTTGATGAATTGATAAATACTTACTACAGGGCAGTATCGGGGCTTCTAGAAGGCGGGATAGATCTACTGTTGTTTGAAACAATTCAGGATACACGTAATCTTAAAGCTGCCTATGTAGGAGCAAAGCGAGCATTTGATGAAAAGTATGAAGTACCTATAATGTTATCATTTACTATTGAGAGCACAGGAACGACTTTAGCAGGGCAGACAGCTGAAGCATTTTATTATGCAACTAAACATATGAAACCTTTATCAATTGGATTAAATTGTGCAACAGGACCTGAATTTATGGAAAATTTCTTAGCTAAATTGAGTGATGTAGCAACAGATACATTTATTTCGGCATATCCTAATGCTGGATTACCTAATGAAGATGGTGTGTACAATGAAACACCAGAAACATTAGCAGAAAAAGTAAATAATTTTTTTGAGAAAGAATATATAAATATTGTTGGAGGATGTTGTGGGACAACACCAGAACATATAGCAAAAATAAAAGAGAAAACAGAAAATCATAATGTGAGACAGAAAAAAGAAACTAGTACATCAGAAATTAGTGGACTTATAGTTTCTCTAGACAAAGAAGGACGACCAATGTATGTTGGTGAGAGAACAAATGTCATTGGATCAAGAATATTCAAAAATTTAATAGTTGCAGAAAAATTTGATGATGCGACAGAAGTTGCAAGATTGCAAATAAAAGGCGATGCGGATGTTATAGATATTTGTTTAGCAAATCCTGATAGAGATGAAGTAGAAGATATGTCAAGATTTTTGGACAAAGTATCGAAGTTTGCTAAAATACCAATTATGATTGATTCTACAGATATTAATGTTGTGGAAAAGTCTCTTTCATATTTGCAAGGTAAAGGAATAATTAATTCTATAAATCTTGAAGATGGAGAAGAGAAATTCGATAAAATGTCACAACTTATTAAGCAATACGGTGCGGCAGTAGTAGTTGGGCTTATTGATGAAGAAGGAATGGCGGTAGACTTAGAAAAAAAAGTTAGAGTTGCGAGAAGATCACATGAGTTATTAACAAAAAAATATGGAATTGATGAAAGAGATATAATATTCGATACTTTAGTTTTTCCAGTTGCAACAGGAGATCAAAAATATATTGGTTCTGCGACAGCAACAATCGAAGCAATAAGAGAGATTAAGAAAGAATTTCCAAATGTAAAGACAATATTAGGAGTTAGTAATATATCGTTTGGACTTCCAATTGCAGGAAGAGAAGTATTGAATACGTATTACATGCAAAAAGCATATGAAGCTGGATTAGACTTTGCGATTGTGAATACAGAAAAACTAATAGAATTAAGCGAAATATCGAGTGAAGAACTTAAGTTAGCTGAAGATATATTATTTAATACAAATGATAAGACAGTTGCAGATTTCGTAGCATTATATAGAGAAAGAAAAGGTGTTGTAAAAGAAGTTAATACAGATAATTTTACAACAGAAGAAAAAGTATCAAGATTAGTAGTAGAAGGAAGTAAACAAAATTTACAAGTATACCTTGAGGAATTAAGAGATAAATATAAGCCTCTAGACATCATAAATGGGCCTCTAATGACGGGGATGGATGAAGTTGGACGATTGTTCAATAATAACGATTTAATTGTTGCAGAAGTGTTACAAAGTGCTGAAGTGATGAAAGCAGCAGTTTCTCACCTAGAACAATATATGGAGAAATCTGAAACAGTATCAAAAGGGAAAGTGTTACTTGCAACAGTAAAAGGTGATGTACATGATATCGGGAAGAATTTAGTTGGGATAATACTTGGAAACAATGGTTATGATATAGTTGATCTTGGAATAAATGTAACACCTGAAAAATTGAGAGAAGTGATATTAGAAGAAAAACCTGATTTTATAGGACTCTCAGGATTATTAGTAAAATCAGCAACAGAGATGGTTAATACAGTTAAAGTTTTCAAAGATGCAGGAATAGAAGTTCCTATACTTGTTGGAGGAGCTGCATTGACTGAGAAATTTACGATAAATAAGATTGAAAAAGCATATGAAAAAAATATAGTTATTTATTCAAAAGATGCGATGACAGCACTTAGTGATTTGAATAAGTTAATTGATGAAAATAAAAAGAATGAAGTTATAACGCATTTAGAGGAAAGAAGAAAGTTATTATTGATTGAAAACAATGAGAATAATGATAATGCTGATTCTGATGTAGTTAGAGAAACAGTTGGAAGTGTTATTAATAAAGGTAAAAAGATAGATTTTAGTACAGTGAAATTACCTGAATTTGAATTTGAAAATATATATAAACCTAAAGAATTAAAAGATAGAGTTTATAAAAATATTTCAGCAAAAGAAGTATTTAAGTATATCAATCTTCAAATGTTAATGGGAAAACATTTAGGAATGAAGTGGATTATAGGCGATCTTATTGAACAAAATGACCCTAAAGCTATTAAATTATATAATGAAATTCTAGAAATAGTTGAGAATGGAGATAAGTATTTTGATTTAAAAGGAATGTACAAATATTTTCCATGTAGAAGAAATGGGAATAAAATTGAAATATTAGATGATAATTTAGAAGTATTAAAAGTTATAGAAGAGTTTGAATTCCCACGTCAAGAGTGGGGCGATTATTTGTCATTAGTAGACTATATCCATCCTACAGAAATTGATTATATCGGGATGTTTGTAGTTAGTTCAGGAGAAAAATCAAGAACAACATCAGAAGAATTGAAAGCAAATGGAGAGTTTTACAAGAGTCATCTAGTAATGTCTATAGGCTTGGAATTAGCAGAATGTGTAGCAGAATATATTCATGCTGAAATGAGAAGAGAATTAGGCATAGAAAATGAAGAAATGAAAAATGATGATGTATTGAAAGCAAAATATCAAGGAAATAGGTATTCTTTTGGGTATCCTGCATGCCCTGAATTATCAGATCAAAAGAAATTATTTGATTTACTTAAACCAGAATCAAAAATAGAAGTAGTACTAACAGAAGGATTTATGATGTATCCTGAAGCATCAGTTAGCGCAATTGTATTTGCACAACCATTTACAAAATATTTCAACATATAAGAAATAGTGAATCTCTAGGTATTAATATCGATATCTAGAGATTTTTATTGACATTTTATCAAAAATGATTTATCATACAAATATGAAAAGTATGAATAGTAAGAAATGGATAAAAGTAACAAGAAAGGAATTATATGAAATACAAAGGAAAAGAATTTGAATGTGGAACAGTAAAAGTAGGAGAAAGAGGGCAGATAGTTATCCCGAAGCAAATACGTGATGAGTTAGGAATAAATCCAGGTGATAACCTCATTATTCTAGGGAATAAAGAAGAAGGAATACAAATAATTGTAGCAAACAGCCTTGAAGAATTAGCTGCTGTTGTGACCAGAAATTTATAATGCAGGAGGAATAATGAAAGTAGTAATAATAGGAGGAGTTGCAGGAGGAGCAAGTACAGCTGCAAGACTAAGAAGATTAGATGAGAGTGTAGAAATAGTAATGTTTGAGAGAACAGGGTACATAAGTTTTGCAAATTGTGGATTACCTTACCACATAGGAGATGTAATCGCAGATAGAGACAGATTATTATTGGAGACACCAGAAAGTCTAGGGAAAAAATTCAAATTTGATATAAGAGTTAGCACAGAAGTATTATCGATAGATAAGAATAATAAAACGCTAAATGTAAAAAATCTAGTGACGAGAGAAGAGTACACAGAATCATATGACAAATTAGTTATATCAACTGGAGCAGAACCATTTGTACCAGAAATAAAGGGCCTAACGGAATTAAGTTATATGAAATTAAGAAATATGGAAGACATGGATAAGATAAAAGATTGTATAACAAAAACAAATCCTAAAAATGTAGTTGTTGTAGGTGGAGGATTTATTGGATTAGAGATAGCAGAGAATTTAAGACATAAGAAGATGGATGTAATTGTTATTGAAAAAGCTAATCAAGTCATGGCACCAATAGATTATGAAATGGCATCATTTGTACACGATGAATTAAAAAGAAGAGGAGTGGGGCTGTATTTAGGTGCTGATATATCTGAAGTTATTGAAAAAACAGATGGAAGCAATAAGAAAGTATTGAAATTAGCTAGTGGTCAAGAAATTGAAACTGATATGCTAATCATGTCAATTGGAGTTAAACCTGAATCAAAGTTAGCGAAAGCTGTAAATTTATCAGTTACTGATAGAGGTGCAATAATAGTTGATGACACGATGAAAACAAGCGATGATAACATTTATGCAATAGGAGATGTAGTAGAAATAACGAATCCTATTGTAAATGAAAAAATGTTAATACCACTTGCAGGACCAGCAAACAAGCAAGGAAGAATAGTAGCAGCAAACCTTTTAGGAAAAAATGAAAAATACAATGGAACGATAGGAACATCAATTGTAAAAATATTTGATTTAACAGTAGCAGCAACAGGTCTTAATGAGAAATTTCTAAAAGCAAAAAACTATAATTATAAAACGATAACAATTGTAAAACCACATCATGCAAGTTATTACCCAGGTGCAACAGATATAATATTTAAGATAATATTTGATCCAGAAACAGGTAAAATATATGGTGCACAGGCAGTTGGAAACAACGGCGTAGATAAGAGAATAGATATTATAGCAACTGCAATAAAAGGGAAATTAACAGTATTTGACTTAGATGATATTGAAGTAGCATATGCGCCACCGTTCAATTCAGCAAAAGATATAGTGAATTATGCAGGATTTATGGCACAAAATATTGTTTATGATAAAATGGAGCAAGTTCAATGGAATGAATTAGAAGGAAAAATATTATTAGATGTTAGAACAAATGAAGAAAATGAATTGTTTAATATACCAAATTCATTACATATCCCATTACATGAGTTAAGAGATAGGATTAATGAATTAGATAAAAATAAAGAATATGTAGTATATTGTAAAATTGGTTTGAGAGGATACAATGCACAAAGATTATTGAAAAATATGGGGTACAAAGTCCTTAACTTAAATGGAGGAACAACAATATATAATGCAGCCATGAAAGAACAGTCTAATGAAATAAATTTTGGAGTGACTAAAGAAAACTCAGGGAGCTCTGGAAACTTGGGAAAGCAATTAATCAGTAATGAAGTCTTGATATTAGATGCGTGTGGACTACAATGTCCAGGTCCAATAATGAAAGTTAAGAATAAAATTTCAGAAATAAATGATGGCGATACAATAATAGCAAAAGCTACAGATCAAGGATTTGAAAATGATATAAAGGCTTGGGTTAAAAAGACAGGAAATGTATTACTAGATGTTAAGAATGATAACGGAATTATAAGTGCAACAATTCAAAAAGCGCATGTTTGCGATCTTCCTGAAGCAAAAACAGTTCCTTCAGATAGTTGTTCAACAGTAAAGAAAAGCACGATGGTAGTATTTAGTGGAGAGTTCGATAAAGTATTTGCATCTTTAATAATAGCAAATGGATCACTTGCAATGGGAAATGATGTATCAATGTTCTTTACGTTTTGGGGATTGAATGCATTAAGAAAAGAAGGATATAACAGTAAAACAAAGAAAAACATAATGGAGAAAATGTTTGGATTCATGATGCCAAAGGGAATGAGGAAATTACAATTATCTAATATGAATTTTGGTGGAATGGGTAGAAAAATGATAGACTATGTAATGAAAACTAAAAATGTAGAAACGTTGAATTCATTACTAGATCAGTACATAGAAAATGGTGGAAAAATAATAGCATGTACAATGTCAATGGATGTTATGGGAATAAAAAAAGATGAACTAATAGATGGAATAGAATATGGTGGAGTAGCAATGTATATGCAAGAAGCAGATGATGCGAACCATAACTTATTTATATAATAGAGAATGGAGGAGAAAGATGTTTTTTAAGAAAAAATATGAAAGTATATCAATGGCAGAAGCAAAGAAATTAAAAAATGCAGCAATTATAGATGTTAGAACGAAAGCAGAATTTGACACAGGAAGTATGCCAGGTGCAAAAAATATAGAAATGAATGGTATTGTATTAAATACTGAGATGTTCTTAGATAAGGATAAGACATACTACATTTTATGTCAAAGTGGAGGAAGATCATCAATGGTGTGTGATAATTTATCTAAAAAAGGATATAATGTAATAAATATAGCAGGTGGAATGAATGCCTACTAGATAGATGTATTAGAAGAAGGTAGCTTTAAATGCTACCTTTTTTTATTATTGAAAAATGTGTTATAATGAAGAAAAGATAAAAGGAGTTGAACATTATGAATGAACCGAAGAAAAGAATAAAACTTGATGATATTAACTTAGTTATTTTTGATATGGATGGATTGATATTTGACACAGAGTCAATCTATATAAGAAAAGGTTATGAAATAACTAAACGATATGGTTATGACATCACTGAAGAAGTAATAATGAAGACAATCGGTATGACAGATAAAAGTTCAAGAGAAATATATAAAGCAGCATACGGTCAAGAGTTTCCTTATGATTTGATGACTGAGGAAATAGACTCGTATATAGTTGATCTGGGAAGAAAAGGAGAACTTCCTTTTATGAATGGAGCAATAGAAATATTTGAATATTTCAAAAATAATGATAAGAAAATGGTTGTTGCGACATCATCAAGAAGAGAAAAAGCTGAAATATTATTGAAAAATTCAGAAATAATAAAATATTTTGAATATGTTGTATGTGGTGATGACATAACGCATGGAAAGCCAAACCCTGAAATTTTCTTAAAAGCAGCTACAGAAATCAACGTATTACCTAATGAAACATTAGTATTAGAAGATTCGTTAAATGGGATTCGTGCTGCACATGCAGCAAATATGGTACCTATGATGATTCCAGATAAGATATTATCAACAGAAGAAATAAGAAAAATGTATTACATGGAACTGCCGAATTTGTTAAATGTAATAGAGTATTTTGATAAATAAAAATATTTTTTTTATTTTTTATTTTTTCTCTTGACAAACTCGAAAATAATGGTATTATATATTATAGATTAATTCAAAAAAAAACTAAAAAAATGAATTAAGATTCAAAAATGAAGAAAACAAATTTGTTATTAAAATAAGAGCCTCAAAAACTCTTGTATTATATAAACTATATTATTAAGGAAGAGAAAGGGTGATTGAAATGATTATGGAAAAATTACAAAAATTAGGTAGAGCATTAATGGTTCCGGTAGCAGTATTACCAGCTGCAGCAATATTAATGGGTATTGGTTATTGGATTGATCCAGTAGGATGGGGAGCAAATAGCCCAGTAGCAGCGTTATTAATTAAGGCAGGATCTTCAATTATAGATAATATGCCAATATTATTTGCAGTAGGTGTTGCATATGGAATGTCAAAAGACAAAGATGGAGCAGCAGCATTAGCAGGACTAGTAGGATTCTTAGTAGTAACAACATTATTAAGTCCAGCAGCAATTGCGCAATTTACAAAAGTAGATGTTGCGGCAGTTGCACCAGCATTTGGTAAGATAAATAATCAATTCGTAGGTATAGTAGTTGGAGTTATGTCTGCAAGTCTTTATGATAAATTCTATAAAGTAGAATTACCAAAAGCACTCACATTCTTTAGTGGTCGTAGATTAGTCCCAATATTAACATCTGTGGCAGCAATGCTATTATCACTAGTTCTATATTTTATATGGCCAGTATTGTATTCAGGATTAGTAACATTTGGAAAAAGTATAGTTAGTATGGGACCATTTGGAGCAGGAATATACGGGTTCTTCAATAGACTATTAATACCAGTAGGATTACATCATGCATTAAACGGAGTATTCTGGTTTGATGTTGCAGGAATTAATGATATAGGTAATTTCTGGGCAAGTAAAGGAACTAAAGGGATTACAGGAATGTATCAAGCTGGATTCTTCCCAATAATGATGTTTGGTTTATTAGGTGGAGCGTTAGCATTTGTCCATACTGCAAGACCTGCACAAAAAGCAAGAGTAGCTTCAATCATGGGAGCAGCAGCATTTGCAAGTTTCTTTACAGGAGTTACAGAGCCAATAGAATTTGCATTCATGTTTGTAGCACCAGTATTATATCTATTACATGCAGTGTTAACAGGAATATCATTGTTCATAGCAGCATCTATGCATTGGATAGCAGGATTTGGATTTAGTGCGGGATTTGTCGATCTAGTATTATCATCAAGAATGCCAATGGCGGTAAATTGGTTTATGTTAATTCTTCAAGGGGTAGTATTCTTTGCAGTGTATTACTTCTCATTCAAATTCGTAATTTTAAAAATGAATTTAATGACACCTGGAAGAAACCCAGAAGAAGATGTTGAAGAAACTCTAGAATTAGACAGAACTAGTACAGGTAGTGCACATAGCCAAACAGCAGCAGTGTTACTAGAAGCATTAGGTGGAAAAGAAAATATTGTGTCTGTAGATAACTGTGCAACAAGATTGAGATTAGAAGTAAAAGATACTGATAAAATAAATACAGCATTAGTAAAAAGATACTCATCTGGAATATTAACACCGAGTAAAACAACAGCTCAAATAGTTGTGGGAACGCAAGTTCAATTCGTTGCAGATGAACTAAAAAAACTAGTATAATATAGTATAAATATAGTGTGAGATGAGCAGATTTAATGTCTGCTCATTTTTTTATGAGATTTCAGTATAGAAAGTCTTTGTTTTTAAGAATAAATCACTTGACAAAAATATTTGTAAGATATAAGATTTATTTAGATAATAAGATAAAATATAATATGAGATGAAAGAGGGATCGATATGTTTGAAAAAATAAAAGAGAAAATACTTGGGAATCAAGATGAAATTAATGGGGTAGAAATATTAGAAGCTTCAAAAATAATGAATGCGTTAGGTGGAAGAGGTAATATAGACGAGATAGATTCGTGCGTAACAAGGCTTAGATTGAAAGTTGAGAGCAATGAAGCAGTAGATGATGGTGAATTGGAAAAATTAGGCGCATTGGGCGTAATAAAGCCATCTGAGGGAATAGTTCAAGTAGTTATGGGAGACAAATCTGCGAGTGTTGCAAATTCATTGAAAGAATTAGTAGAAAATCAACCATTAGAAGAGGCTGCAAACTTTGTCATTGCTTTAGGAGGATCTGAGAATATTGAAGAAATCGATTCGTGTACTACAAGATTACGATTGAAAGTCATAAAGAATGATGTAGTAAATGATCAAGAATTGGAAAGATTAGGTGCTTTAAGTGTAATAAAACCATCAGAAGGACTTGTTCAAGTAGTTTTAGGAGATAAATCAACTGAAATTGCAGAGCAAATGAAGAAAATATTAGGGTAAAATATTTATTAAAACTATTGACAATTTATGTAGAAAGAGTATAATATAATTGTAATTAAAAGCGGTGAATCTCCACCAGTTCTTAAGTGAATAAAGTGAGAAGTTAAAAAAGTGGTGAATCTCCACCAATTCTTAAGTGAATAAAGTGAGAAGTTAAAAAAGCGGTGAATCTCCACCAATTCTTAAGTGAAGAAAGCGAGAAGTTAAAAAAGTGAGGAGAGCATAATGTTCTCCTCTTTAAAATTCAAGGGGGCAAAATGAAACTTTATGTTGTTGAAGAGATCTATATTAAATACTTGAATAGAGTAGAGAATAAAGTAGCTTATAACAAAAATAAAACGAGACCATATATTGGAATTGTGCTATCAATAGAAGGCAGAGAATATTATGCTCCTTTGAGTTCTCCTAAGACTAAACATAAAAATATGATAGAAAATATAAGTTTTTTAAAAATAAAAAATGGAGAGTTAGGAGTAATAAATTTAAATAATATGATTCCTATTAATTCAAATCATCTGAAATTCTATCAAACCCCCAATCAAAAGCATAATGAATTACTAAAAGATCAATCTAGATGGTTAACAAATAATAAGAAAAAAATTGTAAAAAAAGCAGAAACACTTTACAAATTAGCGAAGAAAAGAAAACTTCCAAGAGGTATTTATAAAGTATGTAATAATTTTGAACAATTAGAAAAAAAATATGAAGAGTACTTGAAAGTAGAATTAATTACAAAAGAAATAGAGGTATCAAATAAAAATGAATTAGAAAGATTAATAGAAACTTTAAAGGATGAAGATTATTCTGATGAAGAAATACAAGAGTTATTGTATTTGGTAAATATAGACTATAAGTCAGAAAAGGGTTTGTTAAATTATTAAATATGTATATATCAAAAAAAATCCTCAATAGGATGATTATCTATTAGAAATCATCTTGTTGGGGATTTGCTATTTTTCAAATTTGAAATTATTTTCAATTTCTTTTATAAATGCTGTAATATTTGTCGCTCTCCACCAAATTTCTCATGCTAGCTCTAAGGGAAGAAGAGTTTAATTCAAGCGGATTGATATTATCCTCACTCCACATAAATTGTGAGCGTAGATATCGTTGTCTTAGGTTTGCGGTCTTAGAAACTTTTTTGAAATAGTTATAACTAACATCTCCATCTTTAATGGATGTTATTATAATACTATTAGAGTCGAGTACCTCCATCACAGATAAGTTATGAGCGGTAAATACTAATTGACCTTTAGCAATTTCAGACATATTTTTGAGAATTTCAGCAAGTAAATATTCAAAAATGTGAGCATCTAATTCATCAATAACAATTAGCGCATTTTCGTCTTGCATACAATAGATTAAAGCTGCAGCTATTGAGATTAATTTTTTGATCCCTGCTGATTCATTATCAATATTTATTTCAATATTATCTTTCTTTATATAAAGACTAACTAGTGTTTCGCTTGAATCCTCTAAAGGAGTTATTTTACATATTAGCTCTGAATTTGGAATTAAATATTTAAATATTTTATTGAATTGCTCCACATTATTTACAACTTCTTGAGCAATATCTTTGTGAAGGGGGTTATGTTCTCCTTTTAGTGTTATAGGAGCACTCCCATGACTATTTTTTGTATGAATAGTTAATTTCATTAGAAATAAATTAGATAAAGCTTGATCTTGAAGTGTCACTATAAATATTTTACGAATATATTCAAAGATAACTGAAAATTTTGTAAAAAACTCATCAAGAGGATTATTTAAAGGGATTTTTACTTCTTTAGAATTATTATGCTCAAGTAGCTGGTAAATTAAAGCGATAAAACTATTTAGTTCAGAAAATTTAACTAGCAAACTTTGGTTAGAAATTCCTTGATCCAATAAAATTTGAGATATAATATTATTACTTTCCATTTTAGTATCGTTTCTCAAAATTAATTTTGGATATTCAAGAGGTTCAGAGTTATCCAATGAAATAAAAGTCTTAAACTTTTGTCTTTTTTTAAGTGTATCTTTTACCAATATATTTTCTTTTGAGACTATTATATTATTTAGTGCATCTTTTGTAAAAGATAACTCTATCTTGAAAGTATCTTTATTACCCTCAATTTCAAGTTCTATAGCAAGTGTCTTTTCACCCTTTTTAATTAATCTAAATATTTCTTTCTTCAACATCTGGCTTAAGTTCTTATCACTATTAGAATTACTCTCTGTAATATTGTATTTGTTAACTGTGAAGTATAGTTGAACTATTTCTAATGCTTCTACAATGGCAGTTTTTCCAGAACCATTCGGTCCATATATTCCAGATATGTTATTACTTTTGAATTCTATCTTTGATGATTTGATGTTCTTAAAATTATTAAGAACCATAGATTTTAATTTCATATTTAACACTCCTGACTATTTCTTGCTATATTTTACCACTTTTTTTGAAAAAGTCAAATAAAAAAATGTAAAAAAGATGTTTTTTACATCGATTTTACATTTTGGGTAATAATTATATACTGTTAAGTATTGTTATTTTTCAAAAATTTAAAATATGCTTTTTGACAAAAGTTAAGTAATTCTTCTTTATCTTCATTGCTTATAGTGGTTTCCTCAAAAAAATGTAAAAGAATATTTCGTAGGTATTCTTTTTTTTTGTTATCAGAAAAATCAAATGTTGTATCTGGGTCTAAAAGTTCGTAAAGAGAAACGTTAAATATTGTAGCAATCTGTTTTAGTGTAGGTATGGGAATGTTTATTATGATTCCTTTTTCGTATTTTTGTATTGTCTGATGTTTAATATTCAACTTGCCCGCTAATTCTTGTTGTGTCATATTATTATTTCTTCTTAATTTCTTTATTATCTCTCCGACATTTTTTTCCTCTTCCATACAAAATCTCCTTTTTATTAATACTTATTATACCATAATGGAATTAAAAATGATATAAAATAGTATTTTTACACTTGACAAGTGATAAAAAATATTGTACTATTTAATAGTAAATTTAAAAAAAGGAGACCAACTATGAAAAGTCAATAGAAAATTTAACAATAAATATTAATAT
>ERZ650302.161-NODE-161-length-33140-cov-6.999456_pt1 | contig 33140 bp, 38 predicted proteins | sample MGYA00376238_ERZ650302 | MGnify/ENA primary metagenome ERZ650302 (study PRJEB26733, sample SAMN07839298) | wastewater metagenome | biome: urban; feature: wastewater treatment plant; material: waste water | place: USA: North Carolina | collected 2016-04-28 ... | reverse complement strand
TACGAGATCTGTAGCCGTGACTGGAGTTCAGACGTGTGCTCTTCCGATCTGCAAAGAAAATTAAAGATGAGCACGGTAATGTTTATGTACAAAAGAAACCATTTTACAAGCGAATTTGGTTTATTGTGTTGGTTGGATTGTTTGTGATTGGTGGGTTACAAAGTGTATTGGGTGGTGGAGGTAATTCCTCAACTTCTTCTAGCCAAGCTACGTCAACTACTACCCAAACTACAACCGAAGCATCAGCGAGTAGCTCGGAAGAACAAAAAGAAGCTACAACTTACAGTATTGGACAGGAAGTTCCAGTTGGAGACGTTGTTTACCTTGTCAATTCAAAAGAGGTTACCACTAACGTAGGTGGAGAGTTCGGTAAGACTGCTAACGGAGTCTTTCTAGTGCTAAATGTAACAGTGAAAAATAACGGTAAGGAAGCTATTACCGTAACGGATGATTTCTTTACCTTGTTAAAAGGTGATGTAGAGTATAAGTCTGATTCAACAGCGGGAATTTATGCTAACCAAGATGCAAAATTTTTCTTAACTGAAGTAAACCCTGAAAATTCTGTTACTGGTAATGTTGTCTTTGATATTACAGAAGAGACAGCAAATGACCCAAGTATTCAACTTAGAGTTCAAACAGGTTTTTGGGGAACGGAAACAGGCGTAATTAATCTTCAATAAAATTGAGTGAGGCTGGGCAAAAAATTCGAAATCTAACTAATATTGTTTGATTTTATAAATAAGAAACCGCATGAAATCAACGTTTTTAGGCAAAAGATTTCATGCGGTTTTGTTTATTTTGGACTTTTTGCTCAGCTCCTTTTTCAATTTTTTATCTTTCTTCATAAAATTTTCTGAAAATTTTGATATAATAGATAAAATATTATTTTTAGATTGGAATCATTATGACTGCACAAAAAATGACTGCACAAGAAATCATTGCCTTTATCGGTAATGCGGTGAAAAAAACAACTGTGAAAGTAACTTTTGAAGGGGAATTGGCCGGCCCTGTTCCTGCAGAAGTGACAAAACTTGGCAACGTCCTCTTCGGTGACTGGAAAGACGTCGAGCCACTTTTGACAAACTTGACTGAAAATGTAGACTACGTGGTTGAGCAAGACGGCCGCAATTCAGCTGTGCCCTTGTTGGACAAACGGAACATCAATGCTCGTATTGAACCAGGTGCAATTATTCGCGACCAAGTGACGATTGGCGATAATGCCGTTATCATGATGGGTGCCGTTATCAACATCGGTGCAGAAATCGGTCCAGGAACTATGATTGACATGGGTGCTATTCTCGGTGGCCGTGCAACGGTTGGTAAGAACAGCCACATCGGTGCAGGTGCGGTCCTTGCTGGTGTCATCGAGCCAGCTTCTGCAGATCCAGTTCGTGTTGGTGACAATGTCTTGGTTGGTGCCAATGCTGTTGTCATCGAAGGTGTGCAAGTCGGTAGTGGCTCTGTTGTCGCAGCGGGTGCCATTGTGACCCAAGATGTACCTGAAAACGTTGTGGTTGCAGGTGTACCAGCCCGCATCATCAAGGAAATCGATGAGCAAACCCAACAAAAAACAGCCTTGGAAGAGGCTTTGCGGACACTCTAAGAGGTAGCTATGCTAGATTTAATTGCAACACGGCGGGCCCTCCACCAGATTCCAGAGCTGGGCATGGAGGAGTTCAAGACCCATGCCTTTCTTATGGAAACTATAGAGGGGTTGCTTCAAGACCGCTCTTTTTCCCAAGTTCGCACGTGGGAGACGGGTATCTTGGTTTATCTGACAGGATCTGCTCCTCAAAAAACGATTGGTTGGCGGACGGATATTGACGGTCTGCCAATTGTGGAGGAAACGGGCCTGGACTTCAAGTCCCTCCAACCAGACCGGATGCACGCCTGCGGACATGATTTCCACATGACCATTGCCTTGGGGCTTTTGGAGAAAATGGCAGAGCAGCAACCGAAACATAACCTACTCTTCTTGTTTCAGCCTGCAGAGGAAAATCTAGCAGGTGGCATGCTTATGTATGAAGCGGGAGCTTTTGGGGATTGGTTACCAGATGAATTTTATGGGCTCCATGTCCGACCAGATCTCAAAGTTGGTCAAATGGCCACCAACCGTGCGACCCTCTTTGCTGGGACCTGTGAGGTCAAGATACGGTTTACAGGAAAGGGTGGTCACGCAGCATTTCCCCATACCGCAAATGACGCCTTGGTGGCAGCCAGCTACTTTGTGACCCAAGTTCAGTCAGTGGTGAGTCGAAATGTCGACCCAATCGAGGGAGCTGTGGTGACCTTCGGCTCCATGCACGCGGGAACGACCAACAACGTTATTACCGAAACAGCCTTTTTGCATGGCACCATTCGGGCCTTGACCCAGAGTATGAGCCTCTTGGTGCAAAAACGAGTGCGTGAAATAGCAGAAGGAATTGCTCTGTCCTTTGGAGTAGACTTGGAGATCGAACTTAATCCTAGCGGTTATCTGCCTGTGGAGAACAATCCTCAGTTGGCGGATGAACTAATGACTTATTTTGAACAGGTTGATGGTGTGGAAATGATTGACTGTCCACCTGCCATGACGGGTGAAGACTTTGGCTACCTGCTCAACAAGGTTCCAGGTGTTATGTTCTGGCTGGGTGTGGATACGCCTTATCCCCTTCACAATCCTCGTCTCAGTCCCAAAGAGGAAGTGCTTCCCTTTGCTGTGGATAAGTTGAGCGATTTTTTGAAAACGAAAGCAAATTAGACTGGGTTTTCCAGTCTTTTTCTGAAAGAAAAGGAGTTTCTGTGGATAAAAAAGAAATTCGGAAAGAAGTGCTAGGGACTTTGCAAGGACTAACGAGTAGTCAACGAGCAAGATGGAGTCAGCAACTAACAGAAAGGCTCCTTTCCTCTGACACCTATAAGTGCTCAAAGTCGCTTGGGACCTACCTTTCTATGGGACATGAGTTCGATACTAGTTACTTAATTGAACAGGCTCAAAAGGATGGAAAATGCATTTTCATTCCTAAGACCTATTCACAAGGACGCATGGATTTTGTAGAATATAATCCTGATGATTTGGTTAAAACAAGGTTTGGACTTTGGGAACCTGGGACTTATTCACAACCTGTGGATAAGTCTGTGATTAACTGGATTCATGTCCCTGGATTGGCATGGAATCAAGTAGGGTTTCGGGTTGGCTATGGGGCAGGGTTTTATGACCGCTACTTGTCAGATTATCAGGGGGAGACGGTATCGACCTTGGGCTCTTTCCAGTTATATGATTTTGAACACCAGACATTTGATATCCCAGTAAAGGAGTTGTTGATTTTTGAAGAATCTTTTTGATAAGCGCTACCCTGTGACCAATGGCTTGTTGGCAGTTACGGCTCTTGTTTTTCTATTTATACAAATATTTCGCTTTGGGCAGACCACTACAGCCTATACGATTTTTGAATTCGGTGGTATGTATGGTGAAGTAGTGCGTTATGATCCGACTCAGTTGTGGCGCTTGGTTTCACCTGTTTTTGTCCACATTGGTTGGGAGCATTTTCTATTCAATGGTATTACTTTACTTGGTTTAGGTTACCAATTAGAAGGGCTTTTTGGGTCCCGGAGGTTCTTTCTTCTCTATCTATTATCTGGTATTATGGGGAACCTTTTTGTTCTCTTCTTTACACCAGATGTGGTTGGCGCAGGTGCGTCGACCTCGCTCTTTGGCTTATTTGCAGCCATGGCCCTTTTGAGAAAATTTAGTCGTAGCCCTTATTTACAAGTTCTTGGTCAACGTTACATGCTTCTTCTAGGACTGAACTTGGCATTAGGCCTTTTTACCCCATCCATTAGCATGGCGGGACATATTGGAGGAGCGATTGGTGGTTGTTTAGTCGTTATTTTTTTACCACCGCTTACAGAGAAAAATTTATTTACTGGGAAACAGGTTTTTTACAGTTTCATTGGTTATTTGGGTTTGTTTGCTTTGCTACTGGGCGTATTCTATTTCATGTAAAAAAACTAGCGGATGCTAGTTTTTAAGAGAAGTCGTTAGAATTGTTTTCTGACGGCTTTTTCATTTGAAGATAAAGAATTGTAACTATCCAATCTTTTTCAGGAATCTTTGCTGAGCTGTTGGAATAGATTAATGAAGAAGAAGTAGATAATGACGACTAAGAATAGCTGTAGAGAGAAGACACGTTGGACTCCTTCGGTCAAATTTTGGCTACTATTTGCAAGGACAGAAGCAATAGCTGTTCCTAAAGCACCTGCAAATTGTTGCATCATTTGAAAAATAGCTGTGACATCTGCTTTCTTTTCTTGAGGCAATGTGGATACTGAAACGGCCAGGATATTGTTAAATGCCATGTTTCTTCCAAAGGTGAATACAATATAGGTTGCTGCCAAACTGAAGAGTGTCAATGTTTCAGTGAATAAGGCCATGATTGAAAGAGCTATGGTAAATAATGTATTCCCAATATATAGTGAAGGTTTTGGTCCTTTTAAATCATAGAATTTGCTAAAAACAGGGGCTAGGATGGCTCCCAAAAGAGTACCTGGTAGTAATGAGAATCCTGCTATAGTGGAACTTGCCCCCTTCGCTTCAATTAATAAGTTTGGGATAATAAAGTTTGAACCTAAATAAGCAAATTGATAAATAAAGAAGGGAATTAAACCAAGCCAAACGGTTGGTACTTTCAAGACACGAATATCAAGAAATGGTTTAGGGATAGTCAGACTTCGATGGATAAATGCGGCCAAGCTAAGGATGAATACAGTTAAATATATCCAATTTATTTCACCTTCTTCTAGACTTGTAATTGCTAGAAGCGACGTAATTAGCGCAAGAGCTAACAGTATGAAGGACGAAATATCAAAAGGACGTTTCTCACCTTTTTGGCTATTTTCTATGTAGAGATGGTTTAGAACAAAACAGATAAGGGGGACGGGTAGGATAAAGATGAAAATCCATTGCCAGGGAAGGCGTGCAATCATAAAACCGCCATAGGTGGGGCCGAAAGCAGGGGCTAAACTCATAATCAGACCGCCAATCCCCATATAGGTTCCCAATTTTTTGAGGAGGAATCCGTTCTAAAATGAGATTGAACATCAATGTCATTCCAATCCCAGTTCCTAATCCTTGAAAGGCGCGTCCTACGATCATGATGGAGAAACTAGAGGTTGCAAATGCTAAGATTGTACCCGATGTGAATAGAATGAGAGAGACATTTAATATGGTTTTTTCTTTAACATTTTGCTGCAAAGTAGCACTGACAGTCATTGATATTGCAACAGCTAAAAGGTAGACGGTTGTAATCCATTGGAGGCTTGACAGTGGCAAGTGATAAACTTTTTGTAGGGTAGGAAATGTCACATTCATACTCGTTTCTGAAAGAATACCTGAAAATCCTAGCAGAGCGGTGGCAACAATGGACATGGTTGTGTTTTTGGAAACAGTGTCATTCATTGGGAGAATCCGTCCGTTTTTATTCATTAAAAAAGGGTAGCACGAAGTTGGCTACCACCTTTGCAATCCAATAGTGTTGACTATTTGGAATTTGACGTTATTTTTTTGGTTTATCTAACTGTTTACCTAATTCAATGAGGTATTGTTTCAAGTCATCTTTAACTTGAGGATGTTGCAAAGCATAATCGATAGATGTTTTGATGAAACCGAACTTGTCACCAACATCGTATCGGTTACCTTTAAATTCGCGGGCAAATACACGTTGCGTTTTGTTTAATGTATCAATGGCATCAGTCAGTTGAATCTCATTACCTGCACCTGGTTTTTGGTTTTCTAAAATTCCAAAAATTTCAGGTGTAAGTAAGTAACGACCGATGATGGCAAGATCAGAAGGAGCATCTTCAGGTTTTGGTTTTTCCACAAATGTATCTACGCTGTATAGACCATTGATGCCTTCTCCTTGTGGGGCAATGACACCGTATGCAGAAACTTCTTCATGAGGGACAGGCATAACAGCAATCGTTGAAGCATGTGTTTGTTCGTAGTCATTCATGAGTTGTTTGGTTAATGGCACAACTTTTGAATCTTTGATATCCATTAGGTCATCACCCAGCATAACGACAAATGGTTCGTTCCCTACAAATGCTTTGGCTTGAAGAACTGCATCTCCGAGTCCACGTGGGTGGCTTTGACGAATGAAGTGTAGACGAATCCCTGTTGTTTCATCAACAATTTTCAACAAATCATTCTTACCTTTTTCTTTAAGGTTGAATTCCAATTCAAAATTTGAATCGAAATGATCCTCGATAGAACGTTTTGATTTACCAGTAACAACTAAGATATCTTCAATACCAGAACGAAGAGCTTCTTCAACGATAAATTGAATAGTAGGTTTGTCCACAATCGGTAGCATTTCTTTGGCGAGTGCTTTTGTTGCTGGAAGGAAACGTGTTCCCAATCCTGCAGCAGGTATGACTGCTTTTCTAACTTTTTTCATAGTTCATAGATTCCTTTGTGCAATTATTTTCAACTAAAAGAATTAGTGCCATTCATTCTCATGACGGAATTCACCGGTCATGATTTCCTTAATGGCATCTTCAATATTAGCTCCTTGGTAGATGACCTTGTAAATCGCCTGAGTAATTGGCATGTAGACACCTAGTTCTTGTGCTAATTCATAGGCAGCTTTAGTTGTCGAAATTCCTTCGATAACCATCCCCATATTGCGCTCAACGTCCTCCAGTTTTTCACCACGACCGAGCTGGTCACCGGCTCTCCAGTTACGTGAATGGACAGATGTACCGGTAACAATTAAATCACCGACACCAGAAAGGCCACTATAAGTTAAAGGATTAGCCCCCATAGCAACGCCAAGACGTGTGATTTCAGTTAAACCACGGGCGATAATGGCTGCCTTGGCATTGTCTCCATAGCCCAAACCATGTAAAGCACCCGCACCAACTGCAATAATGTTTTTCAGAGCACCTGCTGTTTCTACACCAATGACATCATTATTAGTATAAAGGCGGAAGTAACGATTACTAAATAGGTTTTGAACGTAGGTTGCTGCCTTCATATCTTTTGATGCGGCAGAAATCAGTGTTAAATCACGAACGATTGTTTCTTCTGCATGGCTAGGACCTGATACAACTACGATTTCGGAACGAAGTTGTGCTGGAATTTCTTCTTCTAAAACCTCAGACAAACGTTTGTGACTATCAGGTTCCAATCCTTTAGAGGCATGCATGATAACGACTTTGTGTTTGAGTACTTGCGCAACTTGTTTCGCCACCAGTCGAGTTACCTTGGTTGGGACAACAAAAAGAACAGCATCAACTCCGTCAAGAGTCTCTGATAGGTCTTTGTATGCCTTAATTTTTTCATCTAGAACAATATTTTTAAAATATCGAGTATTCGTATGTTGTTCATTGATTTCATCAATTTGTTCGGAAATATTTCCCCAAATACGTACCTCATGTCCATTATCGTTTAAGACTTGAGAGAGAGCTGTTCCCCATGATCCAGGACCAAGAACGGCAATTTTTTGTTTTTCCATGACCTCTCCTTGCATAGATTGTTACTAATATTATATCACAAGTAGGTATATTCTCACAGAAAAATCATTGGCTGACTTTAATTCAATTGTTGTGCAATTATGGTGGTTCATTTGGGAGAGGCTCAAACAGGAGGGATGGTAATATGAGGTGGAAGAGAGTGAGGAATGTACGGAAAAATGAAGAACGAATTACTTACGAATTACTTCTAGAAAGTCAAATTGTATTGCAATAAATTGGAATTAGAGGAAGACATAACCGAGTTCTATTTTAAACGTAGTATAAAAAATAGATTTTGAGAAAGGTTGTTAAAGCCAGTATAAACGAAATGGAAAAATATAAAATATAAATCTTTTTTTTGCTGTTTTTCAGTTCTATGGGATCACTTTTTCAAATCAATGAAAAAAAGAGAGCAGTAGACTTGACATTAGTTCTCTTAGGAACTATAATAATCAGCGTGCTAACAAAAAAGGAGAGTTCTTGATGTCACATATAGCAGACTTACGACATGTTTTTCATCAGTTAGAATACTTGAGTGAAAAGATTGCAAAACACTATGGTGTTGAGCATTTGGCTGGTCCGCAGGGTCATGTCTTACACTTTTTAGGTGATCATATGGATAAGGAAATTTTTGTAAAGGATATTGAAACTGAACTGAAAATATCTAAGTCTGTCGCCAGTAACTTGGTTAAGCGTATGGAAAAAAATGGCTTTGTTCAAATCATTCCATCTGTGGTTGATAAGCGTTTTAAGCAAGTTGTTTTGACACCATTGGGTCAAGAGAAGTTGCAACCATTAAGGGACTGGCACCAAGAAATGTCGGAATCACTTTTTAGGGGAATCCCTCGGGAAGATTTCCAATCAATGATTCGGCTGATTCATCAGCTGAAGGAGAATATTAAACAGTATAAGGAGAATAATGATGTTTAAAAATGCAATTCTACGCTACAAGTGGCATGCATTGACGTCGGTTGTGCTAACATCCATTGTTGTTATTACAACACTTTTGCAACCAAGTTATCTCAAAGATGTCTTGACGGCAGTTTTGTTAAATGATCAAGATGAGATTTTTCGGGTTGGGAAAATTCTTTTAGTGATTGCCGGAATTGGTTTGCTTGCTGGACTCGCAAATACAATTAATGCAGCAAAAATTGCCCAAGGAGTATCTGCGGACATTCGAGAAAATACCTTCCGAAAAATTCAAAGTTTTTCATATGCAAATATCGAAGAGTTTAATGCTGGTAATTTAGTTGTCCGAATGACAAATGATGTTACGCAAATTCAAAACCTGACCATGATGCTTTTCACTATTTTATTACGCGTGCCGTTGCTATTTATCGGGGCATTTATTATGGCTGTAAGAACCCTACCAGAACTTTGGTGGATGATCATTGTCATGGTGATTTTGATTGTAGCCATTATGGCCATTGTGATGGGACAAATGGGACCACGTTTTGGAAAATTTCAAACTTTGATGGATCGTATGAATAGCATTGTCAAGGAAAATCTTCGTGGTATTCGGGTGGTAAAATCATTTGTTCAAGAAAAAAATCAATACGATAAATTCAAAGAAGTTTCTAATGAACTTCTGGATTTAAATATTTTTATTGGATATGGTTTTTCAATTCTACAACCATTGATGATGTTTATTTCCTACATGGCTATCTTTGCATCTCTCTATCTTGTTTCAGGGATGGTAGATACAAATATAGAAGCGGTTGGGGGATTCACTTCATTTATGAGTTACCTGATGCAAATCATGTTCGCAATCATTATGACGAGCTTTATGGGAATGCAGGCATCTCGTGCAGCTATTTCGATTAAACGGATTGCAGAAGTCTTAAATACCGAACCAGCTATGACCTTTGTAGATGTTCCAGACGAAGAATTAAATGGAAGTATTGTTTTTGATAATGTAACATTTACGTATCCACATGATACAGAGCCGACATTAAAAAATATTTCATTTGAGATTGAGTCAGGACAGATGGTTGGCGTCGTTGGTGCTACAGGTGCAGGTAAATCAACTTTAGCACAACTGATTCCTCGTCTCTTTGATCCACAAGAAGGGAGTATCTTTATTGGTGGTCGTGATGTTAAGGAAGTTAATAAAAATACCCTTCGCGATACGGTCTCGATTGTATTACAAAAGGCTATTCTTTTCTCTGGAACAATTGCGGACAACCTGCGACAGGGTGCTCCAGGAGCAGACTTACTCCGCTTAGAACGCGCAGCGGGGATTGCTCAAGCAAAAGAATTTATAGATCGCCTAGATGAAACCTATGAAAGTGAAGTCGAGGAACGGGGGAATAACTTCTCTGGGGGTCAAAAACAAAGGATTTCGATTGCACGTGGTGTGATTGGTGAGCCGAAGGTACTTGTTTTGGATGATTCGACTTCAGCCTTAGACGCCAAATCTGAGAAGTTGGTTCAAGAGGCTTTAAACCATGAATTAAAAGCGACAACAACGGTCATTGTTGCACAGAAAATTTCATCAGTGATTAAAGCAGATAAAATCCTTGTACTTGACGAAGGACGTCTAATTGGGGAAGGGACACACGCTGAACTGGTAGCAAATAATGCTATTTACCGCGAAATATATGAAACTCAGAAAGGGAGAGAAGAATAGATGAAGACTTTACGTTTTTTCTGGTTTTATTTTAAACGCTATAAATTGTCTTTTGCTGTTATTTTTCTGGCAATCGTGGCAGCTACTTATTTACAAGTAAAAAGTCCAGTTTTGCTTGGGGATGCGATTGCAGAGATGGGCAAAATAGGTCAAAGCTATGCTGTTGCTAAGCAAATGGGACAAATTGGTTTTGAAGCGGACTACTCAGATTTTAATAGTATTATGTCCAAACTCTTTCTAGCCTATGCTATGACAGTTATTGCCAACTTAATTTACAGTTTGCTCTTTACTCGTATTATTGCCAACTCTACAAGCCGTATGAGAAAGGGTCTTTTTGGGAAATTAGAACGATTGACTATTGCGTTTTTTGATCGCCATAAAGATGGTGATATCCTTTCTCGCTTTACCTCTGATTTGGATAATATTCAAAATACTTTCAACCAATCATTGACACAGGTTATGACCAACGTAGCCTTATACATTGGTTTGATTATCATGATGTTCCGACAGGATGTTCGATTGGCTTTAGTGACGATAGCTTCAACACCAGTTGCCTTACTTGCTTTAATAGTAATCATTCGTTTGGCTCGAAAATATACCAATCTTCAGCAAGTTGCAGTTTCCAAATTAAATGCCTACATGGATGAAAAAATTTCTGGTCAAAAAGCGATTATCGTCCAAGGTGTCCAAGAAGAAACCATTGATGGCTTTTTAGAGCTTAATGAGGAAGTTCGTCGTACCACCTTTAAAGGTAGATTATTTGGGGGTATCTTATTCCCATTTATGAACGGGATGAGCTTGGTTAACACTGCGATTGTTATTTTTGTAGGTTCAACTATAGTCCTTAATGATAGTTCGTTAGAGGCGGCCGCTGCACTAGGTTTGGTTGTTACCTTTGTTCAATATTCTCAACAGTATTATCAACCAATGATGCAGATTGCTTCAAGTTGGGCAGAGCTACAGTTGGCTTTCACTGGTGCTCACCGGGTTCAAGAAATGTTTGATGAGACCGAAGAGGTTCGCCCTCAAAACGCACCCTTGTTTACCGAATTAAAGGAAGGTGTTGAGATTAAGGATATCGATTTTGGTTATTTACCAGGTCAAAAAGTGCTTAATAAAGTTTCTATCTCGGCACCTAAAGGGAAAATGATAGCCGTCGTTGGTCCAACAGGGTCAGGTAAGACAACAATCATGAACCTTATTAATCGTTTTTATGATGTAAATGGTGGAAGCGTAGAGTTTGACGGCCGTGATATTCGTGAATATGATTTGGATAGTTTGCGAAATAAAGTCGGTATTGTATTGCAGGAATCAGTGCTTTTCTCTGGTACCATTGCGGATAATATTCGATTTGGTAATGATGATATTTCACAAGAAATGGTTGAAACTGCCGCACGTGCTACCCACATTCATGATTTCATTATGAGTTTGCCAGAAGGGTATGACACTTATGTAACGGATGATGAAAATGTATTTTCAACAGGTCAGAAACAGTTGATTTCCATTGCCCGTACATTGTTGACAGATCCACAAGTATTGATTCTGGATGAAGCAACGTCTAACGTTGATACCGTGACTGAAGCTAAAATTCAAAAAGCTATGGAGGCCATTATTGCAGGACGGACCAGCTTCGTCATTGCCCACCGCCTTAAAACCATTCTAAATGCAGATGAAATCATTGTATTAAAAGATGGTCAAGTCATTGAACAAGGAAACCATAGTGAGTTACTCAAACTCAATGGCTTCTATGCTGAACTCTATCACAACCAGTTTGTGTTTGAATAATATATAGAAAAATAAACAGCCAAGATAAGCAGACCACAATCCTTAAACGTTTAGGACGTGGTTTATCTTGGCTGTTTTTGTGGTAGGCTTACTGCTCAATATGGTTGGTTTTGGTTTGATTGAGCCAAGCGTAGGCGATACCGATAAAGAGACCGGCTCCGAGCCAATTCCCAAAAAAGACCACAATCCATTGACGAAGGATATTGCTCATATTGAAGGCTTCGACATTGCTTCGAGTAGCGTTAAAAGCTAGGAGCATGAAAGATGCGAAATTGGCGACCAGATGCTCATTGATGAGGAAAACGAACATAAAAATGGAGGAAATGATGACAAAGAACTTAGCAGACTGTTCTTTGATGAGCATGAAGCCAAGGATTGCCATATTTACAAACATATTAGCCGTGATCCCTTCAATAAAATTGCTCCAGTCAGATTTTCCAAGTTTGATGGTAACGGCATTGACGACAAAGCTCTTATCAGAGAGATTGAGGTAGGAGAAGGACTGATTGAAGAGCCAGGCTAGAATAGTAGCGCCTACAAAGTTAAAGAAAGTACAGTATAGCAGCATCTGTGTCACTTTTTTCCAGGTAATTTGCTTATAGTAGGTACCAGTTGTGAGATACATCATGTTAGATGTGGCTAATTCACCACCAAAAATAAGAACAAAAACCAGCCCAATAGCAAAGATGAAGGTAAAGACAAAACGCGACAAACTTGGAAATTGACTGGCAATAACGTCTGCTCCGATAATACCGACAGCTGTTGACATAGTCAGGTAGGCTCCTGCATACATAGAACGCAAGGCATAGCGGCCTAGACTTTCGTCAAAAAGGGCTTCTTTTTTTGAAACTGCAGCTGAAATTTTTTCTTGAAACGGTGACATAGGAACTCCTTGTGAAATCATTATCAATATTTTGTTTGGAAAATATGGGAGTGGGAAAGAACTCGACCAGTCTAAAAAGAGTTCGTCTTCCCACCCCCGCACAGTTGATTAGGTCAGATTTGGAGTGTGAAACACGAACAAATCTGCCAATCAACCACTGCGCTGAGATGTTGACACGAACTCTGAGAAGAGGTGCTGGGCTTTCTGCCCAGCCTCTATATGTGAACGATTAGTGAGCGGATGCACCAGAATCTGCATCTGTCGGTGTGGAAGTAGCAGAGGCACTACCAGCATCTGATGCACCAGAGGTTGCGTCAACATGTGCAGGAGCTGCGGCAGTTCCCGAACCACCAACCAAGCGTTGACCAGTAGCTTCAAGATACCAATCTAGCCATGGTTTGAAATTAAAGATAATTTCATTGATACCAGCGTAGGATCCGTCAGGATAGTACATAGCTTGGTAGTTGTGGGTGTTGATAATTTCAGCAGGGGTACCGGGTACAATGGTACGAACATATTCCTGGTTACCATTACGCAAGGTACCGACAACCCATTCAACATTCTTCATGCGGGCAGGAGGTAGCGTACCGTGGACAGTTGACAGGCGATTTCCTACTTGAGCAAGTACCCGTTTACCCAACATGGTATCAGGTTCTTGGTGACCATTGTTGTAGTAGAGGAACTGGTTATTATCATCTGCATAGGTCAATTCAAATGGCATCGCATTGAGGAACATATTGAGTTGGTTAACGGTCAACAAACCATTGTCCAGTTTAACATAAGTGTCTCCCTCAACTGCGTTAACCAATTTAGAAGCCTTTTCTAGCCAATCTGGATCATCGGGATCCACACCAGTGATGGTCGTTGCGATTGGTTTGGTACAGTCTAAATCTTCTGGTGCGATTGGTTTTGGTTTTTTCAATTTAGATACAACACCGACATACTTGATAAAGTTGTCTAGACAGCTTTCTAAGAATTTCACGGTCCCTTCATTGATGATATTGCCCTTATCGTCAAAAGCTTCTTTGGCCTTACCAAGGAGGAATTCATTACCTGGTAGTGTGTAAGCATTGACACCTGGTGCATCTAAAATTTTCCGTAGGTGAACTTGGGCACGAGAAGTTCCTTGATCGTAGTAAGATGCCCCGACAATCATAACTGGTTTATTTTCGAATGGATGCAAATTAAAGCTGAGCCATTCCAGAGTACTCTTAAGGGCAGGGGTAATGGTATGATTGTGCTCAGGAGTAGCAATAATGACCCCGTCAGCACGGGTGATTTTGTTGTAAAGGTATTGAATTGCAAAACAATCAGACTGGTCTTCGTCCTGATTGAACATTGGAACATCTTTGATTTCCAAAAGTTCTAGTTCAAACTTCACTTTAAAGTGGCGTTGAATGAATTGCAATAGCATGCGGTTATAAGATTGATCTGCATTTGATCCAACAATTCCGACAAATTTCATAGTATATTCCTCTCTTACAGGTTTTCCCAATCGAAGTTTTCAGCTTCCTTTTGGAGTAATTTTTTTGCGTTAGACAGCTTGCTAGTCATAGTGACAAAGAGGCGGAAGTCATCAAAGATGGCATCCAGTTTTTGACTTGTTTCTAAATCAATGAGCTCCCCATTGGCATCAAAGGCTTGCAAGGAATGTGACAATAAAAATTCATCTGGCAAGACAGTGGCCTTGAGTTCAGGAGCGTTGAGAATTTGACGTAGCTGTAGTTGGGCACGAGAGGAACCAAGTGTTCCATAAGAAGCACCAGTTATCATAACTGGTTTGTTTAATAGTGGATAGACACCGTATGATACCCAAGCAAGGGCATTCATAAGGACAGCTGGAATAGAGTGGTCATATTCGGGAGTTCCGATGATGACTCCGTCAGCAGCCTCAATTTTTGCGACCAATTCTTTGACAATTTCTGGTAATTCTCGATTGGCTGGTTTATTGAAGATTGGGAGTTCCTTGATTTCAACCAGTTCGATATCTGCCTTATCAGCGAAGTGTTGTTCAATGTACTGCAAGAGTTTGCGGTTGGTTGAGCGAGCGGAGTTTGTTCCGACCAGTCCTAGAAGTTTCATAGCGTCTTCCCTCTTTCCTAAATTTGGTACCTTTATCATACCTATTTATTCAATAAAATGCAAGCGTTCTCTAAAAACGTGATAAAATTTTTAAAAAAATTCACGAGTTCTTTTGGTATAATATTAGTATGCAGAAAATATTCTATCTAGTATTTGGTTTTGTTAGTTTGATGGTTGGTGTCATTGGGATTGTTTTGCCGATAGTTCCGACAACCCCTCTTTTACTTTTAGCTGGTTTTTGCTTTGCGAGAAGTTCAAAAAGGTTTGAAAAATGGCTACGCAATACCAAAATTTATCAATTTTACGTAGCTGATTACGTTGAGACCAAATCCATTTCCCGCAAACGAAAAAAGCAAATCATCTGGCAAATTTACATACTAATGGCAATTTCTATCTGGCTGGCTCCTATTTTGTTGGTCAAAATGGGACTGGGACTATTAACAATCTTCATCACTTACTATTTGTTTTGGGTCATATCGGAGAAATAAAGTCAGATTTGAGGATTGAACATCGTCCTCAAGGATGGAAAAGTGATTGAGCAAGGCAACCATAGTCAGCTTCTCAAGCTCAACGGCCTCTGCGCCGAACTCTACCACAACCAGTTTGTGTTTGAATAAAGTTGAAAACCCCAGCCACTAGGTTGGAGTTTTGCTTTTAGCCTGCGAATAAATTATAATAGAGAGCGTATTATGCATGAAGAAATTGAAGGGAAACTACTATGAAAATCCGTGGATTCGAACTGGTCAGTCAGTTTACAGATGAAAACTTATTGCCAAAACGTGAGACAGCTCATGCAGCAGGTTATGACCTGAAAGCTGCGGAGAGGGTCAGCTTGGAGCCAGGCGAGATTAAGCTGGTTCCAACAGGTGTAAAGGCCTATATGCAGGCCAATGAGGTCCTCTATCTCTACGACCGCTCGTCCAATCCTCGCAAGAAAGGCTTGGTTCTGATTAACTCGGTTGGAGTTATCGACGGCGACTACTACGGCAATCCAGCCAATGAAGGTCATATCTTTGCCCAGATGCGAAACATCACAGAAGAAACCGTTGTGGTGGAAGCTGGCGAGCGAATCGTACAGGCTGTTTTTGCCCCCTTCCTTTTGGCTGACGGCGACCAGGCCGACGGCGTTCGGACAGGTGGATTTGGCTCGACAGGGAAATAGACTACTATGCAGATTCTCTTTGTGCGGCATTCCGAGCCCAATTACAGTATGTTTGACCAGCATGATAATCCCCGGCTCTGTATGCAGGTTTTGGACGGGATTTGGCTCCTTTAACTGAAAAGGGGCGGACTTTGGCTCAGGAAATTGCTAGTAATCCTATCTTTTCCCAAGCTCAAGTAGTCGTCGCTTCAAGCGTCACAAGGGCCTTGGAAACTGCGACCTACATTGCTTAAGCCCAGCAACTACCTCTTCTGGTCGAACCCTTTTTTCATGAGTGGCGACCAGATATGACGGGGCAAAATGCCAGTCAAGATGAGGCTGTCTTGGCTCATCGATTATTTTTGGAAAATGGCGGAGCGGTTCCCGAGTCTTCTCCTGCTCGCTATGAGACTGCTGCGGAAATGAAAGAGCGATTTTTACAGGCCCTTGAAAAATACCAAGCCTATGACCGACTTGTTATCGTCTGTCACGATATGCTGATACGCCAGTTTGTTCCCAAAGTAACTTTAGCCTACTGCGAAATCCTAGAATACACTCTATAGGAGGAAATCATCATCGCTAAGAAAAAAACAACCTTTGTCTGCCAAAATTGTGAATACCATTCGCCCAAGTATCTGGGCCGTTGCCCCAACTGTGGCTCCTGGTCTAGCTTTGTCGAGGAAGTTGAAGTCGCTGAAGTCAAGAACGAGCGGGTTAGCCTGACAGGTGAGAAGACCCGTCCCATGAAACTCAATGAAGTTTCCTCCATTCAAGTGGCTCGCACCAAGACCAACATGGAGGAGTTTAACCGTGTCCTCGGTGGCGGTGTGGTGCCAGGGAGTCTGGTCCTGATCGGAGGCGATCCAGGGATTGGCAAATCCACCCTACTCTTGCAAGTTTCAACACAGCTTTCGACCATTGGTACCGTCCTCTATGTGTCCGGGGAAGAGTCTGCCCAGCAGATTAAGTTGCGGGCGGAACGTTTGGGCGACATCGACAGCGAGTTCTATCTCTATGCGGAGACCAATATGCAGAGCATTCGGACCGAGATTGAAAAGATTAAGCCAGATTTCCTGATTATCGACTCTATCCAGACCATTATGAGTCCTGACATTTCTAGCGTACAAGGTTCTGTCAGTCAGGTCCGTGAAGTGACCAATGAACTCATGCAAATTGCCAAGACCAACAACATTGCAACCTTTATCGTCGGTCACATGACCAAGGAAGGAACCCTGGCTGGACCGCGGACCTTGGAGCATATGGTAGACACCGTTCTTTATTTTGAAGGCGAGCGGCAGCATACCTTTCGTATCTTGCGGGCGGTCAAAAACCGCTTTGGCTCCACCAACGAAATCGGCATTTTTGAAATGCAGTCACAGGGTTTGGTCGAAGTCCTCAATCCTAGTGAGGTCTTTCTGGAAGAGCGTTTGGACGGGGCGACAGGCTCTGCTATTGTCGTGACCATGGAGGGCACCCGCCCTATCCTTGCGGAAGTGCAGGCTCTGGTGACCCCGAGCATGTTTGGCAATGCCAAGCGGACCACGACAGGCTTGGACTTCAACCGTGCCAGCTTGATTATGGCGGTTTTGGAAAAACGGGCAGGCCTGCTCCTCCAAAACCAAGATGCCTACCTTAAGTCAGCTGGCGGTGTCAAACTGGATGAGCCAGCTATTGACCTGGCGGTCGCAGTTGCCCTTGCCTCCAGTTACAAAGATAAGCCAACCAACCCACAAGAGTGCTTTATAGGCGAGATTGGCCTGACAGGTGAAATCCGCCGTGTCAATCGGATTGAGCAACGGATTAACGAAGCCGCTAAATTGGGCTTTACCAAGGTCTATGCTCCTAAAAATTCCCTGACCGGTATCAAGGTGCCCAAGGAAATCACGGTTATCGGCGTGACAACAATTGGCGAAGTTCTGCAAAAAGTGTTTAACTAATAAAAATATTCGGGAGTAACAGATTGTCGCTCCTTTTTTTGCGACAAATACAAAAGAATGTGTTAAGCTAGAAGTAGTTATTGTCTGAAGATTTCAGAAATTCTCATCGATTTAGGAGGAATTATGTCATATTTTGAACATTTTATGCAAGCTAATAAAGCGTATGTTGATTTACATGGAGATTATCACTTACCATTGCGTCCCAAGACTAGGGTGGCCATTGTAACTTGTATGGATTCACGTTTGCACGTAGCGCAGGCACTTGGTTTGGCATTAGGGGACGCACACATTCTGCGGAATGCGGGTGGGCGAGTGACGGACGACATGATTCGTTCTTTAGTCATTTCCCAGCAACAAATGGGAACGCGTGAGATTGTTGTCCTACATCATACGGATTGTGGAGCTCAGACCTTTACGAATGAAGACTTTGCACGCCATATTCATAAGGAATTGGGTATAGATGTAACGGGACAGGATTTCTTGCCATTTACAGATGTAGCAGACAGTGTTCGTGAGGACATGGAATTGCTTCGTAAATCTCCACTAATTCCAGAGGATGTTGTTATCAACGGTGCTGTATATAACGTGGATACAGGTGTGATGACAGAAGTTAAATAATGCAGAGGGAATCTGGTTGCTCAGATTCCTTTATTTTTTTGTAAATATGCTTGACAGTTCTCCTATTTAGCTGTAGAATTGTGTTATAAAAGTAATACAACTGGAGTTAAAAATGATTTGGTTTGTTTTAGCTTGTTTTTGGTTTATTATAGCTATCTTGTGGTTAACAGGAACTTTTCGTAAAAAATAGGAGGCAACTATGTCAGATAATCGAATGAAATACACGATTGATAGTAATATGCAATTTCCTTTAGTAGAGATTGCTTTGGAAGCTGGTGAGTCAGCTTATATCCAGCAGGGAAGTATGGTTTACCACACGCCAAGCGTAACATTGAATACTAAGCTCAATGCGCGCAGTGGTTCTGGTTTTGGTAAACTCATGGGAGCTATCGGTCGCTCCATGGTATCAGGGGAATCCATGTTCATCACCCAAGCAGTTTCAAATGGCAATGACGGAAAAATAGCTTTGGCTCCTTCTACTCCTGGACAGGTCATTGCCTTAGAACTTGGAGCTCAACAATATCGCCTAAATGATGGTGCATTTCTTGCTCTTGATGGTTCTGCTCAGTATAAGATGGAACGTCAAAGTGTAGGTAGAGCTTTCTTTGGTGGTCAGGGTGGTCTCTTTGTTATGACCACTGAGGGTTACGGTACTCTTTTAGCAAATGCCTTTGGTTCAATTAAGAAAATTGAGTTAACAGGTGGTAGTATTACAATTGATAATGCGCATGTCGTTGCTTGGAGCCGAGAGCTAGATTACAATATCCATATGGAAAATGGTTTCTTGCAATCAATTGGTACAGGTGAAGGGATTGTCAATACATTCTCAGGTTACGGTGAAATCTATGTACAAAGTTTGAATATTGAAACCTTTGCTCAAGTTATCGGTAATCATATTGTCCGTACAGGTGGCGACGGTGGTGGTGGTAGCACATCACTTCTTGATGCGATTTTTTAAGAAGTTAATACTGAAATATCCAACATAAAAGTAAGTCCCTCGTGTAAAGCAAGGGATTTTTCTTTATTCATTTCTACCACTTACCTCTAATTTGTAACCACTTACTGAAATGCCCTTGTATTCCCCGAATTGCCTGTTATAATAGGAGTATCAAAAGTAAAGGAGGGTTTATGAAAGTTAGGATTGAATTTGATGACAGCTTAGATCAGGTTGAAGTTATCATTAGAGCGAGTCAACTTGGACCTGAAATAGAGCAAATCCAACAAGTTTTAGGACGATTGAATCGCCCCAGCTTAGTATTTTATAAGGGAACGAGTGAATTTTTCTTAAAACTGGAAGACCTACTCTTTTTTGAAACGGATGGAAATAAGATGATTGGTCATACCAGAGATGATGCCTATGAAGTCAAGATGAAACTATATGAATTGGAAGACTGCCTTCCAGCGTATTTTTGTCGGGTTTCTAAATCAACGATTGCCAATGCTAGAGCTGTGTATTCATTGGATAAGTCTTTTTCAGGAACAAGTCGAATTTCCTTTCATAAAACCCATAAGGAAGTTCATGTGTCACGGCATTATTATCATTTGTTAAAAGAAAAATTACAAGAAGTGAGGTAGGGAGATGAAACGTCATATTATAGGATACTTGGTTATAGGTTTGGCAGTCTTAGTACTGATAAGAGATGCTTTAGGCTTTAATCTATCAATGCCTTTCTGGACAACTGTTTGTTTTGTCATTACAGTTGTTACTGGATTTCATCGTCTGGTAAAATTGGATTGGCGTTCAAGTATTTTTTGCTTCGGCCTAGCATTTATCGCAGCAAATTCAGTTTATGAATGGGTTGGTTTTGGTACTTGGAATATGGTTATTTCTCTTGGGTTGCTCTGCTTGGGATTGAACTTGATTTTTAAGCCAAAGAAAAAAAGAGCAATGAATGATGGACAAGAATTTGGTTCAGGAGTGATTGACGATAAGGGGCGTGATACAGCTTTTGGTTCCTCGACTCGTTATATCCATGAGGAGAATTTTATTCATGACAGTGTTGATGTAGCTTTTGGCTCTAGTACTATTTATTTTGACCAAGCAGTGATTTTAGGAGATAAAGCCAGTTTTGAAATTAATGCAGCCTTCTCTTCACTGACATTATATTTGCCAGCTAACTGGCAAGCAATTGTGAAATTAGATAGTGCCTTATCAACCACCAATAATTATGCAAGCGAACCGGGTGAGAAAATCCTTCACATTACAGGTGATTTGGCTTTTTCAACCCTAACGATTTACTCAACGAAAGGTTAAGATGCTAGAGGAAAGTCAAATTTGGCTTCTCTGCAGAATAAATAGTCGGAATATTCTGGAAGATATTCAAAAAAGGGATTATCATGAAAAAGATTTTGAAAAACTCAACCTACTTATGGATATTGGCATCAGACATGTTGTCCAACTTTGGGGACGTGGTCTATTATCTGGCCTTTATGAACTATATTGCTCGTCCCAAACAGCCGGCTAGCGATGGCTATCGTAACCTTTTCGGAAACCTTCCCTAGCTTTATGGGGCTCTTTACAGGCTATCTGGCAGACTAAACGGTCAACAAGATTGGCACTATTAAGCTGACCCTCCTCTTCCGTGTCCTTCTTTACCTCATCCTTGGATTCTGTATGGGTTTTGAGCCGGCCCTTTGGATTGTCGTGGTGGCATCGGTTTTCAATGTTTTTGCAGACTTTGCTGGCTTTTATGAAAACGGCCTCTATACACCTCTGGGATTGCGTGTAGCGCCAAAAGAAGAGAGGGAACAGAGTATTCTGCTTTTCGTCAAACTGTAACGAATACGCTCAATATGGCCTTTCAAGCGCTCTCTGCCATTCTAGTTGGCCTACTTTCCTATCAGCATCTTGCCTTCTTAAACGCCGGCACATTTTTGGTGGCATTTCTTATCATGCAGTTTCTAACACCGATTTTTCGCAATCTTCTGACGGAGCAACCATTGAAAAATGCAGAGCTGCCCAGCCAGACAGAGAAGGAAGCGAAAGGGCTAGGGATTTTAGCTTCTTTTAAACAAGCGGTTAGGGAGCTGCGCAAGATACCTGAGTTTCGCCTGGTCTTGATTACCAGCCCTATTATCAATGCCTGTGGGGCAATACTTTATCCAATCTTAGTCTTGTTAATTAGCGAGGATCCTAACTTGGTAGTAATAAATATTGAAACAAGCCTTGCAACCATTTTATTTATCTTCTTTGGGGGAAGTATTTTGGGGTCCTCTTTGGTCTTTACCTTGTTCAAAAAGACCAGCATGGTTACGCTTGAAGTGGCAGCTACTTTTTCTCTATTGGGGGTATTTGTAGGGATGTTGACTCAACAATTGCCTCTCAACCTATTCTTTTTAGCGACTATGGGAATTGGTTTCGGAGCAAGTGGTCCAAAATTTAATGCAAAATTTGTCAATTCAATGCCAGAGGAGCAGTTGGGAACTATAGGAGGTGGTGTTTCCACCTACTTCATGTGGGGTCAAGCTCTATTTCGGCTGGTTGTATCTGGTTTAGTCTTGCTATTATCAGTTGATCAGATTAGCTGGATTTTCTTGAGTGCAAGTGGCTTTTTAGCCTTATATGTTATCTACTGGCTTATCAGAAATCAAAAAATACCTCAAAATCAGTCTGTATAGGCTGATTTTTCTGTTTTCTTACTCATATCTGTGCTATAATGTTCTTGATTGTTACTCTGCGAAAATCAAATTCAGGCATAGTTGACTTGATGAGGGACAAGCCCTAGTTGAGCTTGTCAGACTGCTACTTGAAAAGAAAAAGTAGCGGGTTAATCTACACCATGGTTGACAGAGTGGGAAAGAATTCGACTAGAAGCAGTCTCTTGACTCCCAATTGTAAGTTTGGGCTTCTATGATCGTTTACTTGTTTATAGGTGACCGGCTGAACCAGTTCCCTGAGCTGCTTTACTCCACTGGATTATTTTATTCCCACCTTTAACTATCACCCAGATAGTTGAAGTTCGTTTGATTTTGATTTTTTGAGTATGAAATTTTACAGGAGAGAATCATGACTAAACCAATTCGTGTGCGTTATGCACCAAGTCCAACTGGGCTTTTACATATCGGAAATGCCCGTACGGCATTGTTTAACTATCTTTTTGCCCGCCATCACGGCGGTACTTTCATTATTCGTATTGAAGACACTGACCGTAAACGTCATGTGGAAGACGGAGAGCGCTCTCAGCTTGAAAACCTGCGTTGGTTGGGTATTGATTGGGATGAGAGTCCAGAAACTCATGAGCAATACCGTCAATCAGAGCGTTTGGATATTTACCAAAAGTATGTTGATCAGCTCTTGGCAGAAGGCAAGGCCTACAAGTCTTACGTGACAGAAGAAGAATTGGCGGCAGAGCGTGAGCGTCAAGAAGCTGCGGGCGAAACACCTCGCTACATCAATGAATACCTGGGTATGTCTGAAGATGAAAAAACAGCCTACATCGCAGAGCGTGAGGCGGCTGGCATTGTCCCAACTGTTCGCTTGGCTGTCAACGAAGCTGGTATTTACAAGTGGAATGACATGGTTAAGGGCGAAATCGAGTTCGAAGGTGGTAATATCGGTGGTGACTGGGTTATCCAGAAACGCGACGGTTACCCAACCTATAACTTTGCCGTTGTCATTGACGATCATTTGATGGACATTTCTCACGTTATCCGTGGGGATGACCACATTGCAAATACACCTAAGCAGCTCATGGTCTACGAAGCACTTGGTTGGGAAGCGCCAGAATTTGGTCACATGACTTTGATTATCAACTCTGAGACTGGTAAAAAACTGTCCAAACGTGATACCAATACTCTTCAGTTTATCGAAGATTACCGTCGTAAGGGTTACATGCCTGAAGCTGTCTTCAACTTTATCGGTCTCTTGGGTTGGAACCCGGGTGGTGAAGAGGAAATCTTCTCTCGTGAGCAATTTATCCAACTCTTCGATGAAAAACGCCTCAGCAAGTCACCAGCAGCCTTTGACCAAAAGAAAATGGACTGGATGAGCAATGAGTACATCAAAAATGCTGATTTAGAAACTATTTTCAACCTTGCCAAACCATTCTTGGAAGAAGCAGGTCGCTTGACAGATAAGGCAGAGAAATTAGTGGAACTTTACAAGCCACAATTATCTTCTGCAGATGAAATTGTGGGTTTGACAGACCTTTTCTTCTCTGATTTCCCAGAATTGACAGAGGAAGAAAGAGAAGTGATGGCGGGAGAAACTGTTCCGACTGTTTTAAATGCCTTCAAGGAAAAATTGGAAGCCATGACAGACGAAGATTTCCAACCAGACAATATTTTCCTACAAATCAAGGCAGTCCAAAAAGAAACAGGTATCAAGGGCAAAAACCTCTTCATGCCAATCCGTATCGCCGTTTCGGGTGAAATGCATGGACCAGAGTTGCCAAATACTATTTACCTGCTCGGCCGTGAGAAATCTATCCAGCATATTGAGAATATGTTGAAATCTTTGTAAGATAAATAATCCCCGATGTCCTGTGACAGCGGGGATTTTGTTATATGAGTGGATTAATATCGTATTCTTGATCAATCAGAATATAGTTGAGGTTATATTTCTCACAGTTTTCTAAATAATAAGCGTTATCTTGCAGGAGCAGTTCCTCAGTCGCCCAAGAGTCATCTATTCTCTTTTCGGTGATGTTGGCAAAGGCTTTGATGGTTGAAAAATGCTCCTTGATATAGTTTTCTGAGAAAATCAGACAAGTATAGCGAATGTGGGAGAGATATTCAACTTCTAAATCCTTCTGCCAATCGAATGGAATGTAGCAGCCTTCAACCACGAGGTTTTGTTGATTTTCAATAGCTGTTTTGACGATTTCGACAACAATGGGCCATAAGTAGTCTGTCAACTCCTTGTCATCTTTGACTGTCAGTTTGGTTTGACCACTACGTATTAAGCCCATTTTCAGATGGTCAATAGAAAGATAGTTGATGTGTTGTTTTTCCAATATGGTTTGAGCGGCGGTTGTTTTACCAGTGTGACTGGCACCAGTTAGCAATAAAATCATTGGCTTTCCTCTAGTTTGTTATTAATCTGCTGGAGTAGGCTTTCTAGATTTTCCTTCTGTTCTTGGAACAGGAGGATTTGTTTTTCACGGTCGGCAATTTCATCCAGTATGACCTGTTTGTTTTCTTTTAGCTGTTCGAGACTGCCGCATTTGGTGTCGTGAAGTTCTTTGATACGGATAATAACTTTCACAGATAGGCCTAACTGGCGAAGTCCTAGTATATTTTCTAGGTTGTTGATTTCTTCTTCGTTCCAGTAGTAGTTACCGTTAACCAGCTGAGGTTGTAGCAATCCCTGTTCGGTGTAGAAACGAAGCGTATCGCGTTTGATACCAAATTGTTGCATAACTTGTCCTGTTTTCATAATGTCCTCTTGACAGTGCCTTACCCCCTCATGATAACATTGATGGGGAAAGGAGTTCTATATGATTATTGTTGTTAAATGGTTGATCGTGCTTTATTTGGGGCTATTACCGCTATCTGCTTGGGTATATCGCAAGCAACTTCCTAGCTGGTTACTGATTTTATATGCCTGCCCAGTGTTGCTCAGTTTGTTGGGCTGGCAGACAGTTTTGGGATGTATCTTAGGTCTAATCTTGGCTTGCGGTGTACGGGTTTTAGGTGGTCGCATTCTTTTTGGGAGAAATCGTCTCAGTCACTTTTTATCTCATGTTGTGCTGAGTTTCGTTTTCGCTCTTGCCCTGTTCTTGTTCTAAAAACAACCTCTCCACATAAACCTTCTCCCTTGGGATAACCAGTTCTGTTTCTAAAAAGTCTTTTAAATCTTCCTGTGGGACCCAGATATAATTGCTGGTTTCGTCGGCTTGGAGTTGGATAGCAGCTTTGTCCCAATTGGTTTCGGCCCAGTAGCAGTGGAAGATACACTGGTCGTCATGGGCGATAAAGTGTGTATGGTGGCGGAGTTGGTCAGCTGTCAGCTCAATGCCTGTCTCTTCGCGGACTTCGCGTAATATGGCCTGCTCTGCTATTTCCCCAAACAAGGCCGAGCCTCCTGCTGTCGCTTCATAATAGTCAGGGTAGGAGAGCTTGGCGCTGTCGCGCTTCATGAAGAGGGTGCTGCCGTCGTGGTGGCGGATGATGCACTCGATGACTAGGTGGTAGAGGCCGTGGGGAATGGGTTCTCCGCATGTGAGGGTGTGGTCGGTCAAGTGGCCGTCGGTTGTGTAGGCGTTCCAGATTTCCATTTCATTTTCCTGTCAATTTTGTAGTTATTCAGTATAGCACATCTATAAGTGCAAAAGCAACATGTTTTGTTTTTTGTACGGACTAATGCTATACTAAGCCTAGTAATTCAAAGGAGAAATCGATACAAACTATTATTCCTCATCTCTGGTACGATACAGAGGCAAAAGAAGCTGCGGAGTTGTATGTGGACCTTTTCGGAGGCAAGATTGACTGGAACTATACTATTACGGATACGCCTTCTGGCCATGCTGGCTTGATCCAATTCCAACTGGGAGACATGACCCTGGCAGCGATTAGTGCGGGGCCATATTTTAAACTCAACGAGTCTATGTCGCTCATGGTAAATGTAGCTAGTAAGGACGACGTAAGACGTCTTTATGAGGCGCTATCAGACGGAGGTCGTGTGCTTATGCCATTGGCAGAATATCCCTTCAGCCCTTACTATGTCTGGTTGGAAGACCGCTTTGGTCTGTCTTGGCAACTGTCTTATGCACCGGACTTGGACAAGCCTTATCAGTTTGAGATCTGCCTGCTCTTCTCGCAGGACCAGGTTGGTTTAGCCCAACCTATACTAGATTATTACAAGGATAAGCTGCCTCAAGCTCGTCTTGGTCGCTTGTCTTACTATGGCGGAGGTGAGGCTGCGGTTGCTCCTGCCAAGTTGAATTATGCGGAGCTTTTTATCGGAGACCAAAAAATCATCGTTATGGACCACGGTTACGGAGGCGAAGCTTCATTCAACGAGGCCTTTTCGCTAATGGTCTATGTGGATAGTCAGGAAGAAGCGGATAGTTGGTATGAAACAGTGTCGGCAGCTCCAGAAGCAGAAATTTGTGGTTGGGCCAAGGATCAGTTTGGGATTTCTTGGCAGATTGTGCCACGTATCTTGATGGAGGCATACGATTCGGCTAGCCCAGAACAGATTAAGGCTGTGAATGCTGCAGTAATGACAATGAAGCGTCTAGATATCGCATCTATTCAAGCCTTATTAGATTAATAAGATGTAACAGGGACTGAGTTGCAGTTTCTGTTTTTTCTATTAGACAAGAATGAATTGGCTCGGTTTTTGGTATAATGAAAGAAAGTAGAGGGGAGACCACATGAAAGCAATAGAAAGACGAAAGCACATTTTATCACTTTTACAGGAAACATCTCAACCACTTTCAGCGAATTACCTAGCAAAAGAATTTGGAGTGAGCCGTCAGGTGATTGTGGGAGATATAGCCTTGCTTCGAGCAGAGGGTGATCTGGTTTTGGCGACTCCGAGAGGCTACCTACTGCAGTCTTCTCTGGCTCCTCTTGAAGGAGCTTATATTCGTAAAATAGCTTGTCAACATGGACCAGAAGATGTTGAAAAAGAGTTGACTATCCTATTAGAGGGAGGAGCTCAAATCCTTGATGTCGAAATTGAACATCCTATTTACGGTCTCTTATCTGGCAAACTAAATATTACCAGTTTTGAAGATCGGGACCGTTTTTTAGATGATTTGAGTCATTATAAAGGAGTGCTATTGAGTAATTTAACAGAAGGAGTTCATACTCATACTGTCTCATTTCCCTCGGTTCAAGCCTACCAAGAACTTTCTTTGGTATTAAAGGCTGCAGGAATTTTGCTAGAAAATCAATAAAACATTACAGGTGTCTTGACACCTGTAATGTTTTGGTTTATAATCGAACCTATAGAAAGAGAGGTTCCTTATGTCCCAATTAACACTATCATCTAAAAGTTCCGTCAAGCAGCTTTCCATTAGTGCGATTCTTACTGCATTTGCTATTTTGATTCCATTGATGATGCCGATTAAAATTGTTATTGGTCCAGCATCCTACACACTTGCTAGTCATATTCCGTTGTTTATTGCAATGTTTATTTCACCAGCAACGGCCATATTGGTAGCACTGGGCTCCAGTCTGGGCTTCTTTTTAGCAGGATTTCCTATTGTCATCGTATTTCGTGCATTAACCCACTTGATTTTTCTTACTCTGGGAGCTTTTTTAATAAAACGATTTCCAAGTTTTATGGACACTAAACGTTTCTTCCTATTAGGGATTGGTCTCAATCTACTTCATGGCTTAGGGGAGTATATTGTGGTCATGGTCCTGACTTCGGGCGGGCAGACTTCAGATACTTATTGGATGACTATGCTTGGCTTAGTTGGTCTAGGTTCTGCACTTCATGGATTGCTCGATTTTAGTTTGGCATATTATTTTTGGAAAATCTTGAAAGAACGGAAAATTTATCAACCTTAATATGAGTTGAGATAAAATATAGTCTAGAAGTCGGAGAAAATTCTCTGGCTTTTTCTTGTTTTTCTGTAAATGTACGAGGTTTATTCAATTTTTTTAAAAAATGTGTATAAATATGTTGCAAAAAGTATAAATATACACTATAATAGTCACTAAGTTTTATTTGCTAATTTAAATAGAAATGAGAATGTTTATGACGAAAGAAAAATTAATCCTAGCTTATTCAGGTGGTCTGGATACTTCAGTTGCGATTGCATGGTTGAAAAAAGACTATGATGTCATTGCGGTTTGTATGGATGTTGGTGAAGGGAAAAATCTCCAATTTATTCATGACAAGGCCCTTTCCATCGGTGCAATTGAATCGCATGTTTTGGATGTGAAAGAAGAATTTGCTCAAGAATACGTTTTGCCTGCCCTACAAGCTCATGCATATTATGAACAAAAATATCCACTAGTATCAGCACTTAGTCGCCCACTGATTTCTAAAAAGTTAGTGGAGATGGCGCACAAGACTGGTGCAACGACCATTGCTCATGGTTGTACAGGAAAGGGAAATGACCAGGTACGGTTTGAAGTAGCGATTGCGGCTTTGGATCCAACTTTGAAAGTTGTAGCACCTGTTCGTGAATGGAAGTGGGCGCGTGAAGAGGAAATCCTATTTGCCAAGGAAAATGGTGTTCCAGTTCCAGCAGATTTGGATAGCCCTTATTCAGTCGACCAAAATCTTTGGGGCCGGGCTAATGAATGTGGTGTATTAGAAAATCCATGGAATGAAGCACCAGAAGATGCTTTTGGAATCACTACTTCTCCAGAAAATGCACCAGATCTTCCTGAGTATGTAGAAATCGAATTTAAGGCTGGAGTCCCAGTTGCTATTAATGGAGAAACGCTCAGCCTTGCCAATCTCATTCAACAACTCAATGAGATTGCTGGTAAGCATGGTGTTGGACGAATTGACCATGTTGAAAACCGGTTAGTTGGGATCAAATCACGTGAAATTTATGAGTGTCCCGGAGCCATTACTCTTTTAACAGCTCATAAGGAAATTGAAGATTTGACCCTAGTGCGTGAAGTATCTCATTTCAAGCCAATTGTATCTAATGAACTCTCGAATCTGATTTACAATGGTTTGTGGTTCAACCCTGCAACACAGGCATTGAAAGCTTATCTGCAAGCAACTCAATCAGTCGTGAATGGAACCGCAAAAGTGAAATTGTATAAAGGATCAGCGAAAGTAGTTGCCAGAAAATCACCAAATTCTCTATATGATGAAGATTTGGCAACTTATACAAGTGCTGATACATTTGATCAAGATGCTGCAGTTGGTTTCATCAAGCTTTGGGGATTACCAACCAAAGTTAATGCAGAAATTCATAAAAAGAACTAGAAAGTAGGAGCTTATGGAAGCAAAGAAGCTATGGGGTGGTCGTTTTGAGGCCAGTCTTGAGGAATGGGTTGAAGAATTCGGTGCCTCCATTCGCTTTGATCAAAAACTGGCTAAGTATGATATTCAAGGGTCATTAGCTCATGTACAAATGCTTGGGGCAACAGGTGTTATTAGTCTTGAAGAAGCTCAGTCTATACAGGCTGGTCTGGAAGAGCTTCTGAATGACTATGAAACTGGAAAACTAGTATTTGATATTCGAAACGAAGATATTCACATGAATATCGAAAGTCTCCTGACTGAGAAGATCGGGTCAGTGGCAGGGAAATTGCATACGGCACGTTCTCGTAATGATCAAGTTGCAACAGATATGCATCTCTATTTGAAGGATACCTTGTTTCAAGTAGTAGATAAATTGACCAATCTACGCCAGACATTGGTTAATCTTGCACAAGAGCATATCGAGACGGTTATGCCGGGCTATACCCATTTACAGCATGCTCAGCCAATTAGTTTTGCTCAGCATATGTTGGCCTATTACAATATGTTCAGCCGTGACAGTGAGCGTTTTGCATTCAACATTCAGCATACAGATATATCTCCACTTGGCGCGGCAGCATTGGCAGGAACTACATTTCCAATCGACCGTCAACTAACTTCGGATTTAATGGGGTTTTCTCATCCCTATACAAATTCCTTAGATGCTGTATCAGATAGGGATTTTATCTTGGAATTCTTATCAAATGCGAGCATTTTGATGATGCATATGTCTCGTCTCTGTGAGGAAATCATTAATTGGTGCTCACATGAATACAAATTCGTTACTTTATCGGATACCTTTTCAACAGGTTCTTCCATTATGCCTCAGAAGAAAAATCCAGACATGGCTGAGCTGATTCGAGGGAAAACAGGTAGAGTTTATGGAAATTTGGTCGGATTGTTGACAGTCATGAAATCCTTACCGTTGACCTATAACAAGGATTTGCAGGAAGACAAAGAGGGAATGTTTGATAGCGCGGAAACCATTTTGGTATCTATTGATATTTTGGCAGGAATGCTACAATCTATGACAGTTCATAAGGAAAGAATGGCTCAATCAACTGAGAAGGACTTTTCGAATGCTACAGAGTTGGCGGATTACTTGGCTAGCAAGGGTCTACCGTTTCGTCAGGCGCATGAGATTGTTGGAAAACTGGTCTTGGAATGTAGTAAAGCTGGGTACTATTTACAGGATGTTCCTTTAGAACGTTATCAGGAAATTTCATCGATTATTGGACCGGATATATATACAGCTTTAGAGTCTCAAACGGCAGTTTCACGAAGGAATTCGCTTGGAGGAACCGGTTTTGAATCCATTCGCTGGCAAATTCAGCAAGCAAAAGAGCAATTATCAGCTTCAAAAGGCCTCTAAACGTGATGTTTATTGGCTTTTTTGAATTTTATGGTATAATAGTAGTAATTTTGAAAGATGGAGTGAGAGTTTGAGAAAAAGCTATCGTGTCAAGCGTGAACGAGATTTTAATGACATTTTCACCAAAGGAAATAATGTGGCAAATCGTCGATTTGTAGTCTATTGGCTAGCGAAAGAACAACCGCATTTCCGAGTAGGGCTTTCTGTCAGTAAAAAATTAGGAAACGCTGTCACGCGGAATAAGATTAAGAGAAAAATTCGACATGTTCTTATTGAGCATCAGGAACAACTTGTAACGAATGACTTTGTTGTCATTGCTCGCAAGGGTGTTGAAGAATTAAACTATCAGGAAATTAAGAAAAATCTTCTCCATGTTTTAAAACTTGCCAAACTTTATCAGGAAGGTGTTGAGATTGAAAAAGAAAGCTAAGTGGGTTGGTTTACTCGCTACGTCCCTGTTTGTATTGACAGCCTGTGGGACAGGTCCAGTAACTAGCCAGTCGTCTGGTGCATGGGACCAGTTAATCTATTGGTTCGCTAGTGTCATCCAATTCTTGTCCATCAACGGTCAAATTGGAATAGGGATTATCCTATTTACTATTTTGATTAGGACCCTGTTATTGCCTTTGTTCCAAATACAGATTAATTCTTCGCGAAAGATGCAAGAGTTGCAACCGAAGTTGAAAGCGCTACAGGCTGAATATCCAGGAACAGATATGGAGAGTCGCCAACAACTTTATGAAGCAACACAGGCACTCTATAAAGAAAACGGCGTTAGTATGAGATCGTCTATGATTCCGCTTCTCATTCAAATGCCAATCTTATTGGCTCTTTTCCAAGCTCTAACACGCGTTGAAGTCTTGAAAGTTGGTCATTTTCTTTGGTTAAATCTCGGGGAACCTGATCCGATTTTTGTCTTGCCTGTTCTGGCTGCTGGTTTCACATTCCTCAGCACATGGTTGACCAACAAGTCTGCAATTGAAAAAAATATGGCTATGACAGTTATGACTTTTGCCATGCCAGTCATGATTTTTCTCTTTGCTTTGCCGGCTGCGAGCGGGGTATCCTTGTACTGGACTGTATCAAATGCTTATCAAGTGGTTCAAACTTTAGTATTTAATAATCCGTTCAAAATAATAGCGGAGCGTCAAGCCAAAATTGATTTGGAGAAAGAACTTCAGTCTAAGAAGCGAAAGGCTCAAAAAAAGGCCAAGAAAAAGAAATAGGATTCTAGGAGAGAGAAAATGAAATTTACAGGATCAAGTGTTGAAGAAGCTATTCAAAATGGCTTGGTAGAGTTAAATATTCCTCGGAAGAGAGCACATATTACTGTAGTTGCGCGTGAGAAAAAAGGTTTCTTCGGTTTTGGGAAAAAGCCAGCTATTGTTGACATTTATGTAATCAATGAGACAACGGTAGTGAAAGCTAATCAAAAAGCTGTTCGTGGAGTTCCAACTGAAATTAATGAGTTGAATGAGCCGGTTAAAAGTATCTCAGAAGCGACAATTGACCTAGGAAAAGTTGTTGCAGCTGTTAAAGACTTTGAAAAATCTGGCCAAACGCTTGAAGATGATATCAAGGCTCAGATTTTGAAAAATGAAAAAGAGGCAACTACAATTCTGGAAGAGACAGGTCGTATTGAGATTTTACCAGAAGAGCTGCTTCATCCATCATCTGCGGATCAGCTTGTCGATGAAACAATTCAAGACCAACCTGCTATCACAAATCAAAGTGAATCAACTTCTGAATTTGCTGATATTGATATTAAGGTGGAATCACAGTATGACATTGAACAAGTTGTAGCTGAAGTGTCAGAATATGTTCAAGAAATCTTGGATGATATGGATGTAGAGGCTCGCATCGAGACAAGTCACAATAGACGAACCATTAACATTCAAGTCGACACAAACGAACCTGGACGTGTCATTGGATATCATGGAAAAGTATTAAAAGCTTTGCAACTTTTGGCACAAAACTTCTTATATAATCGATATGAGCGTAATTTTTTTATTACAATTAACGTTAATGACTATGTAGAGCACCGTGCAGAGGTACTACAGGGATATGCTCAAAAACTGGCAGAGCGTGTGATAACCGAGCAAGAAGCTTATCATACAGATCCTATGTCTAGTAATGAGCGCAAAATAATCCATCGCATCATTTCAAAAATGGATGGAGTGACAAGCTATTCAGAAGGTAGCGAGCCTAACCGATACGTTGTCGTAGATATCGAAGGAAATCGTGATTAATTATCAGATGTTTGGCTCTTTGTCAACTGTAGTGGGTAGATGAAAAGCTAACACCTAGAGAGGACGAA
>ERZ650302.158-NODE-158-length-33310-cov-5.369568_pt1 | contig 33310 bp, 30 predicted proteins | sample MGYA00376238_ERZ650302 | MGnify/ENA primary metagenome ERZ650302 (study PRJEB26733, sample SAMN07839298) | wastewater metagenome | biome: urban; feature: wastewater treatment plant; material: waste water | place: USA: North Carolina | collected 2016-04-28 ... | reverse complement strand
CAGTTCCCTTAATCATCAAATTATCAATATCTTCATATGAAGAAAATAAAGGAATACGAAGAATATAACGAATCAGTTAATAATATCGATTCTAAGATGCTTGATTACATTCTAGGTTCATTTATCATAAGTGCTATCTCAACTGTCATCACAGACGGATTAGGACGTTACACAGCCCAATCTTTAATCACTGAGTCATATAGAAGTATAATAGCGTATAAGCAAGAATTCTATTTCTCTACTCTACAAACTACTAAAGGAGCTAAGAATTACTTAGGTGTTATAAATATACAAGAAGGAATGTTTCTACCTAATGAGAGTATTGATTTAAAAGGATTGTCATTAAAGAAAAAGAACTTTAATAAAAGATTAGCTAATATGGCTCGTCATATAGCAATTAATATGATAGCTAAGAATAAGACTCCTAATATAAGAGATATATTAAATGAGATAGATAGTTGTAGAGAAGAGATACCTAAACTATTTAAAGGTCCTAAAAACATTGAGATGTTTACAGTATCTAAACTTAAAAAGAATAGAGATGACATGATGGCTAATGAATTCTTAGAATATAGATTTAAAGCTGTTAAATTATACGAAGAATTATATAAAGATGAGATACCCATACCAGGTTCATTTCTAATAACCAATATAGACTTAAAAGATAGAGTAGAAGACATTAAAAGGTTATATCCAGATAAATACGAGATATTAGAGAAGATTTCACTAGAAAGATCTATATATGGTACAATAGCTTCATTAAAACGTAATGTATTAAAATATAATGATACAGAAAGTAGTGTAGTAGAAGAAGAGAGTCCTTTTATAAAAGAGATCATAGAAAACGTTAGAGCTAAGAAAACTAATAAAGAAATAAAAGAATATATAAAAGAAATGAGAAACTACGCTAAAGACTCAACTTTAATTACAGATATAGATAGATTATGTGTAGAGAAGTTTATTGCTAAGATAGTTGACATAGATGATATTAATAAAATAGCATTGCCATTGGAAGCTGAAACTGTAGATCCTTTTATTACAGAGTTTATAAATATAAATGATATTACAGTATTTGAAAACTTAATAGCTGTTATAGTACAAGGATTAGGATTAGAAATAATTAGAAATAATAAAGGTCACCAAATAATACATAACATCGTAAGTTATTATTAAGTATATATTATCATCTTAGTGATAAATAAAAATAAGAAGGGGACGATAAGTATGATTAGTAAAGTAGAAGAAGAAATTAGTAGTTTTGTAGTAAATTTAATTAAAACTGAAGCTGGACTTAAGAAGGTTGACTTTAACTTGTTATTTGATATAGCTGAAGATATTAGAAAGATATTATTATATATAGATTTATATAATATGGAAAAGAGTAAGAATTGTAACTATGTAGTTAGAAGTGGAATAGTAAACGATTACCTTGAACATGGAATAGAAGAAGTTAGTAATGAAGTATTAGATACAGCACTAAAAATGGACAGAGCTTATTATCAAGATTATATAAAATCTGATAAAGTAATTTCTGGTATTAAAGCATTAAGTTTTAATGATGATGATATGTATCATGCATTAGCAGTACTTGATTTAGATTGTGTTTTCAATGATTCTGATTTTAACTCTTATAGATTTAAGATGTTTAAAGAAGAGCGGCAAAATATAGTAGATAGATTACAATTTAATGCACTTAGTAAAATTAAAACTATGAATAACAGTAATGTAATTGGAATTAAGAAATTCTGGAAGGAACCATTAGATGAAGATCTACAGAATGCAGGTAAAACATTGGTTCTTTTAAATTACTTACTAATGAGAATAACATCTATTAATTACAAAGCTAATAATATTAAAAATGCATTGCCTGTAGAAGTTATAATTGATAATAACAAATTCAATTACGTTTATACATATAAGCAGCCTGCATTATATGATATAAGATCTGTATCTAACTTATTTATTAACATAATCGATAAAATAAGTAAACTATATTAAAACTATTAGGAAGTATTATGAATATAGCATTTTCTGGTTAAAGAAATGATAGGGAGTGCCGAGGGACTTATAGCGTTCTGGGACGATATATCAAGAGGTGCAGCTAATGCTATACAAGAAGCTACTAAAAAAGGAATTAAAACAAAAGTAATAAAAATATAATAAGGAGATAATATGACAAATACACATTTTATTATGCTAATACCAACTATAATAATAATTATTATTTTAATAGGAGCGTTATCTATAAAAGATAAAAGAAGTAAACTCCCAAGTAAACCAAAACCTGAAGTAACAGCAACTGTTAATCGAAGTACAACCGATAATACTATAAGTTATACTATGACTAGAACTTATGTAGCGCCTAGACGTAGTCATAGATATTATAGAAACTATCCAGTAAAGAATATATAGAGCCCTTATAAGGGTTCTATATTTTTTAAATGAAAAAAGAAATCCCATTGGCTTTAGACAATGGGTAAAGGAGTAGTGTAATGTGGAATGGAAAAGTAAGAATAGGCATAAATACCTATTGCAATGCCATTTGATATTCGTATGTAAATATAGAAAGAAATTTTTCTTAAATCCAGCTATATCCCATAAAATTAAGCAACTATCCCTTGAAATATGCAATAAACACAACATCAACATAGAACATATGGAGACAGATAAAGACCATATTCACTATATGATTGAATATGAGCCTACAATTTCTATCAGTAAAATTACAAACCTAATGAAATCATATATAACTTTTCACATTTGGGAGACCGAGTATGTGTATTTGAAAAATTATTTATGGCGAGAAAAAACTTTCTTTACCGATGGTTATTTTGTTTGTAGTATAGGAAATGTTTCTAAAGAGCAGTTGCAAAAATATATAGAAAATCAAGGGTAATTCGCTTGACAATGTTAAGTTTATATGTTAAGATTGTATAGGAGGTGATAAAATGAAATCAAATAAAGCTTACAAATTTAGACTTTATCCAAACGCAGAACAACAAAAATTAATAGATAAAACAATAGGTTGTACAAGATTTATATATAATAAAATGTTGGCTGATAAAATAGACTGTTATAATATAAATAAAGAAAAATTAAATAATACTCCAGCTCAATATAAGAAAGAATTTGAATGGTTAAAGGAAGTTGATAGTCTAGCTCTGGCTAATGCTCAAATGAATTTACAAACAGCTTATAATAATTTCTTTAGAAATAAATCGGTAGGATTTCCTAAATTTAAATCTAAACATAAAAGTAAGAAAAGCTACACCACTAACAATCAAAAAGGAACTGTAGCGTTAATAGCTAATAATAAAAAAATTAAATTACCAAAGCTTGGATTAGTTAATATAAAATGTCATAGAACAATTAAGAAATCTGAATTAATTAAGTCTTGTACAATTTCATTAACACCTTCTGGTAAATACTATGTAAGTATATTAGTTGAATATGAACAAGAAGTTGAAAAAGTTAAACCTATTAATGTGTTAGGACTAGATTATTCTCAACCAGACTTTTATGTGGATTCGGAAAACAGAAAACCAAATTTTCCTAAACCTAAAAGAAATTTGCAAGATAAGTTATCTAAAGAGCAAAGGAAATTAGCAAGAAAAATTAAAGATTCTAATAATAGAAATAAACAGAGGTTAAAAGTTGCAAGATTAGAAGAGCGTATAACTAACCAAAGAAAAGACTTTTTACATAAGTTATCTAATAGATTAGCAAACGAATATGATGTTGTTTGTGTGGAAGATATAGATTTGAGAGCTATGAGTCAATGTCTGAGTTTAGGAAAGAATATATCAGATAATGGATTTGGTATGTTTCGTACTATGCTAGAATACAAGCTAAAAGATAGAGGAAAGTATTTTGTAAAAATCGATAAATGGTTTCCAAGCTCAAAGCTGTGCAATGAGTGTGGTTGTGTAAATTCAGAATTAGTTATAGGTCAAATGAGTTGGGTTTGTCCAAGCTGTGGTGAAACTATAGACAGAGATTATAATGCTTCTAAAAATATAAAAGAAGAAGGTTTTAGAATATTGAGTGAGGAACTTGCTTGTTAGCTTGGTAAATTTGTGGTCATTAGATTGCATTACCCAAGAAGCACACAGGCTTTAGACTGTGTGTAGTTCACGTTATAAATATTATAACTAAAATAATAGAAACATTAATATAATGAAAACGACATAAGGAGGAAGTATAATGGATGCTTTAACAAATATAATTCTAGCTATTACAGTAGGATTAGTTGCAATTATCGGAGTAGTAGTAGTATTAATTTTTCCAAGAGGTCTTAATGGATCAAATCCTAAACCACCAGGAACGCCACCTAGTAATCCTAGGGATAAGGGTAAAAAGAATTAGATATACATTATAGATACATAAAATAAGAAAGAGGGTAGTAAGATGAATTACAAAGATATGGAGAAGTATTTAATTGATAACACAACTGAGGAATACTATAAGAAAGTAATAGATTTTACATTTAATAGTAAGTTATATAAAGCTGAGATAAATTTCGCTTATATAAATACTAGATTTGATATTATATTTTCTAAATATGATATAACGTATGATGCAACTTATATGTTAGTTGAGGCTATGACATTTTCTAATTATAAATCGTATATGAATATGATAGTTAGAAAGTTATATGATCAAAATGTAGAAAAAACTAAAGCTGATACTATAATAATGCATATGCTAAGAATTATAAATAAGGTTATTAATTTATTTGATTCTGGTAGGAAGTTATCTCTTGATATTAGTTTAACTTCTATAGCTATGGATATGATTAATAATCCTGAATTAGATAATTTCTTTTCTGAGCAATTTATAACAGATAAGATGACACCAGAAGATATCACAGAAGTAAAACAAAAGAATGAAAAGAAACTAAAAGAAATAGGAGTAACTGGTATATCGGATTTATTAAGATCTGAAGCTGGAGTTAAGCCTGATCAAATGTTAAACATCTTTAGTGGACTTTATATGAGAACTAGAGTACAAGATATGAATGAGATCTTTGCTAAAGTAATAAAAGATAGATGGATAGACGGATTATCTACAAAAGATAACTTATTTATAGAAACATCTATTAATAGAAAGTCTGTTATACTTAATAAGATATATATTAAAGCTGGTGGGACTATGGTTAAAAATACTTCTCAGTTAGTACAAGATTCTGAGATATTAGAAGATGATTGTGGAACTAAACATACTGTGGAGTATTTTATAGACACACAGGATGAGTTAAATAACCTAGAGTTCAAATATCAAATATTAGACGATGGTTCTAAGCGAGCTATTACAAAAGCTGATACACACTTAATAGGAACGACTGTAAGGGTTAGATCATTATTAAAATGTGCTTCTAAATACGGAGTGTGTGCTACATGCTTTGGATCTCACCATGATTGGAATAGATCGACTCAATTCTATAAGAAAGACGTAGGAATAGAATTTAAAATAGACGTTGCTTATGCATCACAACAAATGTTATCAATAAAACATTCTGCAACACCTAAACTAATTAAATTCGATTACACATTAATAGATTTAGACACAGCAGAGCTAGTAGATAATGATAAACTAAAACTATTTAAAAGAGAGTTTAATAATATAATATTCAATAAATGTGAAGTTATGTATGATACAGCTGATATTACTAACAAAACTTATACTAAAGAAGACAGAGCTGCTATAATATATAAAGATAATGAATTTGGAGATTGGGATATTATAAGAGTATCTAAGTTATATATTAATAAAGGTAAGCATAGATATACATTAGAACTTAATTCTGATTTTAAATTAAGTGGCTTTCCTGATTGTAGTATTCCAGTTGATCATCAAATGGTAACGTTAACAGAGGCTAATAGAATAGAATATGTTATAAAGAATAAATCTGCTACATTACTATACTCAATGATATATAAACTATTTGCAACACACGATATACCGCTAGAAGAAGTCATGGATCAAGCTAAACTTGCATTACCTGTATCACATATTAATGTTAGAGAGTTATTAGTTAGAAATAAGATTAGAGAGATAAGTGATAGAAGACTTAAACCTGATTGGACACAAGAGAACGTGTTATATAGAATAGAGACAATTGCTAACTCTATAGACGCAGCACCTTCTATATCGTTAAAATTAGGTGGAGGAGCAATAATAAAAAGAACTGAGAACGTCTACTATCATAAAGCAGAGTTAATGAAACCAAGTTCGTATGACATACTGTATACAACAGAGGATGATGATGTAGATGATAATAAATAATAACATTATAGAATATGATATAAAAAGTGCAGGGTTAACTGCACTTTATCATTTAGACTTAATTACTGTAGATGAGTTTGATACTTATGATAAAATGGATAAAAAGACTAGAGTAGTAGAGTTAGGTAATCATGTTAAATATTTAACTCAATTAACAGGTAAACCTATATACAGAGCAATGGAATTAACGTTTAAAATATATATAGATATCTTTAAAAGTTTAAATAATATAAGTGATCATAATATAATAGAAGTAAATCATGATGCATTATGGTTAGCTGGTAGACGATGTAAGTTTACTGATGTTAGTGAGTATATCAAATTAGATGTTGTTAAAAATGATATAGAAAGATTAAAGTTAGAATTTGGTCTACAGCTAACTAATGTAACTAAAGTTAAATTTGTAGCTAAAAGAGAATACACTTTATTAGTTAAATATAAAGGTATTAACATATACTTAAATTCAATGACACATACTCTACTATTTAGAGGAGCTAACCCAGATCCACACCATATGTTTTATACAATTATATTAGATATACTATTAGCATATGAATATAATGATCCTAAGTTATATGATAAGTTGCATAAGTATTTACAAAAGTTAGAAGAAGATGAATCTTGTTATGGTAATAATATGATAAATAACATACTTAATATAAACTTAATTAGGTATTTCATCAAAGAAATGATCTAAATGAGAAATTTAAGAATAAAAGGAGGCGACAATGGCAAAATTAGATGTAAGAGAATATAGCACATTTTATAAGATACCTATAGTTGATAGAGTTAACTACCGAGATTTTAGAATCTATATGTCTACAAAAGATTATTATACAAAAGAATATATTCCATTTGGATATATAGAAGACCAACACGCTATAAGAGTACCTAAGTTACCAGAAAATATGTTAATGAATGCTCTTATGAATTTATACAATGTCGACGACGTTAATATTATGAGAATGGATCATTTCCCTTATGACACTATTAATAGTTATAAGATGAAGAATGAACCTAAAGATGAAATCCAAAAGCAAGTAATAAATGATGTACTAAGATATTTTAAAAGTGAACATAGATGTGTAGTGTCGCTTAAAACTGGACAAGGTAAAACTTACGTTGCAACTAACTTAATATCTAAGCTACAAACTAGAGCTTTAATATTAGTTAAAACTAATCCATTAAAAGAGCAATGGTTACAATCATTTCATACACACACTAATTCAGATAATGTAATAGCTATAAATGGTTCTGCTGATTTAGTAGAAGTGTACGACTCAGCACATAAGTTTGATGCTATAATATCAACACACGCTTCAATGCGTGAATTTATAAAGATAATAGGACTAAAAAACTTTTCTAGATTTCTTTTAAAGAAAGGTATAGGAATTAAAGTATATGATGAGTTTGATTTAGAAAGTCAATCTATGTTTACAATTGATACTCATTCAGCTGTAAGATATAACTTATACTTATCAGCTACAGATTATAAATCATCTAATGATGAGCAAAAGATATTTAAACGAATATTTCTAGATGTACCTAATGTAGGAAAAGAGCATGCACCTGATATTAAAAGGAATGCTTTATTTTGTTTATATGATTCTAAGCCTAGTAAGAAAGAAAAGTACATGGCTATGATATTTACTAGAGAAGGACCTGCATTTAATTATCAGAAGTATCATCATTATATGGTAGTTAAGAAAGCTTATGTTCCTATAATAAAGAGTATGTGGGATAACTTTATAAAAGAAAGATATAACGCAAAAGAAACATTAAAAACTGTTTTCTTTATAGGACGTAAAACTACTGCACAAGAATTTAAAAAAGATCTACTTAATATAACAGGTCTTGGAGAAGATGATATATCTATACTTAACTCTGATGTAGCTAAAAAGGATAGAGAAAATGCTATGTCTAAGAAAATTATAATATCAACATCTGACTCATTAGGACGTGGAATAGATTTAAAAGGATTAGATACTGTAGTAGACTTAGAAACACGTAACTCTAAATCAGAGACTGTACAAGTAATAGGACGGGTTTCTAGAACAGGTATGTCTAATGTAGGTACTTATATACAATTAATAGATATAGCATTTGAAACTGTTAAAAGAAACTTTGAAACAAAAATGAAATACGATTTCTTTGATGATCATTTTACTGATATGAAAGTTAAAGAATACTTTTAGATAAAAGGAGACAGATATGAATAGTGTATATAATTATGAATACAATAAAGAAATAAAAGATAAACTAAAAGCTATGATAAATGATAAAGCTAGTTCTAGTGAAACTGTACTAGTGCCTGCTTATTCATACTTAGCAGAAGTTCTTCGTGAAGTTAATAAAAGTTATGATGAAATAAAGTTAAAGAATATAGATGCTTTATTATATGAATCTGAAGTGGTTACTGCATTAGAATTAATGCAAAATATCTTTTCTTTATATTATTTAAAAGTACCTGTCGATATAATAGATTTTAATAACCCATACGTTAATCAATGTATGGTGTCATTATCATTTGATATATTAAATCATATAACTAAGTCACTTTTAAATATAATAGAAGAAGTAGCATATAAACCAGATAAAGTTTCTTTATTATCAGGTCATATGATAGCATTACAAAATAAAATAGTTTGGAGCGGTTTATGATAGAGATGGAGAGAATTGAGGAGATAAAGTTTAATACAGGAGATACTTATAATTTAGCCGACTTCAATAAGATATATAGATCTTTTGATGAGATTAAGAGTGTTTCAGGTAGCTTAGATGTAATGTTAGATTTATACGAATCTTTATCTAAGTATCTATGTATGATAGCAAGAGAAGTAGAATCTACAGGGAATAGAAGAAATAGATCTAAGAGAATACTAAATAAATATATAAGTTACTTCCATTCTAATATGGAGAGCGTAATGAATGTATTAATAATGAAAAATGATAAGTTTAGATCTCCTAAGAGTAGTAAGAAATATAAAAAAGAATGTTTAAAATATATACATAGAATAGAAAATGTAATATACGGTGAGAACTCTAAGATCGTATATCATTACTTATGTGTTAATCTTGATATAAATGAGCTTGATTTTAGTGTTGACGGTATTAAACCTGTATACTTAATGATACAACTTATAGAAGGATTTGCATCTATATTAAAGAAAAATTTACTACTATACTAAAATAAGGGGAATTTTCCTCTTATTTTTTTCCCTGATTTTACAGAACTTTCATTTATAAATAGAACCATAAGCATCATTTTTTTTTATTAAAAACGTTTAGGAGATGACTAACATGAAAAGAACAAGTAAGATTGAGTTAGAAGATACATTAGAGGAATATTTAAAATACAGGTTAACAGATAACTGTAATACAACTAAAACTAAATTTATTGCAATTGAAGGTATGGATGGTGTAGGAAAAGAATACACATCTAATAAGTTAAGACAGTATTTAACAGACTTAGGATTCTATGTTAAACTAATATCTTTCCCAGTGTATAGTAGTTGTACAGGAGAAGAAGTTAAGAAAGTATTATCAGGTTCGTTTGGAGATCCATTCGAAGTTAATCCTTTATTAGCTGCTTTTCCTTTTATACTAGATAGATATAATTCTATTGTAGTAAATGAGGACTATTTTAGAGAAGTAGATTTAGATCTTAATTTAGAATGGGGCGGCGAAGATAGAACAGTAGATTTTGTTATATTTGATAGATATGTAACCTCTAATGTTATTTATACGTTAGCTAGAAATAATAAAGACGCTACACCTAAAGACATAAGTAAAGTTATTAATACATTATTTTCTATAGAATATGATTTACTTAACTTTCCTAAACCTGATTTAGAAGTTATACTAACTACAGATCCTAATATATCAGATTACTTAAGATCTACTAGAAGGAGTAAAGATACTAAAAAGGATGTTAATGAAGTTAACTTAGATTATATGGATAATGTAAATAGAATTATAAACGATAAAATAGTTTATAAGAATAAAGCATTTAAAAATTACCATATAAATAATCTACATATAGATGTAGTTAAAAATAAATACAAAGAGGTAAGTTCTACATTACTATCTTTAGAAAAACCAACTTATAGTAAAATATTAAAATCTAGTGATATAGTTATTAATGAAATACTATCTGAATTAATAAAAACATTTTAAAAAGAAGGAGATCTACTTAATGCGAATATTATCATTTACACATTCAGATAACGAACGTAATACAAATCACGTAGTATTATCTTTAATTAAGTTATGGAAATATCTTATAATACAAGAAGTGTCACAAGATTTAGACATATTAGGTAAATCTGGATCAAGTGAAGTTAATTCTGCTAAACTTAATATACGTGGTGATGAATTAATGAGCTTACATACTATATATAAAAAGAGTGCAATTAATAATACATTATCTTATATAGAAGAAGCAACTCCTGATATATTAGTAGTAGCTTATAATACGTTATATAGTACTGGTGTATTTAACGAAGACGGAAAAGATGTTAAAAAGATACAAGCACCTAGTGTAGTTAAGATACCAACTAAAGATATGAGTTTATACGAATATAAATACGAAATTAATATTAACAAAGAGTACAACATAATAGATAGAGTTATGAATGCAATTAAAATTATTAACTATCTATTTAATCGTTATCTTAAAGATATAACAGAAGATACTAAGTTATTAGTTAATATATCTCGTAAGAAAAGTAATATTAAATTAACGTTATGTACAAATAACAAACTTATAAATGAGATAATAGAAGATGAGGATGAATTTCTAACATTTATATTTAATTACAGTCGAATTTAAAAACAACTAAGGAGAGAAAAAATATGGAAAAAATAAATAAGATAACATTAACAACGGATGATTTAGATGTTATAATACCTAGTACGGTAGACAATGACTTACTTTATCACACAGCAGTATTATCAAAGATAGAAAATGTATTAGTTAAAACGTATGGTCCTTATGCAGGATATATATCTCAACTAGCAAGTGATAACGCTTACAGTTATACTAAAGATGGAATGTTAACATTAAGCTCGTTATCGTTTCATGCTTATACAGATAATACTATATTAGGACTAGTACAATTACTAGCAGCTCAAATTAAGTCTACATCTGGAGACGGTGCAACAACTGCAACATTATTTCTATCTAATTTAATAAAGAATGCAGCAGAGTACATTTATAACGGTGAACCTGGAGAAGTGCTTAAAAAAAGAGTAGCGACACCTAAAGCTATGGAGTTATTACAAAAGTTAATAAAAAATGAATTAGAAGCTTCTAAAGTAACAGCTGAGTCTTATCAGGATTTAAAAGATGCAGCCTTTATAGCAGTTAATAATGATTCTATGTTAATGAAACCTTTTGTACAATTAATAGACTACTTAGAGGAACATAATGTAGCTATAGATGAGAACTTAAAGTTAGAAACTACTTGGACTGCTAAAGATGATTTTGATATAACTGTTAATAGTGGATTTGATGTACCAGGAGTTAAACCACTTCTAGATAGTTATTCTAAAGGAATGAATAGTGTTAAATTCATTATGATAAGAGACTACATTAGTATACTTCATTATCATTTTGTAATGAAACCTTTAATAGATCTTATAATAGGAACTTCAACTAAACAGTTTTCTACTATGTTAGATAAGATGGGTATAAGTAAGATAGTATTTGTAGTAGGTAATATGGATGAAGATGTAGCACAAGAATTAATTAACTATGGTAAAGATGCTAATGGTGAATTAAGAGTAGACTTTGTAGTATTATCTTATAACAATACTAACATGATAGAAATAAGAGATGATATGAGTGTATTCACTAATGTTAAAGAAACATCACTAGCTACTTATACAGAGAAAAGAGATAAGTTTGATGAGAATCATAATAGTACCATAGATAATCTTAATACTACCAATCTTTTAAAATGGAAAATAGAAAAACTAGAAGATGGCACTTATAACTATATGTATGGATTAGAGTTATTCTTACAAGAGATATTCCTACCCTCTATAGAGAGTGGATTATATTGTAATCTAGAATTTACTAGACACTCTATGACTATTGTACCTATGGAGATGACAGACGGCAAGCAGAAGTTCTCAGAGCTCTACCACAAGCGTATAGAAGAGCTTGAGCATCTAGTGGACTCTGAAGATAAAGAAACGCAACACAGTGCCAAAATGAGACTCTCGTTACTTAACACAAATGTATTCTATATTAAAGTACCTTACAGAGTATCAGATCAAGCTAGAATATATACAGCTTGTAAAGATGCTACTAACGCTATAACAAGTATAGCAAAAAATGGTTATCATATGGGTGGATCTATAGGATTATTAAATGTTATTAAATCTATAATAGAAAAAGTAGATAAAAAAATAAGTACATTAAATCCTGAAGATGGGTATAGATATGATAGTACTAAATTAACATTAGATACTGCGTTACTTATATTGCAATTCGTAGAAAGTAGTTTATATAATATAATTAAATTATTAGTTCCTGCTGAGTATAGAGATTATGAAGATTATTTAGAACGTGCTATAGAAGATAAGTATATAAAAGTAGATGAATATAAATTCGGCGAGATAAGAGTAATATCACCTATAGAGACAGATGAAGTAATGATGAATACAATATTATTCCAATTCTCTAACTTATTCTCATCATTAATGATAGAGTATCCTGAAATACAACATGTAATGCATATACAATCAACTGTGACTAAAATAAAAGATTCTATTAGAAAAAGAACTGAACCAGTAGAAGAAAAGAAAGAAGAAGTTAAACCTGTATCTAGCATTGGTGTTGTAAGAGAGACTGATAATGATGGTTTAGAAATCATTACTTTAGAAGAAGCGTTAGCTATGAATGTAAATCCTACTCTTGAACCATTTGATGATGAAACGATAGAAGACTCTAAAGCAGAAGAGGTCCCTATTGAAGAGACTTATAAAGATAAAGTTAAAATAGAAGATATAGCTGACATATTAGTTCCTGTAATAGAACCCGCTAAGATAGTAGAAGAAGTTAATATAGAAACTACTAAAGAGACACCCAAAGAAGTATCTATGTTATCACAAGAAGAGTATAATGCTAAGATGATAGAAATGGGATTTGACCCTGAGACTGTTGTATACACTGTTCTTAATGGTACAGATGGATACCTTGATGGTATACCTACAGTAAAATACAGTAATAGTCTAGGTAAGAATTCATTTGATCTTGAAACACACGTGAATCAAGACGGACAAATATTCACCTCAACAGAAAAAGTAACAAGATTAGACTCCACAGTTAAAAAATATAACATGGGTGGAACATCAATTGAAATGTCAGAAATTGATGCAGTAGTTAGAAAATTAGTTTAGAATATAAGAGGATCCGAAAGGGTCTTCTTATTTATATATCGCAATAATGAAACGAAAACAATGGTTTATTATGTAAATAAAAAGGAGGAATTAAAATGAAACAATTAGATGATTTTTTAAAAGTATTGTCTGGACTATTAACACCAGAAGCACCTACTAAGGTGTATGATTCTATGAGACCGTCTGCTACAGTAAATGAACATATAGACGAAGAATCAATGGTTAAAGTAGAAGATATCAAAGTAGCTATGAATGACTTAGTAGTAGCTAATTCAACAGAAACAGGTGACGTTGCTACTGCACTGGACAAAATAGCAGATCCAAATGTTGTTACTGAGTTAACAGCAGAAGTAGATTCTTATGGACTTACTAAAGAGCAAAGAAGATATTTACTAGAGTATATATTTTTAGTAGAAGGTGGATACTTTAATCACCCTAATGATCCAGGTGGGGAAACAATGTACGGGATTATTAAAACAGAAGCAAGAGCTAATGGTTATAATGGTGCTATGAGAGATCTTCCAAGAGAAGTAGCATGTGAAATATATTTAAGAAAATATTGGAAAAATAATGGATTAATGAAAATAGAATCTTTTATAGTTGGATTATGTATATTTGATTTCTTTGTTAACTCAGGTTCAAGAGGTGCAACTATAGCCCAAGAAACAGTTAATGCTATATACACTAATAGAACTGGATCAGTACAATTTGGTAAATCATTAGATGCTGCTGGATTAAAACCTATTGCTATTGATGGACAAATGGGAGATAAAACATTTGAAGCTATAAATAAGATACCGCCATTTGTATTCATATCTATATATAATGTATTACAAGAAGATAAATATGAAGATCTTATGAGAAATAATGGTAAGTTAAGATCATTCGATAAAGGATGGGAAAATAGAATCCACAGAAAAATTATATTCATATATGATTTAATAGCTCGTGGAGTAGATGTTATGGATTTTAAATACAAGAAATAAATAAAGGAGGAAACACATGGCTAACGAAAAAGAGCAATACACTGCAGTTGGTGATTCAAAATACGCTTGGCCATCTGATGTAGAATTCGATATTAAAGCCTATCTAGAAGCCAAAGGAATTACTGTTCCGCCAGGGACAGTACTTCCTTCTTTATACGAAGATGGGAAAATATTTGTAGTTGATGGAATGATTGTTAACTTAGATCAATACATAACAAAAGATGAAGCTGACTTCGGTAATATAGTACAAATGGAATATCTATTAACTAATTTTAGTACTAAGAAATCGGTAACTGGCTTGTTACTCGATTATTATAAAAAACATGAGATAGATACGAAGTTAAATAAATATTACGAAAAACCTGTCATAGATCAAATGAAACTAGATCTAGAAACTTTATTTTCTACTTTCGATGCGACAATATATTACACTAAACCAGAAATAGATGATTTCATAAATAATATAGATAAATACACTAAAGCTGAAATCAATACTATGTTAAGTAATATTACCACTAGTGTACAAGTATCGGATACTGCACTGGATGACAAAATAAAATTATGCGTAACATTAGATGCATTTAATGCGGCTATACAAGAAACTGTAACACCATCTGAGTTAGCCACTATGCAAGCATCAATAGATACAGATGTACAAGAAGTTAAAGATAAGTTCTTAGACTACGTTACTACAGCAGATCATGAATTAAGTTTAGAAGAATTAAGAAATGATGTAGTAGCTAATGAAACATTACAAGAGTACATTACATTAATCTCACTAGAAAATATATTAGAAAACTATTATACTAAAACTGATATAAATAATAATATCTATACTAAAATACAAGTTGATACATTATTAACTAAATACACTACTACTTCAGTAGTAAATGCTTTATTATCTAATTATACGTTAACTACAAAGCATGAAGCTGATAAAGAAATATTAGTAGCTGATATACAAGAAGTTAAAGATACTTTTATAAACTACTATACTAAAGAAGATATAGATAACATAAATGAGATACTAGTTACAACTACTATGTTAAATGAGAATTCATTGAATATCACTAACCTGTTTAATTCATATTATAATAAATCTACTATAGATACTAAATTAAATAACTTAGTTACTGATATGAATACAGGACTAGAAAATTACTTTACTAAAGATGATATTGATACAATGTTAACTAACTATACTACTCGAACTTACGTTGATGGTAAGTTATCTCAATTAGCGAATAAATCTACTGTATATACTAAATTAGAAATAGATAACCTATTAACTAATATAATCAATGACTTTACAGATAGATTAACTGACTATTATAAGAAAGCAGAAGTAGATACTAAAATATCAGTTGTTAATAATAAATTTAATAACTACTATTTATCTTCAGCTATGGATATTATATTAGAAGACTACGTATTAAAAAGTGATTTACTAACTAAATTAAATGACTATTCAACTACAACACAAATTAGTACTACACTTGAAGACTATTATAATAAAGAAGATGTAGAAGGTGCTATAGATGATAAGATAACCGCTATAGGATTAGATACTAAGCTATCTGATTATACATTAAAAACTGAGCTTACAACTAAGTTAGCTGATTATGCAACTATTACATCTGTAGATGATAAAATATTAGATGCTAGAGATGATACTAAAGCTTATACTGATTCTAGCATAACTTCAGTTAATAATAATATTACATCCAATATAAGTACAGTAAATGCAACTATAAATAATAATAAGACTTTAACTGATACAGCACTTAGCACTATAGATGCTAGAATAGACGATGTAGAAGCTGATGTATTAGCAGTTGACACTAAGATAGATACTAAAGTGGCTTCTATTACAACTGATTTAACAGATAATTATTTTACTAAAGATGATATTAATAGTATGAATAATTTAACTTATCCTAGATCAGAAGCAGTTGCTGCTATAACTGACTTAGGTACAAAAATAAATGACACTAATATTAGAATAAATAATATTGATTTATCTCCTTATGCTAAAATAGCTATGTTAGATAACTTAAGAGATACAACAGATATTAAACTAGAGTCAGTTAGATTCGATTTAACTACTAAAATAACTACTACCGATAATAAATTTAACGATTATTATACTAGTCTATATATAGATGATAATTTTGCAACTTTAGATCAATTAAAAAAAGCATATGATAGCACTGATAGTAGCATAGTTGATATCTATAATAAAATAACTGGTATAAATACTGATATTACAAACGTTAATTCTAAGTTTAGTGATTATGTATTAAAAACTAATTTTGACACTTATAAAGGTACTACATATACTAAACTAGAAGTAGACGCATTACTTGCTACACTTAACATGTACAGTAAGTCAGATATAGATACTAAAATAAGCGATATAAATACATCTATAGGTACAACTAACGCAAAGGTAACATTACTAGATGCTAAGATAAATAATACTTATACTAAACATGATACTGAAGTTTTAATAAGTAATAGTGCTAATATATTGACTGCTGATATTAATGCAGTAGATCATAAGCTTAATGATTATTTATTAGTATATGATTTCAATACATTTAAAACTAGTAATACAACTTCTACTAATAACCTTAGTGCTAGAATAGATAATAATAAAAATAGATTAGACAATCTTAACTCAACTTATTATAATAAAACAGAAGTTAATACAGTAATATCTGCATCTAACTCTGACACTACTACATATATAAATAATAATACAGTAAGTAAAACTGATTTTAATACATATAAAGGATTAGTATACACTAAGACAGAAGTAGACACTAGATTTAGTTCTTACTATACTAAAGCTGAAATAGACACAATGATAGATAATGTTACTACATATGACAAAGTAACTATAGATAATAAATTAGATGAAGCTACAGACACAGCAGTTAATACATCTAAAGCATACACTGATAGTAAATTATTAAATTATAAAACTAGTACTGAGTTAAGTACTATACTTAATGCCTATACAACTAATGATACGCTAACTGATACAATAGCTTCGTTCAATGCAACTCATTACAGTAATTCAGATATAGATGGAAAATTAAATTTACGTCCTACAACAACTGATGTTAATACGACCACTAATCAAGCTATACTTATTAATAATCTTAAATTCTATGAAAAGTTTGAAATAAATGCTAAGTTATTAGCATTAGAAGAATCTATAACACATGATAATGATTCTGTATATACAAAAGCACAAGTTGACACATTACTAGAAGCTTATGCTAAAGAAGTAGATGTCGATCTTGATATATTAGGATTAGACGGAAGATTATCAACTGTAGAGGTTAAATTAGGAGATACATATAATAAGAATGAAGTAGATACTAAAATTAACTCAGCAGTGTTAGGATCATCATTAGAAGTTTATACTAAGAACGAAGTCAATACATTACTTATTAGTAAGTTAGATTCTTCTTCATTTAGTACATTCGTTAATAATGTATATACTAAGTCACAAATAGATACTATGGTAAATTTAAAAGTAGATATAGAAGATTATAATAATGATTTATCTAATGTACAAAATAGAATATCTGCAATTGAAACAGCGCAACCTACATATGCGTTAAAAGCTGACTACTACAAAAAACATGAGATAGACGTTAAGTTAACTGATATAGCAACAGAAAACTTTGTAACTACATCTATAAATGATGCTATTACTGCAAATAACACAGACTATCTAACTAAAGCTGAAATTAATACTACATTAAGTAATTATGTATTGACAACTGCTATAGATACTAAGTTATCAGATTATGTATTAAAAACTAATTTTGATAGTACAGTGAGTCAATTTTATACTAAGTCACAAATAGATACTAAATTACTAGCGTTTAATGATATATATACTAAAACACAAATAGATACTAAATTAAGCACTATAACTACATCTCAATTAACTGGGACTGATATAGATAATAAAATAACTACAAATAATAGTAACTACTACACTAAAACACAAATAGATACTACACTAACTGATTATTACACTAAACAGCAAATAGATACTATGAATTCAACTGAGATAACACGTGCTGATAATAAATATGCTATTAAGACTGATCTTAATAACTATTACACATCATCATCTGTAGATACTAAGTTAAACAGTTATCTAACATTAACAGGTGGAGCTATAACGGGTAATTTAAGTGTAAGTTCTAATCTTAACATAAATGGAGTAACTACTCTTAAGAATATATTAGCAGAAAATATTAATGTAGCTAGTTTCTTTAATACTTCTCATGTATCTGGCAGTGGACCTGAGTATGATTTATTAACAATTAATTCTAATAAGACTCGAATATCTAGTAGCAGTGTTATTATAGATAATACATTAACAGTTAAAGATATAACTATAACAAATGCTAATATAACAGGATCATTTACAATGCCTTTAAAAGTCATAGATGATGAGAATACTAAAACTGATTTATTAACTTACAGTGATGCTGAATTATATCTTACTCCAACTAGTGGAACTTTAGTAGTTTCTAATACTAACATTCCTGATCAAGTAATATATAACTTACAAGGTAACAATCAAAATGTATCTTCAGTTATGTTAGGTTACTCTAATGGAGATTTATACTTAAAAACATTCGGTACGTCAACATGGACTAAATTAGTTAACACTACAACACTAACTAATAGTAATAATGCTATGCAAACACAAATAGATGATTTATCAACATTAGTAGGTACTAAATTAGATATATCTACATTTGATACTTATAAACTGTCTAATGATACTGAAATATCTAATATAAAAGCTGGTGTAACTACTACTAATAATAATATAACTACATTAAATACTACATTAAGAAAGGACTTAGTTAATAAGACTGGTTACTTAGCAGATAAATCTTTAATAGATAGTAGAATAACTACACTAGAAGACAACCAATCTAGCTATGCTACAAAACTTCAATTAGATATGTCTGCATTAACTCTTGGTGGTAGAATGGATATGGTAGAGCATAAAGTAGATGTAAATGGTTCTCAAATGGTGTTGGCGTTAGACAATTACTATACTAAAGCTGAAATAGATACTTTATTTGAAACTAACAAAGTAATAGATTACGATAGCGGTACAGACGTAGAATTAATGGATACAGACCCTGATTTATTTAACGTAGGAATGAGTGGTAGTGGCGGTGGAACTGGTCTTGGTGGTACCTTTACGCCTTCTGTAAGTGAAGATGGAATTATTAGCTGGACTAATGATAACATGTTAATTAATCCTGAACCTGTAAATGTGAAAGGACCTAAAGGAGACATAGGATTAACTGGACCACAAGGCGAGCAAGGTATAAAAGGTGAACCTGGAGCTAAAGGAGAACCTGGGGTTAAAGGTGAACCTGGTACTAATGGTCGAGATGGTAGAGGTTTAAATACTGGCGGTACTACTAACCAAATATTAATTAAGAATGACGAGAATGATTACAATACATCTTGGAGTGATCTTAAAACTATTAATGGTAAAAGTTTATTAGGAGTAGGAGATTTAAGAGCTGAAATAGAAGCTATAGTTCTAGCTATGAATATAGCGTTATAAGAAAGGAGATATAACATGAAAGAATTAATAAAAGATTACATATTTGATCCAACTAATAAAAATGTTGTATTCAATAATTATGATAAAATAGATTTAGAACGTGTATTACTAATTACGAATGTAACAGATAATGTTATAATATATAACTTTGCTAATCCTGTTGCTGGTGGACGTGTTGTTAATAATAATATATTAAATTTACAATATGATACTACTACAATGAGTGATACAGATAAGTTACAAATATTCTACGAAGTAGATGCTGTCCCTGCAAAGGAAGCTACACAAGCTGACATGTATGAATTAATGTATTCAGTATATACAGCAGTTAAAGATTTATCTGCTTTAGTTTGTACAATAAGTGGAGGAGCACTGAGAGTTTCGACAACTACCCCTGTAACAATATCTGGAACTCCCCCTGTAACAATATCTGGAACTCCCCCTGTAACAATATCTGGTGCTGTTGCAGTTTCTACTATATCTAACTTTGGTGCAAGTAATTCTAACACACTAATTCCAAATTTAAATAATGTAGTTTTTCAAAACACAATCAATAATATAAAGGAGGTATAATAAATGTTAAAAAATTTTAACAAGCCTATCATAAATAAAAGAGAATGGCAATCAATGACACAATATCCATATAGTGCATCGGCAGCAGTATGTATAATCGCTCCAGAAGATACATATTGTGATTATGCATTAGTGGTAGGGAGTGCAACTACAGCTGCTATATATGATTACAACAATGACGGTTATGAATTAGCTACCAATCCAGCATTAGCAGGAACATTCGGTGCTGGAACCTGTGGTGTGTATTCTCCTTGGGGTATACCGTATATAACAGCAGGAGGTTCTGGGAACACTCTAACTGTAAACTCTGTAGCATTTAATATAACTGGATTAATAATAGGTACAACTTTAGTTATAACAAGTGGAACGCAAGTAGGATTTACTACTACAGTTACAGGAGTTCTTACTGATGGTGGAAATGGTATGATAACTATATATCTAAAAGATGTATTACCAGCTGCAGTAGCGTCAGGAGATACATTTAAAACTTTGAGTGGATCTTATTATGTAGTTAATGGTGGTACTAAAGTTGCAAATAACTTTAAAGCTTTTGATTTAGGAACAAGAAACTGGACTGTAGGTTTAGATAATACAGCTCTACCGAATTTAACAGCAGATGCTGCTATGACAACTATGTACAAACGTGGTGAATACATGGCAGAAGGAAAGGCTTCAGGAGGTACATCTACTACTATGATTTCAGGTAGAACTACTACTACAGAGGCAGACCAAGCTGGTTTAACTGCTCCAAATTGGACAGCTAACCAATGGAAAGGTTATCAAGTAACTATTACTAAAGGGTTATTTAGACAAACTAGAGTAATAACAGCTAACACTAACATTGAGTTAACTGTATCTCCAGCATTCACTTTTACACCTGATAATACATGTACATATAAAATAGAATCTGACGAAGATAGTATTTATTTAATAGGAAATGGTGCTATAACTCTATATAAATATTCAATAAGTAAAAATCTATGGACAGTTTTAGCACCCACTGTAGCAAGAGCAGGAGTTCCAGGTGGAGGTACAACTCTTGATTCTCCTACTAATACGAAAAGATTCGAATGGTCTTATGAGAATAATATAAGAAATGGACGTTATCTATACTCTCTAAGAGGTGGAGGTACAATACTTATAGATAGATACGATATAGTAGCTAATAAATGGGAGGTAGTAAATACTAAAACTATTGAGACATTTAATACTGGTACATCATCAGTTATGGTACACGGTAACTGGTATATTAAATCTAGTGCCTCAGGTTATAGATTATTTAGATATAATGTTGTAGATAATGTTATGTATCCTTTTTCTACTATAACTATAAGTGAAGGTACTGTAGTAGCTGGGCAAAAAATACATGCAAAAAGAATTAAAGATACTGACTTAATATTCCTTTATTCTATAGCCTCTAGCCAAACAGCAGTATACAGAACTCTATTATACTAAACTAAGAAAGGAGAGAATTTATGAGATTACAAAATATAGTATTAACAACTAATGTAGCTGGTATTAAAATACTAACTTGTACTAACGAAGATATAATGGATAATATGAAATTATATCTAAGACAAGGTGTTTCACAGTATACAGTTACAGGAGTTAAAACTGGTAATATGTATAAATTTACTTTCCCTGTATTGGATTTCGGTATAGTTAGAATGCAATTTGTTTCAACTAGAGGTACGCAAGTTCGTGCCTCTACTATTTTCTCTACAATGATAGAAGATAACGTAGTTAGTAAGCCTGGTAATGAATATGCTAAAGCAACAGACCTGACTGCAGTTGATGATAAATATAAAATTATAACTGATAATTTAACAGGAAGTTTAAACTTACATAAAACTAACTATAATACATTTCATGATGATCAAATAATATTTAATAATAATACTACAACAGATATTAGTAATTATAAATTAACTACTAATACAAGTATTACTAATATAAATACAACATTAAATGGAATGTATACAAAAACAGAAGTAAATACTTTGATATCTAATACTAATTCTAGTGTAGATACTAAGTTACAATCTTACTATAATAAGGCAGAAGTAGATAATAAACTAGCTACATTAGATCTAACTAATTATGCACCAAAATCTACTGTATATACTAAATCTGAAACTAATGCTTTATTTACGCCTTATTATACTAAAACAAACGTAGACGATAAATTTGTTCTTTATTATACTAAGAGTAATGTAGATTCATTATTTGCTAACGATAGATTATCTAATGATGGTAGATATGTATTAAAAGATGTTTATGATACTTATACAAGTACAATTTATACTAAGACAGAAATAGATAATAAAGTAAGTAATATAAATACACAAATAACAGGATTAACTAATAACATTAATACACTTAATATTACTGTTGGGGATAACTATACAACTTTAGATGATAAGTATGTAGCGCTAAATACTAAAGTAGTAAATTATAACAGTACTCAGACTACAAATCTTAATGCTTATAAAACATTAGCTAATGGCAACATTAGTACATTAGAAACTAATATAACTAGTACTAATAATACAGTTACAAATATAAGTACAGCAAATAGAAATAGTACTGCAATATATGGAACTTATCTAGAAGGTATTCGAGGTAATATCAATACAAATAATTATGAAATGTGGTTCTCAACTCATAATATGACTCATGCTAGTTTAACTTATACCAAAGTGTCTCACCCTTCAAATCCAAGTAGATTATTACCTGACTGTGTAAAGATATCCATACCTATTCCTTCATGGTGGAAGTTTGATAGATTGATAGATTTAAAAGTAGAATGTTATGACATGGAATTAGGAGTAAGAATCGATGGTGCTTTCTATACTGATACCTTGACACCTATATTGGAAGGAAATTTTGTACTACTTTCTGCTATGACTAAAATAGACATTTTATTAACTGACATGTTAAGAGTGTACGATCCATTTTTCAGTAGGGAGGCTACTATTCTACCTAACTTTATTAATGGACGTGTACCTAAAATAAAAATAACAGGTATAGGTAAACCGACAGGAGCACTAACTAGCACTTATAATGGATTCACAGCAATATAATATAAATAACAAATAAAAAGGAGATGAATGTACATGTTCAATTTTTATCACACAGTAATGAAGAATCAAATCTGGTTAGTAATCGTATTACTAATAGTAACTATTATAGTTTTGGTATTTAACTCTAAATTCCGTGCTAAAGTTTATAATCTAATAGCACAAGCAGAAATAGGGGCATTATCAAAAGAATCTTTAGTTAAATCTATAGATAAAATACAAAGAGGAGACTTAGATGAGAGAATGGTTTTAGTTATGGCTTCTATTATACACCTAGTGCCTGTTCTTAATTTAGTTCCAACTGGTATACTTACACCTATTTTAAATAAATATACACAAAAAGCTTTTAATAGAATTAAGTTAGCTCTTAAGACTACACCTAAGAATGCAATAGTAGATTTAGAAGTTAGCTTAAAATCAGAGGTTGTATCTTCTGCTATCGTAAGTAAATTAAACGATACATTCGAACCTAAAGAAGAAACACATATACCTAAAGAAGAAATAGCTACTAGACTTGATGAAATATTCGAGAGAGTTAAAATAGCTAAAATACAAAAAGATCATATTAAAAAAGAATTACTTAAGTAAATAAAATACAAGAGTTCCTTAATTGGGACTCTTGTAAACAGTGTATTATACAAAAGATTAAGAAAGTGAGAAGATAAAAATGATCAATTTTAAAAAAACTAAAAAAGATCCACCAGAACTAATTAAAACCGTTCTAAGAGCTTTATCATTAAGATACTTAGTAAATGACCTTAAGTATGTAACAGAAGAGGAAAACACTATCCACGCCATCGTACGAGTGTCAGCTAATACTGATCGTGACTTTGTATCTGGAGGATTAACAATTTACAAACACAAACTAAAATTTTATGAAGATGATGAAATATCGTCGTTTTTCATATACGCTACTAATATAAATAATTCTATAAAATATCTTAATCTGCCTAGACAATGTGAAGGTCTCTACTTAAATGATGTACATATAAATAAATCTGATTGCCATATGGATTTTACTGATACTAGTACAGGATGTAATATTAATATATTAATAAATATTAATGATATAGACAGAGTTATATTTAAACGTGATTTTTTATTAAATTATACAGTGGAGGCATAATGAAAACAATTTCGGGGATGAATAGAAGAGAACTTAGTAAGCTTGGAATAATAAAAGAGGATAATTATTACAAGATATTTAATAGAAGAAAAAAAGGTGCTACAATAAAGATAATATATCCATATGGAATGGATCATTCAGATTATTATATAGATTTTTATCTTAATAGTCTAATTACCTTTATAGATGAGCATTTTACAAAACAAAAACTAGATGTAGCTTTATCTTATGAAATATTCTTTAATAAAAGTGTTATAACTATAGATATGGTAGATAGTTATAATTTAAATATAGCATTAGGTATTTTTTTTAATACTATAAGAAAAGATGATCTTTTAAATATGTTATTAGAATACAAAATAAACTTACAATACAAACTAGATACAGATATGTTATCAAATTTTAACATGATGGTAGTAGACAATATTAGTATGGAAGAATTAGCTAGAAATGCATATAATGATTTAATTAATGATACTATGGATTTATCTAAAATTAAATACTTGAAGCAAAATATGATTAATGAGCTTTCTCCTGTAATAGTAGTAGAGTCTAATCAACGTAATATAACATTAGATTTAAGTAAAAATGATTTTTTTAATATAAACAAAAGAAAGCTATCTTTTGATATAACTAAATTAGCTAGTAATGTTAACTTAGTATTTATAGATAAAGATTATGATAACAATGATGAATATATTAAAGATTATAATGCACTTAATTTATATGAGTTATTATTTGTTGAATTAAACCTAGATGTTAAAATGCATATAGTAAAGGAGATTAATAATAAAATAGTACTCTTTTTATATACTGATACTCATAATAAAGATTATATACATAATACAATTAAATTAATACATAAAGATGATAATATATTTAACTTTTATAAAAAGAATATAAAGTTAAAATTAAAAGATAACTTTAATAAGATTGATACAGCTAAAGGATTAACTAATCATATAATAACTAACATGCCTATTTATGAGACATTTGATGAGTTAATTAAAGATGAATTAGTTATAACTAACGTTATAGAAAAACTAGTAAACGAAACGGAGGAATAATATGAGTATTAGCGTTTTATTATTTGCTTTATTATTTAGTACTTTGGTTATATTTTTGTATTACTTATTTAATATGAAATTAAAAGGTAAGGTTAAAAATATAAAGATATTAGGATCAGAAGTTAATACGAAGACTTTAATTAATTATTTCGTCTTTGTATGTATAAGCGAAGTTCTATTTATATTATTTCTTTACTACATCGTAAGATAGAAGGAGAGATATTATGAGAGATGGTAGAAATAAGTTTTTTATAGCAGTAGCGTTATTACCCCCACGTTCATATAAGTATGAAAGACAAAAGGATAAAGATAATAATAATATTATGGTAAAAATACCATGTGATGAAAAAGGCGTTATAGAAACTATGGTGTTAGGAATTAATCCTGACGGTAGAACTTACACTAGACTTACTACAATTATATTAGAACCACCTGCAACTAGGCTACACTCAACTTGGTTACAAGTTACTGAGCATGTAGAGAAATGTGGAGCTGCTTACTTCTATGGGTCATTTAGAAAGAATTTTATTATATTTGATCTTAAGACTGATACATTAATAGAAGCCAAAGGAGCAGGAGCACATATATTTGGATCATTAGTTACTAATAAAATAGTAAATTATGAAGAATTAAAAATTACAGAGACGTGGAGAACGTACATTAATAAAAATAGATAGCGAGAGGAGGAAGATATGAAAGACTACGGTGAGCTGACATTAGGACGTGTATTACAGAAGATATTGTCAGTTAAATGTAATAAAATGAATAAATCTAAAATAAATATAATACAAAATGGATTCGATACTGATATATATGAATTAGCTATATCTATATACTTTGATAACTCTGATATAGAAGTTGAGTATAGAATGTTATCTCATGTATTAAATAGAGATAAATATGAGCTAGATTATACATGGCATTTAGATATAATTAAACATGTAGACAATGTAAATATTGATAGCTTTAATATTATAGAGCAAAATGCTATTAGCGTTTATAAGTATTTAAATAAATATAAGTTAACTCCTATTGATTTTTATATAGGAGAATATGATAAAGAAATTACTTATGATATGAGTGGCGATCATGAAGTTGTAAATACATTAGAAAATATAGTAGTAAACTACAATAGAGAGAAATCTATTAAAAATAAAATGTTAAGACATTTTCTACCTAGTAAGAAAAGATAAATAATACATATCTCCTAGCGGTTTGCTAGGAGATTTATTATTTTTCACCTATATATTATATAAGTGTATAGGAAGGACATAACTTAAAGATGTTCTAAATTTAATCTTATACTATTTCCCTTTAAGGGAAGAAAAGGAGAATAGAAATGAAATTAAAAAATTTTACACCACACAACGTGGTGATAGTTATAAACGAATCAACAAAAATTGTTATACCATCAGATGGTATAGCAAGAGTAACAGAAGCGAAAACTGTTGCTCCATCTATTGATGTAGATGGTGTAATAATTGAAACATTCAAATCATCGTTTGGGGAGGTAGAAAACTTACCTCCTCAAGAAGAAGGAGTTATGGTGATTGTTTCTGCCATGGCAGCAGATGCTGCTAAAGACAGAAACGATCTCCTAGTACCAGGAGAATTAGTAAGAGATAACGATGGAAACATCATCGGTTGTAAATCTCTTAGAAGACCATAAACAAAAGAGATTGTAGCTAAGATACTTTTAGTTACAGTCTCTTTTCTCTATATAATATTTAATGTATATTTTTTTTTTAACGCTATTTAATGGAACTTCTATATATCAATATATAAGAAGGGGTATACAAGATGGACAGATTAACGAAATACTGGAATGAGAATGTACTGTTGTTACAAACATCATTCGATAGACAAAACGATATTGCTTATGTTACAATAAAAGATAAGAATACAGGTAAGAAAGAATTAATAAAGTTAGAGTCACCTAAAGTACCTGTATACTTTGCTAATAAAGAATTAAATATAACTAACTATAGAGAGAATATAAGAATAGAAGATTGCTACGTTGTATGGTGTAATTACAGATACAGACAATGGGATATAGCACGTGAATTAGGTATGGATGATTTTACTAAGAAAGTACGGTCTGGTGCATTAAAACCTAATGACGTTTACTTATCTAAACGATTATTTCTAGCAGATGTTAGTTTAGAGGACTTAATAGTTAGAGATTACGTTATGTATTTTATTAAACCTACTGATGACGGACTATTTAGTATTAACTTACCTATAATAGATAGATTCCATATAGGAGCATTAGATATAGAGACAGATATACTTATCTCAGATAATCGAGAAGAACAACCTATAAATGTTATTACTTATATAGACGATAAGACATTGAAAGGTTATACTGTATTTACTAAGAATGAGAACTATAGTGGACAAGACAAAGTAATAGCTGATCTAGAAGGATTTAAGCAGAAAGTAAAAGATGTATTTATTACTACTTGTGATGAGATAGATATAGCTGAAGATAATCCTAAAAAGAAAGCTAGTAAAGAAGCTGACTTAAAAAAACTAATGTTAGAAATGATAGATAAGTTAGACTTAGAAATTAAAGTAGTAGATGATGAAGTAGATATGATTAAAGATGTCAATAACTATGTATTTAATAAAGCTAACCCAGACTTTCTATATATCTTTAATGCTAAGTACGATATATCTCAACAACAAATGAGAGCTAAGACATTAGGATTTGATTTTGATACTTTATTTAAGTTCAAAGATGTCGATCCATTTACTAACTATAGAATGGATGATGAACGTATAGATCCTGCTAAAAGGTCACACCATTATTATAATAGTAACCCAACTAAGATACTAGATCAAATGTTAGTATACTATCAATTGAGAAGATCTAAAGAGTTTTCTAAATGGAACTTAGATGCTACTGTGCAAAGAGAAGCAGGTCGTGGTAAATTAGACTATTCTCACATCTGTAATTATATAGGGGATTTACCTTATAAAGATTATGAAACTTTTCTTATATATAATATAATTGATGTATTCGTAATGTTAATATTAGATAGAATAACTAATGACACTACAGCGCAAGTGTATACTAGATTTAACTTAGCTTGTGATTGGGGTAATATAGCATCTCCTCTTAAAAGAACTACATCTATCTTTGATACATTTTCTTTTATGCAAGGGTTAGTTCCATCTAATGAGAATAATAAATTACTATTAGGATTAACAGGTAAACAAATAGAGAGTATTAAAGATAAAGATCATGACTTATTTAAAATGGTGTCACAATTAAAAGCTGCCAATACAGAAAAACCTGAAGATAATCCTTATCGTATAAAAGGAGGATTAGTTACTTCACCTAACTTAATTAATCCTGATATTAAACCATCTGATGATGTTTATAAGATATTAATTAAAACATATAATAAATTAGTCAATTGTGCCGATTTAGATGCTACTGCAATGTATCCTTCTAACACAGAAGTTAACAATGCTTCTAAGTCTACTTTAATAGGGATAATGAATAAAGTAAATGAAGAGACTAATCCTGAGTTAAGTCAGAAACTAGCATTATCTATAATAAATGAAAATCTATTATCTATAGGTAATTTATTCTTCAACTTACCTTCTAGTGAAACTTTAATTACAGATTATAATAAATTAGAGATGACTTATAAAAATAGAACAGAAATCAATGACACATTTATAAAGCATAAAGAGTTTAATATTAAACCTGATAAAACAGGTTCTGCGATAATAAAAATGTATAATGCACTATATAATACTAATTATAAAGATAAAGATATAGAAGCAGGAACACCAAGTAGAAATAAGCTCATAATAGCCTCTAGCGGAGATTATGTTAAATTTAGCTACTATGGAACTAAAATAGAACTTAAATTAAGTGTAGGTACCTTTAACGAGTATTTACGCCCTACTCACAACGGTGAACCTATAACAGGATTCTTTTGTGGTAATCATTCTAAAAAAGAAGAGAAGATAACAAATCTAAATAATGAATATATAGAGTATATGTATCCCACTAAAGAGAACTTTACTGTAAGTGAAGTATTATTATCTGGTAGTATAAGTATGGAACAAAAAGAAGCTATTAAATTAGCTAAAGTAAAAAGTTATAATTTAGTATTAGGTGATTATAAAATCAACTTATTAAATAGAACTCTTTTTATGTATCTAGATGATTATATAACTTATGAGATATATTCTATTAATGAAGATGATAATCTTTTCTTAATTAAATTCAATCAAATTTATATTATAAAAGAAGAAATGAATGTAAATATCACACAGTCTGTTATATTTTACAAACAGTAGTATATAAATTAAATATTATATCAGATAAGGAGGAAGTTATGCCTAACAAAATAACAACTAAAGACATTCAAGCTACCAGAGATAAAATAGAAGAAATCCAAAAGTCGACTCAAGGATATGGTCGAACTATAGATAAGTTAATTAATCCAGAGATAAAATCTATTGACTATAGTAAATGGAACGTTTCATCTAGAAATATTCATAATACATTATTCTCTCTAAAAGGTAATGATACTAAAGAAAAAATTAATATAGGTGACTTAATATATTCATCAATGACTAATGATGCTCTGGCTACTCTTAATATACAAGATATATTAGCAGGTAGACTTAAAATGAATAGAGAGTTTGATTACTTAATTACATCTATGCCTGAACTAGGAACATCACTAAGAGCATTAGCTGACGATGTAGTATACGGTAATACTGTTATTAAGAGTTCTATTAAGTTAGAATTCAAAGGAAGTAATCTTCCAGTTGAAGATCAACTGGAAGAATATGAAAAATACTTTAGACCTATGAAGAATGTAAGTGCAACATTGCATGCTAAAAAGATATTTAACTATGATATAGATCGTGAGACTAAAGAGTTAGTTTTTAATCTAGGAGTTTACGGTTATCAAATTATAGCTCAAGTTCCTTATACTAAAATAGTAAATGACTTACTATATTATAAGGAAGGTAATAAAGGACTTAAATACTTTAATCAATATAAAGAAGCTGTAGCTGATTTAGGTAACGCAAAGAAAGCTTTTTCTGAAAACTATAATAATGAGCTTAAATCTACTAAAGAGAAGGTTAGTATTCCAGATACATTAAGAATTAGTGAAGCTAAGACTATACTTGATATAACTAATACTGATATTAATGATATTAGAGATAAGTTAAAATCTATGATTAGTCCGTTACCTTATACTATATCTGACATTGATGAAGTAGAAGCTTACTTAGAGTCTATATCAATTAATGGTGAACCTGAACCAATTAATGTAGCTAAAGATTTAGGTGATCTTATGAATGTATCTGAGAGTGAATCTATAGAGACAATGAAAGAAAAAAGAAATAAGAAGTTTAATATAGACAATATTAAAGGATCTACTTATGATGTATTAAATGTAAACCAAATAGTACCTATATTCATAAAGAATGAGTTATTAGGAGTTTATGTTATAGATGAGAAAGCAGATAATGATAGTAGTGTTAAGATAGGTGTTACATTACAGAATATATTAGGAGGAACTAGTAAGAATCGTAATGATAAATTTGGCAATGGAAATGATTCTTATACAGAAAATCTAAAAGGTTTAGTACTAGCTGATATAGCTAATGTGTTAAATAGAAATATAGATAAGAAGTTTTTAAGAAACAATCCTAACTTAATTGAGGATATAGAGTTTATAATGGCACAATTCGATTCTGACGCAATCTATAATTCTAAGGTCAGATTTATCTCTGCTGAGTATCTGACGCTCTTCACGATAGGACCAGGACTTCTAGGAACGTCTCTACTAGTATATGCAAAAGAATATGCTAACATGTATATTAATTTACTAAAAGCTGACGTTATGCAAAAGATGTTTTATCAAACTGATAGATACAAAGTATTGGTTACTAATAATGGAGATAGATCTACTCATGGTTTAATAGCTAAATCATTAACTGCACTAAGAATGTCATTACCTAGACCTAGTGATGCAGCTATACCTGATATAGCAACTAGTGGTGGACAATTCCCTAGATTTTATGTATCTCCTGTTACAGAAGATGGTAAAGAGTTATTTACTATGGAGAAAATGGATATATCACCTTCTATGGATAATACTGAATACTTGAAGCAATTAAGAAATGCTGCTACAGGTACAATAGGTTATCCAGCTGATTTACTAGATCCAAGTCAAACTGTAGACTTTGCTAAAAAGATAACTAATATTAATATGAATACATTAGTTAAAGTAGTTGGTATACAAAGAGACTTAGCATTACCTTTATCAGAATTATGTACTAAAAGACTTAAATTTGCATTAGGAGACGAGAGATTAGAAGTTTCTATATCAATTGATCCACCTGGTGAATTAAGTTCTAACGTTACGTCTGAGAGTATGGATAAAGTAACAGCTCAACTTGATATGTATGATAGATTGATAGATAATGATCCTGACTTGAGTGATGAGATAGTAAAAGCTAAACTTAAAAGAGATATAGCTAATACATTATTATCACCATACATTGATACTAGTTTAATTAAGTCACAAAAAGATAGAATAAACCTAACAGGTAGCTTAAGTAATGAAGGAGGAGAGTAATGTTAATTTTTTTAAATACAGATAAATCTTTTAACGAATTAATTAGTAAGGAGAAATATCCTAAACGTTATATTAATATAGAGATGGATACTTATATAACTATGGCTGAATACACTGACATGGTTTATAATAGTTTACAAATGTTAAGAGAAAGAGGTGTACTTACATTTACTTCTCTAACAGAATGTCTAATGAATACTGAAACTAATACTAATAAATTTGATATTTTATACAGACAGTTCAGAGGAATATTAGAAACAGCTGTGATTCAAGGACATGAAGTATTAATCTTTACAGATAGATATGACATGAACCCTTACATCAATGAACTAGATAATATAGATGGAGTCTCAGTTATTAACAATATAGAAAGTATACTTGGTAAAATCGAACAGGGATATCTATAAAGAATTATTTATAAGTCGAAGAGGGGAATCCCTCTTCTTCCTATTCTTGCGTTTTTTTTTTAATATTATTTCACCTATATATTATATAAGTGTATGAGATGAGTACTAAAGCGTATTCAAAATAAAACTT
>ERZ650302.155-NODE-155-length-33560-cov-19.936606_pt1 | contig 33560 bp, 33 predicted proteins | sample MGYA00376238_ERZ650302 | MGnify/ENA primary metagenome ERZ650302 (study PRJEB26733, sample SAMN07839298) | wastewater metagenome | biome: urban; feature: wastewater treatment plant; material: waste water | place: USA: North Carolina | collected 2016-04-28 ... | reverse complement strand
GGGACCTGCGGATTAACAGTCCGTCGCTCTACCGACTGAGCTATCGAGGAATCGAGAAAGAGATAATAACGATCTTAGAAAGCCAGGTCAAGCACTTTCTGCACTTTTTAGCGGGGCAGTTGGACAAGCACATCCAACCGCCCCGTGAGCGCGATCAATCGCGAGTTTGCACCTGAACCATCTCAACCGCCTCAACGCCAGACTGAGCCGCCAGACGATCACGACGGCGCACGGGCTGAGCCGTTGCCAAACTGGCAGCGGCTTGCGGCACAGCGGCAGGCAGATTCAGCGTTTCCACCTGCTGCAAAGCAGCTTGCTCGGTGCCGGCCGCCAGCGATTCAGCCACATCACGACGACGGCGACGCGGTGCTTGTGCTTCGTCCATCACAGCCAACGGCTCAGCCACACGGGTGCTCACCAACTCCAGCCCACCCAGTTCGACACTGGCCACGGCAGGCTCGGCGACCGGGGAAACCGGCTCGGCGACCGACGATTCAGCCGCGATGGGCTCATTGACCGGCTCAGCCAGCGCAATCGCTTCGGCGATGCTCACCGGGGCCGCCAGCGGTTCCGGCATGGCCGGCACGGCGACCTCAGCAACTGGCTCAACAGCAGGCTGAACGGCCACCGGCTCGATGCTGGCGACGGCATGTTCTACCGAAGCCACTTCCGGTTCGACCACAGCAGCCTCAGCCACCACAACGGTTTCCACCACCGCAGCAACGGCCACAGGCGGCAACTCAACCGACGCAGCAGACACGACGGGCGCAAGCACCGGCTCGTCCACCGCGACTTGCGCTTGCGGCTCAGGCATCGGCACCGTCTCGACAGCCACAGGCGCAGGTTCTGCCACCGCCACGGGTTCGAGCGGGGTCGGCACGGCTACCGGAACCACCGCTACCGGCGCAGCAGCCTGCTCGACCTCTGGCGCCGCCACCGGAACAGCCTCCTGCACGGCAGAGGCAAGCGGTGTTTCAGCGGCCACGACCTCGACCGCCACCGCAGCAGCGGCGACGGCAACCGCAGCGGCAACCGGGGCAGCAGCAGACGGCACGGCATCATGCTGGGTTTCAGGGTCAATCTGCGGGGCAGCGGCTTCAAGGTTGCCATCCGCCTGAGCCTCATCACGACGGCGTTCGCCACCACGACGGCCACGACGGCGACGGCTGCGCGGCTCACGGGCTTCACCTTCGGCCGGGGCGACATCGGCTTGCTCGTCCTGGGCAGCAGCGGTTTGCGCCACGGCTTCAGCGGCCTTCAGTTCGGCCTCGACGGCTTCGGCTGCCGGCGCGGCTTCAGGCTGACGACGGCGACGTTCCGGGCGCTCGGCGCGTTCTGCGCGCGGCGCGTCGGCATCGGCCGGGGCCGCGTTCGGGCGTTCGCCTTGTTGTTGCTCGCGGGCTTCGCGCTCTTCGCGTTCGCGCATTTCATGGCGCAGGGCCTGACGCTCGGGGCGGGAGCCGCGTTCCGGGCGTTCGCTGCGCTCGCGCGGCTCACGCGGTTCGCGTTGTTCACGCGGCTCACGTTCGGCGCGTTCAGGACGCTCGGCGCGCTCCTGGCGTTCGGCGCGCGGGGCGCGCGGTTCGCGTTCCGGACGCGGGGCGTCGGCGTCGCGCTCGGCGCGTTCGCTGCGGTTGTCGTCGCGGCGGCGCGGCGCGCTGTCGTCACGCGGCGGGCGCGGGCGGCGGTCACGGTCGCGGCGCTGGCCATTGCCTTCGCGGCGCGGGCTGGCGGCGGCCGGCTTGACCGGCTCGGGCGCCGGGGCCGGGGCGGGAACTTCAGTAGTGAACAGCGATTTCACCCAACCCACCAGACGCGCCATCACGCCAGGCTGAGCCGGGGCAGCCGCCACCGGGCTCGGCGCCGGGGCGGCGGCGGCAGGCGCCGCAGCTGCCGGGGCGGGCGCCGGCTCTTGATCGCGGGCGGACACCGGCGCCGGCTGGGCCGGGGTGATGCCTTGCACGGCGGCCTGCTGGCGCTCGGGCTTGGCTTTTTCCGGCTGGGCGCCGGCATAGCCGTTTTCTTCGGTGGGGGTTTCCACCATCTTGTAGCTGGGCTCCTCGCCTTCCGGCAGATCGTCGGCGCGCAGGCGCACGATCTTGTAGTGCGGGGTTTCCAGATGGATATTGGGGATCAGCACCACGCTGACTTTCAGTCGCGCTTCGATGGTGAACAGATCCGCGCGCTTTTCGTTCAGCAGGAAGGTGGCCACGTCCACCGGCACTTGCGCGTGCACGGCGCAGGTGTTGTCCTTCATCGCCTCTTCCTGAATGATGCGCAGGATATGCAGGGCGGAGGATTCAATGCCACGGATAAAGCCGGTGCCATGACAGCGCGGGCAGGGCATGTGGCTGCTTTCGCCCAGGCTGGGTTGCAGGCGCTGACGCGACAGCTCCAACAGGCCAAAGCGCGACAGCTTGCCCATTTGCACGCGGGCGCGGTCGGTTTTCAGCGCTTCGCGCAGGCGGTTTTCTACTTCGCGCTGGTTTTTCGGGTTTTCCATGTCGATGAAATCGATCACGATCAACCCGCCCAGGTCGCGCAGACGCAGCTGACGGGCGATTTCGTCGGCGGCTTCCAGGTTGGTGTTCAGCGCGGTGGTTTCGATGTCGCTGCCCTTGGTGGCGCGCGCCGAGTTGACATCCACCGACACCAGCGCTTCGGTGTGGTCGATGACGATGGCGCCGCCGGACGGCAGGGTGACGGCGCGCGAGAAGGCGGTTTCGATCTGGTGTTCGATCTGGAAGCGCGAGAACAGCGGCACGTCGTCTTTGTACAGCTTGACGCGGTTGACGTTGCCCGGCATGACATGGCTCATGAACTGACGCGCCTGGGCGTGGATTTCCTCGGTGTCGATGAGGATTTCGCCAATGTCGGGCTGGAAGTAATCGCGGATGGCGCGAATCACCAGGCTGCCTTCCTGGAAGATCAGGAACGGCGCATTCTGGGCGCCGGCGGCGCTTTCAATCGCAGTCCACAGTTGCAACAGGTAGTTCAAATCCCATTGCAGCTCTTCCAGCGAGCGGCCAATGCCGGCGGTGCGGGCGATCAGGCTCATGCCGGCCGGGGTTTCCAGCTGGGCCAGCAGCTCGCGCAGCTCGTTGCGCTCTTCGCCTTCGATGCGGCGCGACACGCCGCCGCCACGCGGGTTATTGGGCATCAGCACCAGATAACGGCCAGCCAGGCTGACGTAAGTGGTCAGCGCCGCGCCCTTGTTGCCGCGTTCGTCTTTTTCTACCTGGACGATGATTTCCTGGCCTTCGCGCAGCACATCCTGGATGCGCGGACGGCCGCCGCCGTCAAACTGACGGAAATAGGCGCGGGAGACTTCCTTGAACGGCAGAAAACCATGGCGCTCGGTGCCGTAATCGACAAAGCAGGCTTCCAGCGAGGGCTCGATGCGGGTGATCACGCCCTTGTAGATATTGCCCTTTTTTTGCTCCTTGCCGACGGTTTCGATATCGAGGTCGATCAGCTTCTGGCCATCGACAATGGCGACGCGCAGCTCTTCGGCCTGCGTCGCATTGAATAACATGCGTTTCATTTTAGTAAGGTCCTGCGCGGCACTCGACGCAGGGGTTGGCGGCATTCTGGCCGCCAACGGCGCACACTTCTCCACTGCAAGCCGGCAACAGTCCGGCGCAGCGCCCGACAGCAAGACGGGCCTGAACAGGCAATCCGCGCTGACAGCCCCGCCAGTGGCGGCGTCAAAGCGGCTCGGAAAAATGGGCGCACTGGGCGCAGCAAGTTTTCGACAGCCCCAGGCAGGGGGCGCACCGAAAGGAAGTCCTTCACAAAGAGCGGTACGGCAATGGGTTCAGCCGACTTCCTGTATGTTTCGCGGGGCCACGGGTAAAGCGGCTGTTCCGCCTGCTGCCGCAGGCGCGTCTTGGTGTCAGTAATGCCCGCCCCGGCATTCGGTTGTTCAAGGGGGCGAGCATGGAATCACGTCGGATCGGGCCACCGCGTCGGGTCAAACTTTGCTGCATGGTTTTCTGGCGGGCTTGAACGCCGGAAAACGAAAATTCTGGTGAGTGCGTGTTGCGCGTAAATGCTTTACCATCGCTGCTTTTCGGTGAGCGAGACAACCGTGTCGCCGCCGCATGGACGATGCCGGACCGGGCGCGTTTGGCGCGTGGCCTCGACGTGATCGCGTCGGGACGATGAGGCGACAAGAGTCTGGGTTTCCCGAACTTATTCACCGGGGATTCACGGGTTATCCACAACCCGCCCCGGTTCGGCGCAGTATAAGCAAAATGACAGACTTGCGTAAAGACTCCGTCACCTTTGTGACAGTTGACGATGCTGGCCATGACCAGCGCGTTGACAATTTTCTCCTTCGCCACCTCAAGGGCGTGCCCAAAAGTCACGTCTATCGCATCCTGCGCAGCGGCGAGGTGCGGGTGAACAAAGGCCGGGTGGACGCCAGCCACCGGCTGCAACTCGGCGATGTGCTGCGCATTCCGCCGGTGCGCGTGGCGCAAAGCGCGACGCCCGCCGGCCGCGCCGCGCCCGCGCAGGAATTCGCCATCGTCTACGAAGACGACGCCCTGCTGGTGATCGACAAACCGGCCGGGGTGGCGGTGCATGGCGGCTCGGGCGTGTCGTTTGGCGTGATCGAGCAATTGCGCGCCGCGCGGCCCGAGGCGCGCTTTCTGGAGCTGGTGCACCGGCTGGACCGGGAAACCTCCGGCCTGTTGATGCTGGCGAAAAAACGCTCGGCGCTGGTCAAGCTGCACGAGATGATCCGCGACAACCACATGGACAAGCGCTATCAGGCGCTGGGCGTGGGCGACTGGCCCGAGGCGCGCAAGCAGGTCAAGCTGCCCTTGCTCAAGTTCAACCTGCCCGACGGCGAGCGCCGGGTGCGGGTGGCCGACGATGGCCAGCATGCGCACACCAATTTTCGCGTGCTCAAGCGCGCCAGCGGCTTTGTGCTGCTGGAAGCCCAGCTGAAAACCGGCCGCACCCACCAGATTCGCGTGCACATGGCCGCCAGCGGCGCGCCGATTGCTGGCGATGAAAAATATGGCGACTATGCTTTCAATCGTGAGCTGCACAAGCGCGGGCTCAAGCGCATGTTTCTGCATGCCTGGCGGCTGCGCCTGAATCACCCGCTGACCGGCGCGCCGCTGGAGCTTCTCGCCCCGCTGCCGCGCGAATTGCAATCTTTTCTGGATACCCTGAGCGCATGACCCTGCCTGCTGATGCCCACGCTTTTGATCTGGTGGTGTTTGACTGGGATGGCACCCTGATGGACTCCACTGCCCACATCACCCGCTCGATCCAGCGCGCCTGCGCCGACCTGGGCCTGCCGGTGCCCGAGCGCGCCCGCGCCAGCCATGTGATCGGCCTGGGGCTGGTGGACGCCATGCGCCATGTTTGCCCCGGCCTGCCGGCCGAACGCTACCAGGACATGGTCAACGCCTACCGCACCCACTATCTGGCCGGCGACCAGGCCATCGAGCTGTTCGATGGCGTGGCCGAGGCGCTGGCGCGCTGGCGCGCGCGCGGCGTGCTGCTGGCGGTGGCCACCGGCAAGAGCCGCATCGGCCTGGACCGCGCGCTGGCCGCCACGGGCCTGGGCGAGTGCTTTGCCATCACCCGCACGGTGGACGAATGCCGCTCCAAGCCGCATCCGCAGATGCTGGACGACATCACCGAGTTTTTGGGCGCCGACAAGCGCCGCACGCTGATGGTGGGCGACACCACCCACGATTTGCAGATGGCGCAAAACGCCGGCACCTGGGGCGCCGGCGTCAGCTACGGCGCACACCCGGTGGAAGCCCTGCGCGACTGCGCGCCGCTGGCGTGTTTTGATTCGTTTGCCGAATTCGACACATGGCTGACGCCGCGCCTGGCCAACTGATCGGCGCCGCCAGCGCGCTGCAAGACAGCCGCCCTGGCCTGCGCTTCACCCTGCCCGACGGCCGCCCCGGCATTGCCGTGCGCTTTCGCGGCCAGGTGTACGCCTATGTCAACGCCTGCGCGCATGTGCCGGTCGAACTGGATTTGGTGGCAGGCGATGTGTTTGACATTTCCGGCCAGTATCTGGTGTGCGCCATGCATGGCGCGTACTATGATCCGCAAACCGGCCGCTGCCTGGGCGGCCCCTGCCCAGGCCGGCGGCTGACGCCGCTGACCGTGATTGAGCGCGACGGCCAAGTATGGCTTGCCGCCTGAACCCGATGCGCCGCGCCCCGCGCGTGCGCCAGCCACAGGAAATCTTGCATGAGTGAACCGCAGTGGGAACGCCAGGTGCTGGAAAAACTGGCCACCGCCGCCCTGACCGAGCAACGCCGCACCCGCCAGTGGAAGCTGTTTTTCCGCCTGGTGTGGGTGCTGCTGGCCATCTTGCTGCTGTATGGCCTGCTGCGCAACGGCGACAGTGAGGGCGCGCTGGCCAGCACCGGCGACCATGTGGCGCTGCTGACGCTATCCGGCGCCATCAGCGCAGAAAACCGTACGGCGGATCGCATGATTGCCGGCCTGCAAAAGGCCTACAAGAGCAGCGGCACGCGCGCCGTGGTGATTCGCGCCAACAGCCCCGGGGGCAGCCCGGTGCTGTCCGGCATGGTCAATGACGAAATTCGCCGGCTGAAGGGCGAGCACCCGGATATTCCGGTGTATGTGGTGGTTGAAGAAGTCTGCGCCTCGGGTTGTTATTACATCGCCGCCGCCGCCGACAAGATTTTTGTCGATAAGGCCAGCATTGTCGGCTCGATTGGCGTGCTGTCCGATGGCTTTGGCTTTACCGGCGCGCTGGAAAAACTCGGCGTGGAGCGCCGGCTGATGACCGCCGGCAGCCACAAAGCGCTGGCCGACCCATTCTCGCCGCGCAAGGCAGAAGACGAAGCCATCCGCCAGGCGCTGCTGGACGATATTCACCGTCAGTTCATTCAGGTAGTGAAAACTGGGCGCGGCGCCCGACTGAAGGACGACCCGACTATTTTCACCGGCCTGTACTGGCTGGGTGAAAAAAGCATTCCGCTGGGCCTGGCCGACGGCTATGGCACGGTGGACAGCGTAGCGCGCGAGCTGGTGAAAACCGACAATATTGTCGATGTAACCCCCAGCGACGATCTGGTGGACCGCTTCACCAAACGCTTTGGCGTGATGCTGTCCGCTGCGCTGTTGAGCCAGGGCGACAGCGGCCCGCAACTGAAATAAGCCCGCAGGAGAGCCCCACCCATGCGCCGCCGTCCGCCGGAAGACCCCGACCACCACGAACGCTGGATGGTGTCCTACGCCGACTTTGTCACCTTGCTGTTTGCTTTTTTTGTGGTGATGTACGCCATCTCGTCGATCAACGAGGGCAAATACAAGCAGATGACCCAGTCCATGATTGCGGCGTTCAATCAGGGCTCGATCTCGCCCAAGGTGATTGGCCAGTCCGGCAGCGCCAACACCCATGTGGCGGTGGAAGACGCCAACCCGATGACCAGCAAGGTGGCCGCCTCGCTGAAACAGCAGCAAGACATGCGCATGCGCCAGCTGGCGGCGCAGGTGCGTCAGCTGCTGGATCCGCTGATGCAGCGCGGCCAGGTGCGGGTAACCGACAGCCCGCTGGGCATTGCCGTGGAAATCAATGACAGCGCCTTGTTTGAATCCGGTCAGGCCACCCCCTCCACTGCCTCGGTGGGCTGGCTGGGTCGGCTGGGCGGCGTGCTGAAAGCCCATCCCAACCGCATCCGGGTGGAAGGCTACACCGACGACCGGCCGATTCGCACCAGCGTCTACCCCTCCAACTGGGAATTATCCGCCGCCCGCGCCGGCAGCGTGGTGCGCCTGTTTGTCGAAAACGGCGTCGCCTCGCCGCGCCTGGTGGCCATCGGCCGCGCCGAAAACCGCCCGGTGGCCAGCAACGACAGCGCCGAAGGACGCGCCCGCAACCGCCGGGTGACCATCAGCATCCTGCCGGAAAGCGCTGGCGACAATGACCTGGTGCCGGTGGCGACACTCAGCAGCGCACCGCAGTGAGGCATCGCTCACCAAACCCAGCGCAGCGATCCTGGCTAGAGGTGTGCGGCCGCAGAACAGCAAGGCCGCGCAACGACGGCCAGGAAGGCTTTGTGAGCAGCGCTCAACCCCTGATGTGACACAGCCCAGACATGCTTGCCCGGGCTGCCAGCCTACTTACTTGACGATCTTCAACGACGGCCGTCCGCCGCCACCGCCCGCCGGGCGCGGCGGCGGCTCATCCGCAGGCGGCGCACTGCTGGCCACCGGCTGCAAGGCCAGCACTTCCGCCTCGGCGGCGTCTTCCTCAGCTGGGCGATGCTGCAATTCCACCTCAAAACCCATGCCTTCGCCGGTTTCCCGGGCAAAAATCGCCATCACATTCCCCACCGGCACCCAGATATCGTGCGACACCCCGGAAAACCGGGCAGAGAACGACACATATTCATTGTCGATCAGCAGTTTATGGGTGGCGTTGGCGCCAATGTTCAGCACAATTTCATTGTTCTTCACATAGGCCATCGGCACTTGCACATGCTCATCCACCCAGACGGTGAGATGCGGGGTGTAGTGGTTGTCAGCGCACCATTCGTACAGCGCGCGCAGCAGGTAGGGCTTGGTGGAGGTGCTCATCAGGGTATCCCGAAACAATCAGCAAAACGCTTACAAAAAACCCCTGGCGGCAGGACAGCCTGGCCAGGGGCGCGCATGGCGGGGCCACCGCTTACTTGCGCATGGCCTTTTCTGCCGGGGTCAGCGAATCAATGAACGCCTGACGGCTGAAAATGCGCTCGGAGTATTTCAGAATCGGCGCAGCAGCCTTGCCCAGGTCGATATTGTAGTGCTCCAGACGCCACATCAGCGGGGCAATCGCCACGTCGATCATGGAGAACTCGTCACCCAGGATGAACTTCTGCTTGGTAAAGATCGGCGCAATCTGGGTCAGGCTGTCGCGAATCGCCTCACGGGCGCGCTCACCGGCCTTGCCGCCTTGCGATTGCTCCAGCTGGCGCACATGCACAAACAACTCTTGCTCAAAGCGGAACAGGAACAAACGGGCGCGGGCGCGCATCACCGGGTCGGCCGGCATCAGCTGCGGATGCGGGAAGCGCTCGTCGATGTATTCGTTGATGATGTTCGACTCGTGCAGGATCAGGTCGCGTTCGACCAGCACCGGCACTTCGTTGTACGGGTTCATGACCGCGAGGTCTTCCGGCTTGTTGTGCACGTCAACGTCGTTGATCTGGAAGTCCATGCCTTTTTCGAACAGGACAATGCGGCAGCGATGGCTGAACGGGCAGGTGGTGCCGGAATAGAGCGTCATCATGGTCTGTATGATCTCCGTCAGAGGGGCCAAATCAGGCCCAGGTAGGTGATAACAATCACATAGTGTAGCATTCTGGCCGGGGAAATCGCCAGTTTTAGCGCATAGTTGATTGTTTTTAAAAAGAAAAACGGAGAGCGAACTCTCCGTTTTTCATGCCTGGCAGAGGGGCGGGCAGCTGTTTTTACGGCGCAGGCGCCGAGAAAACATCCTGCTGAGCACCACTCACAAAACCCGGTGAAACAGTCCTGGCCAAATATGTGACCGTTAAAGATCACACAACAAGGCCAGGCGGGTTTTATCAGCCGCGCTTAGTGCACGTCCTTCCAGTATTCCTTCTTCAGGAAATAGGCCAGCGGGAACATCACCAGCGCCAGGAACAGGATGACCACATAGCCAATCTGCTCACGCTTCACTTGCGACGGCTCCGACATGTACACCATGTAGTTGACCAGATCCGCAGCGCGCTTGTCGTATTCGCTGGTGTCGGCCTTGCCGTTTTCCAGCTTGGTCAGCGAACCCGGCTTGACCAGCACGAGCTTGTGCTCTTCGTGGCCTTCCTTGTTCTTGACGGTTTCCAGACGCTGCTCGCCTTGCCATTCCCACAGGATGTGCGGCATGCCGACCTTGTCGAACACCTGGTTGTTCCAGCCGGTCGGACGGCTTTCGTCGCGGTAGAAACCGCGCATATAGCCGTACAGGTAATCGGCGCCGCGCGAGCGGGCGATCACGGTCAGGTCAGGCGGGGTGGCGCCGAACCAGTCCTTGGCTTCTTTTTTGTCCATCGAGACCGCCATGGTGTCGCCAATCTTGTCGGTGGCGAACATCAGGTTGTCCTTGATTTGCGTTTCGGACAGCGCCAGGTCTTGCAGACGGTTGTAGCGCATGTAGCTGGCCGAGTGGCAGGACAGGCAGTAGTTGTTGAAAATCTGGGCGCCGCGTTGCAGCGATTCGACGTCCTTGACATTGATCGGCGCTTTTTCCAGAGCCGGGCCTTCGCTATTGGCGAAAGCAGCCACTGGCAGAACCAGAGCCAGCGCAGCGATCAGGTGACGAAAATGCTTTTTCATTGTTGTCATCCCCTGGATCAAACCATCTTGGCGAACAGCGTAGCGCCGCCGATTGCCAAGGCCATGAGCACGAAGAACAGCACCTGACGGCCACCGGTGTTGTCGGTGACGCGAGCCGGCGTGGCGACACTGCCCACGTCGTTCTTGGTGAAGAACGGCATGCCCAGGAAGAAACCGAAGTACATCACCGAGAAGATCTGAGCGATCACGGTGCGCACATTGGTGGACGGCATGGCGCCCAGGATGCCCAGGCCGATGAAGGCGATGATGAACAGGGTGACCATCACCTTGAACTTGGTGCTGCGATAGCGGATCGACTTGACCGGGGATTTATCCAGCCACGGCAGGAAGGCGATCAGCACCACGGCGCCGCCCATGCCCAGCACGCCCCACACCTGGGTGCCGGCAAACGACGGAATCGCGCGCAGGATGGCGTAGAACGGGGTGAAGTACCAGACCGGCGCAATGTGCGGCGGGGTCTTCAGCGGGTCAGCCGGGTCGAAGTTCGGATGCTCAAGGAAGTAACCGCCCATTTCCGGCACCAGGAACACCACGGCGCTGAACACGATCAGGAACACCACCACACCCAGCACATCCTTGACGGTGTAGTACGGGTGGAACGGAATGCCATCCAGCGGAATGTGGGTGACCGGATCCTTGTTTTTCTTGATCTCGACGCCATCCGGGTTGTTGGAGCCGACTTCGTGCAGGGCGATCAGGTGAGCTGCCACCAGCGCCACCAGAATCAGCGGCACAGCGATCACGTGCAGGGCAAAGAAGCGGTTCAGGGTGGCGTCGCCGACGACGAAGTCACCACGGATGAACACCGACAGATCCGGGCCGATGACCGGGATCGAGGCAAACAGGTTCACAATCACCTGCGCGCCCCAGAACGACATCTGGCCCCAGGGCAGCAGATAGCCCATGAAGGCTTCGGCCATCAGGCACAGGAAGATCAGGCAGCCAAAAATCCACACCAGTTCGCGCGGTTGCTTGTACGAGCCGTAAATCAGGCCACGGAACATGTGCAGGTAGACCACGACGAAGAACATCGAAGCGCCAGTGGAGTGCATGTAGCGGATGATCCAGCCGCCGGCCACGTCGCGCATGATGTACTCGACCGAGGCGAAGGCCACCGGCACGCCAGAGGCGTTCAGGGTGCCGTCCGGCTTGTAGTTCATGGTCAGGAAGATGCCGGTGACAATCTGAATCACCAGCACCAGCATGGCCAGCGAACCAAAGAAGTACCAGAAGTTGAAGTTTTTCGGCGCGTAGTACTCAGAAACATGCGCCTTCCAGGTCGACGTCAGCGGGAAGCGGGCGTCGATCCAGTCCAAAACAGCTTGTTGCTTGCTCATTTTGTGTGTGCCCTTCGCTTATTTGTCATCGCCGATCAGCAGGCGAGTGTCCGACATGTATTTGTGCGGGGGGATTTCCATGTTCTTCGGAGCCGGCACGCCCGAGTAGACGCGAGCGGCCAGGTCGAACTTGGAACCATGGCACGGGCAGTAGAAGCCACCCAGCCATTCCGGGCCCAGATCAGCCGGGGCCAGATCGGGGCGGAAGGTCGGGGAACAGCCCAGGTGGGTGCAAATACCGACGGCGACCAGGATTTCCGGCTTGATCGAACGATGCGGATTCTTGCAGTAATCCGGCTGTTGCGGCACCTCGGAAGCCGGATCGACCAGCTTGCCATCCAGCTTGGGCAGGTTTTTCACCTGTTCCGGCGTGCGGTTGACCACCCACACCGGCTTGCCGCGCCATTCAACGTTGATCTTTTGGCCTGCCTCCAGTTTGCTGATGTCCACTTCCACCGGGGCGCCTGCTGCCTTGGCGCGCTCCGAGGGGAAGAAGCTCAACACAAACGGGGTGGCTACAGCCGCTGCGGCCACGCCACCTGCGGCGCTGGTCGCAACCGTCAGGAACCGGCGACGGCCCGTATCGACTTGTTGCTCACTCATTTACTCATCCTCAAACATGAAAACCGAGCTAAAACTGGTTGATTTTACCTGATTGGCGGTAGGGACTTAAAGCATTTATGCAAAAAACTTAGTTATCCACTGCCTGCCCGTCCGACATCGGGCGCATTGCGCCAGAACAGGCCGAACACAGGTCTTATATAAAACAGACGATTAGCCTGACCGTATTAACACACGGCCAGTGAATTGGCTTGTGCGTAGCAATCCGAGGCAGGCGCGGGCGGCAAACAGTGTGGCCAAGCCCGGCACGCCGGAGGCTTGGTCAGCCACGCTAAATCGGGTTGTCGATGTCCACCCAGCGCACGTCCAGCCCCAGCGTCTGCGCCAGATGCTCGCCCAGCGCCTGCACGCCATAGCGTTCGGTGGCGTGGTGGCCAGCGGCGACAAAGGCCACGCCGGTTTCGGCGGCGATATGCGCGCACGGCTCAGACGCCTCGCCGGTCAGGTAGGCATCCACCCCCAGCGCCACGGCGTCGGCCAGCATGCCCGGCGCACCGCCGGTGCACCAGGCCACCTGGCGGATCAGCTTGTCCGCCGCACCCAAGGCCAGCGGCGCGCGGCCCAACTGGCGCTGCACATGATCAGCCCAGTCGGCCAGACGCATCGGCTGGGCCAGCTCGCCGCGCCACAGCAGATTTTGCTCGCCGCCCTGGCCCAGCGGGGTGATGCCCAGCACGCGCGCCAGCGTGGCGTTATTGCCCAGCGTCGGGTGGGCGTCCAGCGGCAGGTGATAGGCGATCAGGTTGATGTCGTGCGCCAGCAATTGCGCCAGGCGGGATTTCTTCATGCCCAGCACGCGCGGGTCTTCGTTTTTCCAGAAGTAACCGTGGTGCACCAGAATGGCGTCGGCTTGCAGGGCAATCGCCGCGTCGATCAGCGCCGCGCTGGCGGTGACGCCAGTAACGATGCGGCGGATGTCCGCGCGCCCTTCCACTTGCAGGCCATTCGGGCAGTAATCCTTGAACCGCCAGGGCTCCAGCACGCTGTCCAGAGCCTGAAGCACATCGCTGCGTTGCATCGCACCAATTCCCTGAACTTCAAACAGGGCGGATTGTCGCACGGACTTAGCCTTAGCCCCAAGTAGGAATACGTAGCGAAGCGCAGAAAGACATAAAAAAACCCGCGCTTGCGCGCGGGTTTTTCGTCAGGCCAGGCAAATGCCCGGCCAGCAAGGCTGTCAGGCCGACATTACATCATGCCGCCCATACCGCCCATGCCACCCATGTCCGGGGCAGCCGGCTTGTCTTCCGGCAGCTCGGCGATCATGCAGTCGGTGGTCAGCATCAGGCCGGCGATGGACGCGGCGTGTTGCAGTGCGGAGCGGGTGACCTTGGTCGGATCCAGCACGCCCATTTCCACCATGTCGCCGTATTCGCCGCTGGCAGCGTTGAAGCCAAAGTTGCCCGTGCCTTCGAACACCTTGTTCACCACCACCGACGGCTCATCACCGGCATTGGCCACAATCTGGCGCAGCGGGGCTTCGATGGCCTTCAGCACGATCTGGATGCCGGCGCTTTGCTCGGCATTGTCGCCCTTCAGGTTGCCCAGGTTAGCGCGGGCGCGCAGCAGGGCCACGCCGCCGCCAGGCACGATGCCTTCTTCCACCGCAGCGCGGGTGGCGTGCAGGGCATCTTCCACGCGGGCTTTCTTTTCTTTCATTTCGACTTCGGTGGCAGCGCCCACCTTGATCACGGCCACACCGCCGGCCAGCTTGGCCACGCGCTCTTGCAGCTTCTCGCGGTCGTAGTCGCTGGTGGCTTCTTCGATCTGGCGACGGATTTGCTCAACGCGCGCCTGGATGGCGGCAGCTTCGCCCACGCCGTCGATGATGGTGGTGTTTTCCTTGCCCACTTCGACGCGCTTGGCTTGGCCCAGCAGATCCAGGGTGACCTTTTCCAGGGTCAGGCCCACTTCTTCGGCGATCACGGTGCCGCCGGTCAGCACGGCGATGTCTTCCAGCATGGCCTTGCGGCGGTCGCCAAAGCCCGGGGCCTTGACGGCACACACCTTCAGGATGCCGCGGATGGTGTTCACCACCAGGGTGGCCAGCGCTTCGCCGTCCACGTCTTCAGCGATGATCAGCAGCGGGCGGCCGGACTTGGCCACTTGCTCCAGCACCGGCAGCAGGTCGCGGATGTTGCTGATTTTCTTGTCGAACAGCAGCACAAACGGGTTTTCCAGCTGGGCGATCTGCTTTTCCGGCTGGTTGATGAAGTACGGGGACAGGTAGCCGCGGTCAAACTGCATGCCTTCCACCACGTCCAGCTCGTCTTCCAGGCCCGAGCCGTCTTCCACGGTGATCACGCCTTCTTTGCCGACTTTTTCCATGGCGGCGGCGATCTTGTCGCCAATCACGGTGTCGCTGTTGGCGGAGATGGAGCCGACCTGGGCGATTTCCTTGGTGGTGGCGCACGGCTTGGAGATTTTCTTCAGCTCTTCCACCACGGCGATCACGGCCTTGTCGATGCCGCGCTTCAGGTCCATCGGGTTCATGCCGGCGGCCACGTACTTCATGCCTTCTTGCACCACGGCTTGCGCCAGCACGGTGGCGGTGGTGGTGCCGTCACCGGCGATGTCGTTGGTCTTGGAGGCCACTTCCTTGACCATTTGTGCGCCCATGTTCTCGAACTTGTCTTTCAGTTCGATTTCCTTGGCCACCGACACGCCATCCTTGGTGATGGTCGGCGAACCATAGCTGCGGTCCAGCACCACGTTGCGGCCCTTCGGGCCCAGGGTCACTTTGACGGCGTCGGCCAGGATATTGACGCCGGTCACCATCTTGGCGCGAGCGGAATCACCGAACTTGACTTCTTTGGCAGCCATTTTTTTACTCCGAAATTCTGTCGTTGTCGTACTTGACGATTACTAATCTGAATACAGCAGGGTCAACAGGCGGTTGATTATTCAACGATGCCCATGATGTCTTCTTCGCGCATCACCAGCAGCTCTTCGCCGTCCACCTTGACGGTCTGGCCGGAGTATTTGCCGAACAGCACCTTGTCGCCCTTTTTCACTTCCAGCAGGCGGCGTTCGCCGTTTTCCAGGATCTTGCCGTTGCCCACCGCGATCACTTCGCCCATGTCCGGCTTCTCGGCGGCTGCGCCCGGCAGAACGATGCCGGAAGCGGTTTTTTCTTCAGCTTCGAGACGCTTGATAACTACACGGTCGTGCAGGGGACGAATAGCCATGAGAACTTCTCCTAAATTCGGGTTGGATGTCGAGAAACAAAAAAGCAAGTCAAATCATCGAGATGGCCTAGCTGATTAGCACTCAACGCTTGCGAGTGCTAATAGTATGGACGCACGCCAAGGTTTTCAAGAGCGGAAAATCATTTTTTTTGTCCGCCACCGGCCACATGTGCAGCCAGCCAGGCTTGCCCCGGCCAGCGCCGCTCACCACAAACTGTCCTGCCGGGTGTCCAGCAAGCGGCGCACCGGCGCCGGCAAGCCCAGCGCCAGCGCGGCCTCTTGCGTCCACCAGCGCCCATCGGCCGGGCCCGCCCCCGCCGTGGCGCGCACCTGCACCGGCTGCGGGGTGATGTCCAGACGAAAATGGGTGAACACATGCTGCACGGTGGGCCACGGCGGCGTCAGCGGCGCCGCTGCCCAGCCCGCCGCCGCCAGCCAGAGGGGCGCTTCGCCGATGTCCGCCAGCTCGGGCAGGCTCCACAGCCCGCCCCACACGCCGCTGTCCGGGCGGCGTTGCAGCCACACCTCGCCAGCGGCATTGCGCGCCAGCAGCATCACCGTGCTGCGCAAGGGCTGCGCCTTGCGCGGGCGGGCGGTGGGCAGCGCACGCTGGCGGCCCTGCGCGCGCGCCACGCAGCCGTCGGCCATCGGGCATTCGCCGCAACGCGGCTGGCCGCGCACGCACAGCAAGCTGCCCAAATCCATCAGCCCCTGGGTGTAGGCGGCCATGTGCGCCACCGAGTCCGGCAAGAGCTGCTCGGCCAGCGTCCATAGCTGGTTTTCGATGGCTTTGTCGCCGGGCCAGCCCTCAATGCCATAGCAGCGGGTGAGCACGCGCTTGACATTGCCATCCAGAATCGCCGCACGGCGGGCAAAGGCAAAGGCGGCAATCGCCGCCGCGGTGGAGCGCCCCACCCCGCACAGCGTCATCAAGGCATCCTGGCTGTCGGGAAAACGGCCGGCAAATTCGTTCATCACCTGGCCGGCAGCGCGGTGCAGATTGCGCGCGCGGCTGTAATAGCCCAGCCCGCTCCAGGCCGCCAGCACATCGTCCAGCGGGGCAGCAGCCAGGGTGGCGACATCGGGAAAGCGCTGCAAGAAGGCCGGGTAATACCCCAGCACGGTGGACACCTGGGTTTGCTGCAACATGATTTCCGACACCCACACCTTGTAGGGGTCGTCCACCTGCCAGGGTAGGCCGTGGCGGCCATGCTGGCGCTGCCAGGCAATCAGGCGGGGGGCAAATTCGGCAAAGGACACAGCAACAGACATGGCGCAGGCAACCGGCAAGACAAGAGGCGGCAGCATAGCCGCGCCAGCGCAAAAAACAAAGCTGCCAAAAACACGCGCGCCATCGCCGGATCAACCGGGGATGGCGCGCCATGCAGGATGTGCGGTCAGCGGACGGCGGTTACAGATTCATCCAGTTGGGGATTTCGTCTTGCAGGAACGGCGCTTCGGCAGTTTCTTCGCCCATCAGCACAAAGCCGGACAGCTGGCCGCGCTCGCTGATAAAGCTGGCGTTCAGGCCGTGTTCCACCATCAGGGTTTCCCACTGGCCGGTCAAACCCGGGCGCGGCTGGGCAATCACCGTAGGGCAGCATGGGATGTTGAGCTTCAGCGGCATGGGCGGGAAGTTCAACTGGACATTCTGTCCCGTCAGCACACGCGCCAGTGCCGAGACTTCGTGGTGAATGGCCTGGCTATACGGCAGCCAGACGCCGTTGATTTCGGCGCAATCACCCAGCGCGTAGACATCCGGCGCACTGGTGGCCAGCTTGCGGTCCACCATGATGCCTTTGCGCACCTTCAGGCCGGCATCACTGGCCAGCTTGGTGTTGGGCACCACGCCAATGCAGGCAATGACCAGATCACCCTCGACATGTTTGCCATTGGTCAGCGCCAGCTGGGCACGGTGGCCTTCTTTGCTGGCACTGGCGCAACGGGCATTGAAGTGGAACTTCACCCCGCGCTCTTCCAGTTGCTCAACCAGATAGCGGCGCGCATCCAGTGGCATCAGCTCGAACAGCGGGCCGGCGTGTTGTTCGATCACCGTGACATTCTTGCCGGCATCCGCCAGGGTATTGGCCAGCTCGCAGCCAGACTGGCCGGCGCCAATGATGATCAAGTCCTTGACCGAGGCCAGGCGGGCGCGCAGCTTGTTCACTACGCTGGCGTGAGTCACCGCAGCCACCAGGCCAGGCAAATCGCGGGCGAAGCTGGGCAGCATCGGGCTGGAACCCAGCGCCAGCACCAGCTTGTCAGCCTGATATTCGCCATGGTCGGTCTGTACACTGCAATCCGCCACACGGATCGACTGCGCCGTGCAGTTGGGCACCATATCAATGCGCAATTGTTCACCCAGCGCCAGCAAATCCTCGGTGCTCAGGGTTTTTTGCGAGGGCCCCAGCGCCTGCACAAACTCGGAACGATTGAACCCATACGCATCGCGCCCCAGCAGGGTGATCGGGCGACGCGGGTCGAGTTTGCGGATTTCCCGGGCCAGGGCGATGCCGGCCTGACCATTACCAAGAATGAGCACGGATTCCATTTGCAGTCACTATTCCAGTGCGACGGTGAAAACACTCCATCATAAAGGATGATGGGGATGGTCGGCAAAGCCGACAGCATGCAAGCGCTCAGGATGCCTCGGCGGACATCGGCGCATTGTCCAGCCATTGCACGCCGGGCAAGGCACTGTGACGCACCGCCTGACACAGCGCCGCGATGGCGTTGCGCCGGTAAAACTGCTTGCGACAGGCCAGCACCACCCGCCGGGTGGGGGCGGGGGCAGCAAACGGCACAATGCCCAGTAAAGCCTCATCCCCCGGGCCCACCGAGGTCACTGGCATCACGGTGATGCCCACGCCACTGGCCACCATATGGCGGATGGTGGTCAAGGAGCTGCCCTGCAGGGTTCGTGACAGTGCATGACCACCCGGCGCTGCCGGCTGCTGCAAGCGGTCGCACAGCGCCAGCACCTGATCACGAAAACAGTTGCCCTGAGTCAGCAGCAGCACGCTTTCATTGGCCAGCTCGGCCGAGCTGATGGTTTTGCGCTTGGCCCAGGGATGGGTTCTGGGCGTAGCCACCACAAAGGGCTCATCGTACAGGGGATAGGTGACCACGCCAGGCTCGTCAAAGGGTTCGGCGACAATCACCGCATCCACCTCGCCGCGCTTGAGCATGTCGGCCAGCCGGGCGGTGTAGTTTTCTTCCAGGTAGAGCGGCATATCCGGCGCCAGCTCGCGCAGGGCCGGAATCAGCGCCGGCAGCAGATACGGCCCGATGGTGAAAATCACCCCCAGGCGGAACGGCCCGACCAGCTCGTTTTTCAGCTCGCTGGCCAGGGTTTTGATCACCGAGACTTCTTCCAGCACCCGCTGCGCCTGCTCGATGATGCGCTCGCCGGTGTCGGTGACGGTGATTTCATTGCTGCCGCGCTCGAACAGGGTGATGCCCAGTTCTTCTTCCAGCTTGCGCACGGCAATGCTCAGCGTGGGCTGACTGACAAAGCAGGCCGCCGCCGCCCGGCCAAAGTGGCGCTCGCGCGCCACGGCCACGATGTAGCGCAATTCGGTGAGAGTCATCCGCGCGAATCCGGCAAGACGATATTCACTTCCAGGACTTCCAGCTGATCCTGACGCTCCAGCTGCACCTTGATGTTTTCTGCCGACACGGCGACGTATTTGGAAATCACCGCCAACAGCTCTTTTTGCAACGCCGGCAGATAATCGGGCGTGCCGGTGCGGCCATTGCGCTCATGGGTGAGGATAATCTGCAAACGCTCATGCGCCACGGCTGCCGACTGTTTTTCCATGCTGCGTCCCAGCCAGCGATCAATCAACGACATGGTCAGCCTCCAAAAAGGCGCTTGAGCAGGCCAGGCTTGGGCGGTGCATCCAGAAAGCGCATCGGCAGTTCATCGCCCATGAAACGGCTCACCACATCCTGATATGCCTGCGCCACATCAGTATCGGCCTTGTGGATCACCGGCACGCCTTCATTGGAGGCCAGCAGCACCGCCTGGGATTCAGGCACCACGCCAATCAGTGGAATGCACAGGATGTCGCAAATATTTTCAACTGACAGCATTTCGCCCTTGTCCACCCGCGCCGGGGCATAACGGGTGATCAGCAGATGTTCCTTGATCGGCTCTTCGTTGCGCTCGGCGCGGCGGGACTTGCTGGCCAGAATGCCCAAAATGCGATCAGAGTCGCGCACCGACGAGACTTCCGGGTTGGTGACCACCAAGGCTTCATCGGCGTAATACAGCGCCATCAGCGCACCGCTTTCGATGCCGGCTGGCGAGTCGCAAACAATATATTCAAATTCTTCGGCCAGTTCGGCCAGCACCTCACCGACACCTTCACGGGTCAGTGCTTCTTTATCGCGGGTTTGCGAGGCCGGCAGCACAAACAGATTGTCGCAGTGCTTGTCCTTGATCAGGGCCTGATTGAGCTTGGCTTCCTTGTTGATGACATTGATGAAGTCATACACCACGCGGCGCTCGCAGCCCATGATCAGGTCGAGATTGCGCAAGCCGACGTCAAAATCGATCACCACGGTGCGATGGCCCTGCAAGGCCAGGCCAGTAGCGAAATTGGCGCTGGTAGTGGTTTTACCGACGCCCCCCTTGCCCGAGGTCACTACAATAATTTTTGCCACGGTATTTTCCTGAACGTTGAACGTTTCTGCTGGCTGGCGCGCAAGCACGCGGCAAGCCCCTTCACGGAGCCCTGTGTGCTCGCGCGGCACGCGCAGTTTACACACAGTATTTCAGGATTTCGAGCGCGGCTCAAAGCCATATTGCACAAGGCTTTGCTCAAGAGTTCACGATTAAGTAGATTTACTTAGAAAATAAGCAAGACGCATGAGAAAGCCCGGTTTTCCGGCCACATCCTCAAGGAGAGGCGCCCGCAGACACCACATCGTGACCCCCGGTCAGGGCCACGGTAGAGAAATGGTTTCCGCTACACTCAGCCCGACACCGCCATGGCCGCCAGCACCAACTTGCTGCCATCCAGCGACACCTGCACGGCACGCTCATGCAGCGTCTCCGGCAGGTCTTCTTCCAAAGTACGATACACCCCGGCAATCGACACCAGCTCGGCAGCCATCTGCTGCATGAAAATCCGCGCATCGACATTGCCGCGCGCACCGGCCAATGCCCGGCCACGCATGCGGGCATACACATGGATATCGCCATCGGCAATCAACTCGGCGCCAGGGCTGACAGCAGCCAGCACCACCAGATTGCCATCCCGGGCATACACCTGCTGGCCGGCGCGCACCGGACGATCCACCACCAGGGTTTTGCCCGTACAGCCTAGCCCACCACCCGACACTTGCGGCGCGGGCTCGGGCTCAGCCGCCACGGGCTCAGGCAAGGATTCGGGTACGCTGACGGGTTCGGCGGGTTCAGCAACAGGCGCGGATGGGCGTTCCAGCTTGGCCGGAAACCACCCCCAGCCCAGCGCCCGCGCCTGCTCGCCCACGGCGGCGCTGCTGTGGCGCACGCCGATGATGCGCACCCCCTGGGATTGCAACAGTTCACACAGTTGCGGCAGAGCATCGGCCACGCTGTCATCCAGCGCCGACACATCCAGCAGAAAAGGTTCGCTGGCAAACGCCTTCGGTCGGCGCGCCAGCCGTGCCGACAATTCGTTGCGGAGCAGTTCAGGGTCGGCTGAACGCAACAGCAGGGACAGCACATCCAGCGAGGCGGATTTGATATCAAGGACAGACAGGGAATGGGTGGCGGTCATGGTGTGAACGGTCGCTCCCGGAAACAGGACACCGATGGCATGGGCACATGGCGCCGGGCCGGGCGGGAGCACTGGCAAGCAAGCATGGGCACACCTTCTGTCGGTCGTCAGGTGAAGACCAGTCAGCCCACGCCAGCGCAGGACCCAGTGCGATGACGAATGGCTCAACCGGTCAGGAAATATGGAAGATGAGTGTACCCGCTGGCCGGGTCTGCTTCAAGGCGGGCAAACCCTGCCCTCCCAAGCAAAACTGGCGCATTCCGCCCGCTTGTCAGTCACACAGAGGGATGGCTGCTGTAGCGCGCAAAACCATAGTCATGTGACAAAAACTTGTGACCAACTGTTGCAACTGAATAAAAATCCAATAAAAAATAGCCACTTGCCCAATGTTGCAGCGCAACAAAACACTTGACGACAGTTTCAGAATGCAGTAATCTTCAACTCAGGATGCTGCAACGCAACATCACGATCGATTCCAGGCGGACACGCAGCAGACGGCGGTACACTTCGTCCTGGCACATCCACCGGAAGACGAAGACAACACCAACCTTGACCACGCGAAAGGAAGCACCATGTTCAACAACAACGAGCAACTGAAGTCCCTGAGCCAAGCCCAATTCGACAAGGCCGTGCGCCTGTCCAACATCGTGCTGGCCAGCGCCGAACGCTTTGCCAACCTGCATCTGGAACTGTCCAAGAAGCTGCTGGCTGACCAAGCCGCCACCACCAAAGCCCTGGTGGAACTGAAAGATCCGAAGGCCGTGCTGGAATATCAAGCCAGCCTGGCACAACCGGGCATCGACCAAGCCTTCTCCGTGGCTCGCTCGGTGTACGACGCTGCCCTGCAAACCCAGACCGACATCCAGTCCTTCGTGGAAGAGCAAGTGCTGGAATTCAACAAGCAGCTGTGCGCCAACCTGGACAAAGTCTCCAAGAACGCGCCGGCCGGTTCCGAAGTGGCCATCAACGCCGTCAAGAACATGCTGACCTCGGCCACCGCCGCTTACGACAACGTGACCCGCACCGCCAAGAAAGTCGGCACCGAACTGGCTGAAGCCGGCGTTGAAGCCGCTGCCAACTCGGCCAAGGCCGCCAGCGCCGCCGTGGCTCGCACCGCCGCTGCTGCCAAGAAGTAATTCAAGCAGGACCCGCTGAGTCAAGGTTGCGGCGCCGTTTCGCATCGGCGCCGCGCACCATGACCGCACACAGAATTTCGCCCCATGGCCCCCGCCGATGGGGCTTTGTTTTTTGGCGCTGGCCACCAAGTGGCGGCGCGCCAACACGCCGCCGCTCACCGAAGAAGCATTACCCGCGCAAGGCGCGCGCAGCGTCCAGGGCAAAATACGTCAGCACGCCATCCGCCCCGGCGCGCTTGAACGCCAGCAGGCTTTCCAGCATGCAGGCGCGCTCGTCCAGCCAGCCATTTTGCGCGGCGGCCTTGAGCATGGCGTACTCGCCCGACACCTGATAGGCAAACGTCGGCACGCCAAACTGATCCTTCACCCGGCGAATCACGTCCAGATACGGCAGCCCCGGCTTGACCATCACCAAATCCGCGCCCTCGGCCAGATCCATCGCCACCTCGTGCAGCGCTTCATCACTATTGGCCGGATCCATCTGATAGGTTTTCTTGTCCGCCTTGCCCAGATTGCCTGCCGAACCCACCGCATCGCGGAACGGGCCGTAGAACGCCGAAGCGTATTTGGCGGCGTAGCTGAAAATGCGGGTGTGAATATGGCCATGCGCCTCCAGCGCCTGACGCAAAGCGCCAATCCGCCCGTCCATCATGTCCGACGGCGCCACCATATCCACCCCGGCCTCGGCATGACACAAAGCCTGCTTGACCAGAATCTCGGTGGTGATGTCGTTCAGCACATAACCGTGCTCATCAATCACCCCATCCTGACCATGGCTGGTGTACGGGTCCAGCGCGCCATCGGTAATCACCCCCAACTGCGGAAACTCACGCTTGAGCGTGCGCACCACGGTAGGCACCAAGCCCTCTGGATTGCACGCCTCCATGCCATCCAGCGTCTTGCCCGACTCGATCACCGGAAACAAAGCCAGCGCCGGAATCCCCAGCTTGACCGCCTCTTCCGCCGTGGCCAGCAAACGATCCAGACTCTGCCGCACCACCCCCGGCATCGACACCACCGGCTCCTCACGCCGCTCGCCCTCCAGCACGAACACCGGGTAAATCAAATCATCCGCCGTCAGCGTGTGCTCACGCATCAAACGACGGGAAAAATCATCACGCCGCATGCGACGCATGCGGGTAGCGGGAAAACTGCGGGAAACAGGGATCATGACGCGTCCAGACAAACAATCAACACCACGCCCACCCCAAGGGCAGACGCACGAAAATACAGTCACTCAAGCAGCGTGAAACCGCTGCCAAGGCAGCGTAACCAGGCGCGGGAAAGACACGCCCGGCGGCAATAGGTTCGACAAGACAATAGACGGGCAGCGTGGCCCACCAGCCTCAGCGCGCTGCGACGTAAACATGAGGAAAAACCAGACAACAGCAGAGAACCAGATGGCGACACGGCACGGTCATCTTACATATAAGATAACTGTGCCCAACAGCACCGCACGTCGCATACCGCCGCCGTTTCTCCCGTGTGGCGCGCCGAGCATCGCAGGAAGTCAGGGGGCCGTCCGCCACGGCTAAGCGGCGGCGCAGCCGACGCGCCATTCCGTGGCGGCCCTGACTTTCGAGAAGCACAGGGCACCCGAAGCCGCAGGCGTAGGGCGCGCCACCCGGGTCGCCTTTCTTTTCCCCCTTTTCTTTGGCGAGACAAAGAAAAGGGGTCGGGTGCGGGGCGAAGCCCTGCCCAAAATCCAGCCCGCGCGCAGCGCGGCCCTTCCCTTAAACCCAATAACTACTCTTCTTCATCACCAACGACGTCACATGCATCAAGCCCTTCACCGGCAAAGGCAACTTCGCCGCCCCCAACTCATGCGCCGTCTCGGCGTGCCGCACCTCATCCTCACGCATCTGACTGACAATCGCCCGGCTCTTGGCATCCTGCGCCGGCAAACTCTCCAGATGCTCGTTCAGATGCGCCTCCACCTGATACTCGGTTTCTTCCAGAAAACCCAGATTCCACTTATCGCCCAACAAACCCGCCGTCACCCCCATCGCCAGCGAACCGGCATACCACACCGGATTGAACACGCTTTTATGCCCGCCCAACTCGGCAATGCGCCGCTCGGTCCAGGCCAGGTGCTCGGTTTCCTCCCACGCCGCCTGCTTGAGCGCCTCGCGCGCCGCCGGGTCGCGCGCAGTCAGCGCCTGGCCCTGATACAAGGCCTGCGCGCACACCTCGCCGCAATGATTGATGCGCATCAAACCCAGCGCATGCCGGCGCTCGGCGTCGCTCATCTCGGCCTCTTCCAGCCCGTCATCCGGGTAGGCGCGCAAGGTGGGCGCCGGCGCCAGCAAGGTGCGCAGGCCTTTATCGAACTCGGTAATCAGCAGGTCGAGCATGGTGTTTCACTTTCTCCACAAGGACGCCAGGATTATACCCCCGCCCCCTGCGCGCGGTGGGCGAGCTGTTATATAATCTGGCCGGATTTTGACCCATAACAACCCGAATACTACGACTGGAGAGCCCCATGATTCTCGACCGCGTCCCCGCTGGCAAGGATATCCCGAACGACTTTAACGTCATCATCGAAATCCCGGCCGCCGGCGCTCCGATCAAATACGAACTGGACAAGGACACTGGCGCCATGTTCGTTGACCGTTTCATGGGCACCGCCATGTTCTACCCGGCCAACTACGGCTATGTGCCGCAAACCCTGTCGGAAGATGGCGATCCGGTGGACGTGCTGGTGGTCACCCCGTTCCCGCTGCAAGTGGGTGTGGTGGTGCGCTGCCGCGCGCTGGGCGTGCTGAAGATGGAAGACGAATCGGGCATCGACGCCAAGCTGGTGGCCGTGCCGGTGGAAAAACTCTGCCCGATGTACAAGGACGTGCAAAAGCTGGAAGACCTGCCGGAACTGCTGCGCGCCCAGATCAGCCACTTCTTCGAGCACTACAAAGACCTGGAAAAGGGCAAGTGGGTGAAGGTTCAGGGCTGGGACGGCATCGACGCCGCCAAGCAAGAGCTGCTCGACGGCGTGGCCCGTTATAAATAAGGCAGCGCACAGCCAGCCTGAAAAGCCAGCCTGCCGGCTGGCTTTTTGTTTGGGCGGCGCGCCGTGCAAACAAAAAGCCAGCGCACACGTCATTACAACCCACGGTCAAAATCCGGCTACACTACACACACCATGAGCACCCTCACCGACCTCAAATACCTGAAACAGGTGGTGGAAACTGCGCTGCTCACCGCGCAGGAGCCACTGTCGGTGCACGACCTCAAGCGGCTGTTCACCGAAACCCTCACCAACGGCCTGCTGTACGAAATGGTCGAAGAGATTCAGGCCGACTGGCAGGGGCGCGGCATTGAGCTGGTCAAGCTGGCGTCGGGCTGGCGGTTTCGCGCCCGCGCCGAGTTTCAGCCCTATCTGGCCCGGCTCAACCCGGAAAAACCGCCGCGCTACTCGCGCGCCGTGATGGAAACCGTCGCCATCATCGCCTATCGCCAGCCGGTCACCCGAGGCGATATCGAAGCCATTCGCGGCGTCAGCGTGTCGTCGTCGGTGACGCAAACGCTGACCGAACGCGGCTGGATTGAAGTCATCGGCCATAAAGAAGTGCCAGGCCGACCCGGCCTGTACGCCACCACCCGGAAATTCCTGGACGACCTGGGCCTGGCCAGCCTGAAAGATTTGCCGCCGCTGGCCGATCTGGGCAGCCTGGTTGTCCCCGAGAAAGCAGAAGAACCCCAAGATGTCGAAAGCCAAACCGAGTAACGCTGGCGGCGCCCGCCAGCCGGTGTCGCGCACCCGCCGCGACCAACCGCAAGCCCCGCGCACGCCCAAGGGCGCGCAGGGCCGCAGCCTGCCGCGCCATCCGGCCGATGAATTCACCACCCGCAAGCCGCGCACCCCGCTGACCGGCAAGCCCGCCCCGCAGGGCGCGTCCGCCACGCCTGGCGCCCGCCGCCCGGTGGCCGACGGCGCCCAGGCTCAGGACGGCGTCAGCCAGAGCCCGCGTCCGCCGCGCGCCGGCAAGCCGTCTGGCCCCAAGGTGCAACGCGCGCGCAAGATGGCGCAGCGCCATGGCTCGCAAAAAGCCGAAAAAATCTCCCGCGAGCTGCGCGACAAGCGCGTGGATGTCTCGCACATCACCGAAATCCGCCTGCAAAAAGCGCTGGCGCAAACCGGCATCGGCTCGCGTCGCGATATGGAAGAACTCATCGCCGCCGGGCAAGTGGAAGTCAACGGCAAAGTGGCCGAGCTGGGCTGCAAGATCACCCCGGACGACAAGGTGCGCGTACAGGGCAAAGCGGTGTACATCAAATGGCCGGATCGCCTGCCGCGCATCATCATCTACCACAAGCAAGAAGGCGAGCTGGTCACCCGCGACGACCCGGAAGGCCGGGTGACGGTGTTTGAGCGCCTGCCGCAAACGCGCAGCAGCAAATGGGTGGCGGTGGGCCGGCTGGACTTGAACACCAGCGGCCTTTTGGTGCTGACCACCTCGGGCGAGCTGGCCAACCGCATGATGCACCCCAGCTTTGAAGTCGAGCGCGAATACGCCGTGCGCACGCTGGGCGAGCTGACCCCCGAGCAAATGCAGCAAGCCACGCGCGGCGTGGAGCTGGACGACGGCCCGGCGCACTTTCAGCATATTTCCGAGCAGGGCGGCGAAGGCGCCAACCACTGGTACAAGGTGATTCTGCGCGAAGGCCGCAACCGCGAAGTGCGCCGCCTGTTCGAGCACTTTGGCCTGACCGTCAGCCGGCTGATCCGCGTGCGCTTTGGCAGCCTGCACCTGCCCACCCGCCTCAAGCGCGGCCAGTTTCACGAGCTGGACGAAGCCGAGGTGCTGCTGGTGCTGAAATGGGCTGGCCTGGGGCTGACCGGCCAGCAAAAACCCTGACCCTACCCTCTGGCGCGAACCCACCATGAGCAAGGCCTTCACCCGCGAACAAGACGCTGACGACGACGATGCGCTGCCCGCCGAACGGCAACTGCCAAAAAGCAGCAAAAACTACCTGACCCCGGCCGGCTGGCAGCGCATGAAGGATGAGCTGTATCACCTGGTGCACCGCGAGCGCCCGGAGATCGTCAATATTGTCTCCTGGGCGGCCTCCAACGGCGACCGCTCGGAGAATGGCGATTATCTCTACGGCAAGAAGCGCATGCGCGAGATCGACCGGCGCATCCGCTTTTTGACCAAACGCCTGGAAATCGCCGAAGTGGTGCATTCCGCCGGCCGCGACAGCGAGCAGATCTTTTTTGGCGCCACCGTCACCCTGCTGCGTGGCGATGGCCAGGAGCAGACCGTGGCGATTGTCGGCGTGGACGAAATCGACCTGCCGCGCAACCGCATCAGCTGGATTTCACCGCTGGCGCGCACCCTGCTCAAGGCGCGCGAAGGCGACACCGTGGTGTTGCGCGGCCCGGAAGGCGACGAAGACATCGAGATTCTGGAAGTCCAATACCTGGCGCTGGACTGAACGGGCGCGCCCTTGATGATCATCTGGCCGGCGCAGCGAAAGCTTATCTTTAGAGCGGCTAACAAAACCCTCCTGGCGTCGTTGCCCGACCTTGCCGTACTGCTTGTACTGTCTGCGGTCGTGCGCCTAGCCAGGATCGCTGCGCTGGGTTTTGTTAGCCACTCTTGCTTATTCGTCACTCTCTTGTACATCGGCATTCTTCTGTGTCTCATGCGAGAAAATGGTCGTCTGAGCATTTTCTTGAGCAGAGATGATTGGCCAGTAAAACGGGGCGCCTCGCCATCCGTTTTCTTCTGATCCATTTTGGCGGATCAGGATGAGCATGGGTTGATCGATTGAGTATTGCTGGCGGAGCCGGCCTTCTGTCTTGGTCGAGTCCGGAGCATCCGCGTATTGTGCGTGACTACCGACCGACACAGTGCGTTTGAGGTTACGATTCTTGCGCACCAGACACCAAACCTTGTTGCGATTTTCCGCTTTCTTCGAAAGACCGGCCAGATGCGCCAGCCCAGCCAGGCCAGATACAGCCCGCCGGCCAGTTTCAGCGCCAGGTATAGGGCGGGGGCCAGGCTGAGCAGGCTGTGCAGGCCCAATAGCGCCAGGATGGCGAATATCAGCCCGCCCACGCCAATGCCGGCGGCGGCCAGCAGGCCATGCGGGCGGCCCTGGCTGGCGGCGGTGCGCGCCACCATGACAAAACTGGGGCCGGGGCTGGCGGCGCCGATGCCAATGGCGGCGGTGATGCCCAGTAGGGCGGTCCAGTGTTGCATGGGGGCTCCTGTGGCGTTCAGGGGTGGGGCTGCTGGTTTTGCATGAAATTGGCGGTATTGCGCAACGCGGCCATCAGTTGATCGCGCAGGGTGGGGTCGACTGCCAGGCCTTCAAAGGCTTTTTCCATGCAGTACATCCATTGGTCGCTGGCCGATTGATTGATGGGGAACGGCAAATGGCGGGCGCGCAGGCGTGGGTGGCCAAACTGCTCCATATACAGATTGGGGCCGCCCAGCCAGCCGGACAGAAACATGAACAGTTTTTGTCGCGAGCCTTCCAGGTCGGCCGGGTGCAGGCGGCGGATTTCGGCCACCGCCGGGTCGTGGTCCATCACATTGTAAAAGCGGTCCACCAGCAGGGCGAGCATGGCTTCGCCGCCCAGCAGTTCATACGGGGTGACGGTGTGCAGCGGGTTGCTTTCGGTGGGGGTGGCGGTCGTCATGATCAGGGTTTTCCTTGCACGGGGGTGACGCGGCTGGCGGCCAGTTTGGCGCGCTCGCGGGCTTGGGTTTCGTGTTCGCCGCTGGCCAGCGCCACGCCCATGCGGCGGCGGATAAAGCTTTCTGGTTTGCCAAACAGGCGCAGGTCGCTGCCGGGCACGGCCAGGGCGTGGGCCACGCCGGCAAAGCCGATGGCCTGGGCGTCCATGCCGCCGTAAATCACTGCGCTGGCGGCGGCCGGCGCGCGCATGGCGGTGTCCACCGGCAGGCCGAGGATGGCGCGGGCGTGCAGTTCAAATTCGCTTTGCGTCTGGCTGGCCAGGGTGACCAGGCCGGTGTCGTGCGGGCGCGGGCTGACTTCAGAGAACCACACCTCATCGCCACGGATGAACAGCTCGACGCCAAACAGGCCGCGTCCGCCCAGGTTGTTGACCACGGCGGCGGCGTAGTCGCGCGCTTTTTGCCGGGCGGCCGGGCTCATGGCCTGCGGCTGCCAGCTTTCCACGTAGTCGCCGTGTTGTTGCAGGTGGCCGATGGGCTCGCAAAAATAGGTGTCGATGTCGCCATCGGCGTTGCGGGCGCGCACGGTCAGCTGGGTGATTTCGTAGTCAAAGTCGATAAAGCCTTCCACAATCACTCGGCCGGCGTCCACCCGCCCGGCGCTGGCGGCGTAATCCCAGGCGGCGGCCAGCGCGTCGGCGGTTTTCACCAGGCTTTGCCCCTTGCCGCTGGACGACATCACCGGCTTGATCACGCAGGGGTAGCCGATGCCGGCGTCGATGGCGGCTTGCAGCTCGGCCAGGCTGCTGGCAAAGGCGTAGGGCGAGGTGGGCAGGCCCAGGGTTTCGGCGGCCAGGCGGCGGATGCCTTCGCGGTTCATGGTCAGTTGCGCGGCGCGGGCGGTGGGGATGACTTCGGCCAGGCCGTCGGCTTCGATGCGCGCCAGCTCGTCGGTGGCGATGGCTTCGATTTCCGGCACGATCAGGTGCGGGCGCTCGCTTTCCACCAGCGCGCGCAGCGCGGCGGCGTCGGTCATGGCAATCACATGGCTGCGGTGCGCCACTTGCATGGCCGGGGCGTTGGCGTAGCGGTCCACGGCGATGGTTTCCACGCCCAGGCGTTGCAGGGCGATGACCACTTCCTTGCCCAGCTCGCCGCTGCCCAGCAGCATGACTTTCAGGGCGTTGGGTGAGAGCGGGGTGCCAAAAGACAATTCAGACATGACTCGTATCCTCGTGGGGGGCCGCAATAACGTCACCCCGCCAGGCGCAGGTGGCGCGGGGCGGGGTGAAAAGTGGCTGCGGCCTGAAGCGGGTTTTTACAGGCCCATGAAGCGGAAATCCACTTCCGGGCGGTCGCCGTTGATGATGTCGGCCAGCGCGCGGCCCGAGCCGGGGCCTTGTGTCCAGCCCAGCGCGCCATGGCCGGTGTTCAGGAACAGATTATTGTATTCCTTGGTGCGGCCAATCATCGGCACATTGGACGGCGTCACCGGGCGCAGGCCGGTCCAGAACATGGCGTTGCTGTAGTCGGCCCCGCTGGGGAACAGCTGCTTGGCGCGGTTGATCAGCGCGGTGCAGCGCACGGCGTTCAGCTCGGTGGAATAGCCATTGAACTCAGCGGTGCCGGCAATGCGCAGGCGGTCGCCCAGCCGGGAGAACACCAGCCGGTGTTCTTCGTCGGTGATGCTGACCATCGGCGCGTTGTCGCCTTCGACAAATTCGCCGTTTTGCACTTCGACTTCGGGTTCTTCAATCGGCACGGTGGCGGAATAGCCCTTGGCCGGGTAAATCGGCAGATTGATGCCGATGGTGCGCGCCAGCAGCGGCGAATAACTGCCCATGGCCATCACAAAGGCGTCGGCGGTCAGCGTTTCGTACTGGCCATCCGAGCCGGTGATGGACACGCCGCTCAGGTGGCTGCCACGGGTGAGCAGGGCATTGATGCGGGTGTGGTAGCGGAATTCCACGCCTTCGGCTTCGCACAGCAGGGCCAGGCGCTGGGTGAACATGCGTGCGTCGCCGGATTCGTCGCTGGGGCAATAGGTGCCGCCGGCCAGCTTGGGGGCGATATGGCGCAGGGCCGGTTCGATTTCCACAATCTGGTCGCGGGTGACCACCTTGCGGTCCATGCCGTAGGTTTGCATCAGCAAACAGGTGTTGGCCGCTTCGTCCAGCGCTTGCTGGGTTTGGTAGATGGCCAGGATGCCACGGGTTTGTTCGTCGTAGTGGATGCCGGTTTCGGCGCGCAGGTCTTGCAGCGTGCGCCGGCTGTACAGCCCCAGATTGAGCAACTGGCGGATATTCTGCTTGGCGCGGCCCGGACGGCATTCGGTGAGAAATTTCAGCGCCCACGACCATTGCCGGCTGTCAAAGCGCCAGCGGAACAGCAGCGGGGCGTCTTCTTTGGACATCCATTTCAGCGCGCGCATCGGCGTGCCGGGGTTGGCCCACGGTTCGGACTGGCTGACAGAAATCTGGCCGCCATTGGCATAGCTGGTTTCGATGCCGGCTTGCGCCTGGCGATCAATCACGATGACTTCATGACCGGCCTTGGCCAAGAACCAGGCAGTGGAAACTCCGACAACGCCGGCGCCCAACACCACGACTTTCATAGGGTTTTCTCATTCTTGTGCCAGCGGGGCTGGCGTGATTGCGGTCCATAACCGGCAGGCGCCCAAGGCTGCGCATGCGTCGGCGTTTAGAGCCGCTAACAAAACCCCCTGGCGTTGTTGTGTGACCTTGCCGTACTTGTTGTACTGTCTGCGGTCACACGCCTAGCCAGGGCCGCTTCGCTGAGTTTTGTTAGCGGCTCTTAATTTCTTGCGTCAGATTATGACACGCCGTTGAGGCGCGCCATAGCCCGCTGTGCGGGATTACGCCTTGCTGACTCTCTCGTACACGGTCTTGCCGCGCAGGCGGAAAAGATCGGTCGCGTGATAAAAATTCTCCGAATGACCCACAAACAACAGGCCATCCGGTTTAAGCAGTGGCGCAAAGCGGCGCAATACCGCCAGTTGGGTGTCGCGGTCGAAATAAATCATCACATTGCGGCAGAAAATCGCGTCAAACGGCCCGCGCACCGACCATTGCGTATCGACCAGATTCAGTTGTTGAAAGCGGATCATCTGGCGCAAGGCCGGCTTGGCGCGCCAGCGTTGATCATCTACCCGATCAAAATAGCGATTGGCCATACCGGCTGGCAGCTTGTTGATCGCTTCGGCGCCATAAATACCCTCGGCGCCGACGCGCAGGACATTGGTGTCCAGATCGGTCGCCACGATATTGACGTTCAGCCGCGCGCCGCTGCTGGCGGTTTCCAGTGCGGTCATGGCCAGCGAATAGGGTTCTTCGCCGGTGGAGGCGGCGCAGCACCAAATGCTGACTTCGCCGCTGCGGCTGCGCAGGTGGTCGGCGAGAATCGGAAAGTGGTGTTCTTCGCGAAAGAAATAGGTCAGGTTGGTGGTCAGCGCGTTGACAAAGTGCTCCAGCTCTTCGCCACCGCGCTCGGAAAACAGTCGTTCCAGATAAGCGGTGAATGACGGCAGTTGCAATGCGCGGATGCGCCGCACCAGCCGGCCATACACCATGTCTTTCTTGCTGGGATTCAGGGCAATGCCGGCGCGCTGATGGATAAAGCGGCGGATGCGGTCGAAGTCGTCGTCGGTGAAGACGAATTCACGTTGAATCGGCGGCAGTTTGGGCAGCACAATGGCGGGCGGCAGCGGGGTTTTCATGACACCTGGTTTCTTCTGTCGTGACGGGTCTGGCCGGCAGGATGGCAAAAGCCCAAGCGTGAGCTTGGGCTTGTATCTGACGGACAGACATTCGATTCAGTCTGCCCTGCTGCTTGAGCGGCGTCAAGGGCAGGGCGTGGCGATTGTGCGCACGATTCTGTCTTTTGTGTGCGCGGGCAAAACCTGCGCCAGGGTGAATCGTTGTTACACCGAGAACGACGAACCGCAGCCGCAGGTAGAGCTGGCGTTCGGGTTCTTGATGACAAACTGCGAGCCTTGCAGGCTTTCCTGATAGTCGATTTCTGCGCCGACCAGGTATTGGTAGCTCATCGGATCAACCAGCAGTTGCACGCCTTCTTTTTCCACCAGGGTGTCGTCGTCGTTGGCGATTTCGTCAAAGGTGAAGCCGTATTGAAAACCGGAGCAGCCGCCGCCGGTGACAAACACGCGCAGTTTCAGCTCGGGGTTGCCTTCTTCGGCGATCAGGTCTTTGACTTTGTTGCAGGCGCTGTCGGTGAAAACGAACGGCATCGGGGTTTCGGTTGCGGCGGTCATGGGGTGTGTTCTCCAGCAAGAATGGGGGATGATTTGATTATCCACTGCTGCGGCGGAAAATCAACAGGGTTGCCAGCAGGGGCAATGGAGTGGCGGCTGTGCGTGTGCGGGTTTTGTCTGCGCTGCGCGCAGGGCCTGATTTTGGGCGGGAGTTCGTCCCGCATGCCGACTGACTTTCTTTGCTTCGCCAAAGAAAGT
>ERZ650302.150-NODE-150-length-33944-cov-6.704093_pt1 | contig 33944 bp, 28 predicted proteins | sample MGYA00376238_ERZ650302 | MGnify/ENA primary metagenome ERZ650302 (study PRJEB26733, sample SAMN07839298) | wastewater metagenome | biome: urban; feature: wastewater treatment plant; material: waste water | place: USA: North Carolina | collected 2016-04-28 ... | reverse complement strand
TTAACGAGAAATGACAGTAATTTATCTATTCCTTTATTAATGTCTGCCGAAATAGTATTTATCAAAATCATCGCTTGCTCATGAAATTTTTCATGGCTATCTATGTGATGGGTTTTATCTTCTTCATCAAGAAATGAATCTACTAATAATTGTTCTTCAAATGAAAAATGATATTGTGCGTAGTCAACCAAATCCCTACATGCAAGAGTCAGTTTCTCGACCGATGCATCGTTAATACGATACCACCCCAACTTATTAATGAGATTGACCAGATTAACATGCTGGTCATCAATTTCTGGGTGGCCCGTTTCATAGATTGAACTCCAAACCAGAATCGGCGTAGGTTCAATCAGTTCCTTCTGACTATTATTCGTCATCGTATCCATACAACAACCTTTTAAGTGCAAACTCTTTAAAATCTGAGAACAACATGCATTGATAAGGCTGGCAGACCATTATGCTGATGTATCGATTCAGCTACTAGGAATATATCTCACTAATTATGGAATTGAAATTCGGTTTGGGTGAGAAATCTCACATAAATTTAAGGGGCTTTAATTGAAGAAAAGTTTTCTAGTGAATTTGTGTCATAGATCTGTTTTTAGCGTTAAATAGAATGCTCAATCTAAATTAAATATTTGCCGATAAGACAGAAAGTATTAAAAAATTAGATATTGGTGGTATAATTATAAATCCCGATCAGGTAAAAATAAAAAAAGTAGGTGTTTGCTGGTCAACTAATGAAAATCCAACAATAAATAATAATATAATTGTAACAAAAACAATATATGGATAAAAAATGAAAAAATTTGTAAATGAAAGTATGTATGAAATTATTTCATATTTTGAAGAAGAATTAAAAGTTAATAGAAAAGTTTTTATTGAAGTATTAAATCCTAATTTAGAGAAAAGTTACTATGCTGGAGAAAAAGTTGTTATTGGAAATGAAGAGTTTAATTATAGATCTTTAAAGTCATGGAGTGATTTATCTGAATTATTATTTTGTAAACTTTTTATAGTTGAATTAAAAGAAAACACTATAGTTTTGGAATTTCAGAAATTAAATAAAATTGATTCCTTTCACAAGGATGAAAATGATGACAGAAATGAAAAATATGGTGAAGAATCAACATTTTTTAGGATAAATAAAAATGAAGAGCCAGCTTTTTTATATGCGTATCTTAATGCTTTGAAAAATGTAAAAATTGAAGAAAAAAAAGAAGTTTTAAATTTAGGAATAAATAAAGCTGATGAATTTGAAATTATAAAAGAATTAGTAGATGAAGAAACTTTTTCAAAAATCAATTTTGTTGGAGTTGATTATTCAAAAAGTGCAATTGAATATGCGAAAAATAGATTTCCACAAGAAAATTTAACTTTCTATAATCAAGATATAAATAAATTGAATGAATTAAATCTAAAAAAAGCAGATTTATTGATTTCTATTGGAACTTTACAAAGTTCAGGATTAAATTTTAAACTTTTATTTATGGATTTAATACAAAATTATTTAGAAGATAAAGGTTCTATTATTTTAGGTTTTCCAAATTGTCGATGGATGGATGGTGAGATGATTTATGGGGCAAAAGCTGCAAATTATTCATATAGTGAGCAATCTGTTTTATATAAAGATGTTTATTTTTGTAAAAAATATCTTCAACAAAAAAAATATAGAGTTACACTAACTGGGAAAAATTATCTTTTTTTAACTGCAACTTCTATTAAATAGAGAAAAAGTACTTTGTAAAATTACTTCTTTTTAGTTACAATTATTTAGAAGAAAAATAAAAGGAGTTTATTATGCCAGCAAAACATATTGAAGTTAAAACGTTTAAGTTAGCTCATACAACAGATGATACAGTTAGAATAGAGCATGTTGAAAAACCTTATGGTGAATATAGTAGTCCTGTTGTTAGTATTGCAGTCTTTTCACATGGAAAAACTAAAGTTTCAGAAGTTGAAATTCCTTATGAAAATATTGAAGAGTTTTTAAAAGCTTTAAATGAGTCAATTGCGTTAAGCGATTCAATTCCTAGAAATCCTGTTCATGCAGAATTAGATGCAGAAGTTGGCGGGGGAGCTTAATTTAAATGTCTTTTGATTTAGATAAAAGGTCAGACTCGAAGAGTTTGACCTTTATTTTTTTTGCTTTTTTAATATCTTTAATTTCAACTCTTGGAAGTTTGTTTTTTTCTGAAATTATGAATTTTATTCCTTGTTCTTTATGTTGGTATCAAAGAATTTTTATGTATCCATTAGTTTTTTTATTTTCAATTAATTTGTTATTGCCTGATGATAAAATATTTAAATATGCATTTCCTCTATCTTGTATAGGTTGGTTAATTTCTATTTATCATAATTTGTTAATGTTTAAAATTATTCCTGAAAAATTATCACCTTGTATTCAAGGTGTTCCATGCTCAGTTGATTATATAAATTGGTTAGGTTTTATTACAATCCCTTTGTTATCTTTTTTTGCTTATACTTCGATTCTTGTTTTATTAATATATTTAAAAAAGGAAAACAAAAATGCAAAATAAGAATTTAGTAATTATAACAACCTTTGTTCTTGTGATTTTCTTTATTGTGTTAACATATTTTTATAAAAATAGTCAAGGCAATAATGAAACATTAAACATATCAAATAATGGAGTTTCTTTAGAAAAAGAGCATTCAATTTCATTTGGTGAAAATAAAAAAAATATTGTAGTAGTTGAGTTTTTAGATCCAGAATGTGAATCATGTGCTCTTTTTCATCCAATGGTTAAAAAACTATTTAAAGAGTACCATTCAGATATAAAATTAGTTGTTAGATATTTAGCAAATCATAAAAATTCAAAATTTACTATAAAAATTCTTGAAGCAGCAAGAGAACAAAATAAATATAATGAAGTTCTAGCTGTTATATTTGAAAAACAATCTCTTTGGGCTCAACATAACAATGAAAAACCGGAATTATTATGGACATTTTTATCAGAAATTGTAGATTTAAATATTGATAAGTTAAAAGAAGATATGAATAATCCAAAAATAGATCAAATTATTGATATTGATGCAAAAGATGCAAAAGCTTATAATGTTAGAGGAACACCAACTATTTTTGTAAATGAAAAGAAATTGGATACTTTATCTCAAAAAGAGTTATTTGACTTAGTCGAAAATGAAATTTATAAGTAGAAATTGAAATATGGAATACATCTTAGCTTTAGTTTTAAGTGGACTTTTTACAGTTATTTATTTTTATTTTAAAAATAAGAAAATAAATCCTGTAAAGTCTAAAGTAATAAAAAAAGAAGAGTTAATTGAAAATTATAAAGTTGAACTTTTAGAACTTTTGGATAAATATGAAGATGATAAATCAATGCAACTTCAAGAAAAATTAAAATTTCTAAAAAGAGTAAATTATGAATTATCAATGAATATTTTTTTTGAAAAAGAAGAAGCTAGAAGTTTAATACAAGAATTATCAAATTTAGGAAAATAATGAAAAAAAGTTTTTTAATAGTTTTATTAGTTTTAGGTTTTTTATTTAATGGTTGTGATAATAAGTCAACTGTTGATGGAAGTGTTATTGCAAAAAAAACATCTAAAGAGACAAATAATGTGTTTACCCCACAGAAATTTAATTTGACTACAACAGATGATAAATCAATAACTTTTACTAGTACAGAAAAAGGGATTGATTTTGATGAGTTTAAAGGTAAAAAAGCTGTTTTAATTGATGTATTTGCTACTTGGTGTCCACCCTGTATTGAGGAATTACCTATATTAAAAGAGGTAAAAGATAAATATAAAGAGAAATTTGAAATAGTTTCTGTTTTATTTGAACAGGATAAAGATAAAAAAGAGATTATAGAATTTATCAATAAAAATGGAATTAATTATCCAATTACTATTGGTGAAGAAAATTTCAAATTGGCAAAAGAGTTGGGAAATGTGCAAAAAGTTCCTGAGATGTTTTTATTTTCAAAAGATGGAAAATTTATAAAGAAATTTATAGGTAAAACATCAAAAGAAGAACTTGAAAAATTGGGTGCAAGTATTACTGCAAAGGAAATTTTCCAACAACCTGGTCTATGGCAAGAGGCATATCAACTATATGTGTCTCAGCTAGAAGCGGTAGAAAGTTTTCTATCGGGGATAAAAGAAAAACATGATTTAATCCAAGTAATTTTTACCGGAGCAGGGACATCAGACTTTGTTGGTCAGAGAATTGCAAATTATCTAAACCAAGTCAATGACCTGAAACACATTCGTTTTTCTACAGTTGGTTCTGTTGAACTAGTTGGACGCCCCTATGATTATCTTCAAGCGGATATTCCAACTATTTTAGTTTCATTTGCCCGTTCAGGAAATTCACCTGAGAGTTTAGCTGCAGTTGAAATTGCCAAACAGTTAGTGGATGAACTTTACCAAGTGACAATCACGTGTGCACCAGAAGGAAAACTAGCTGTTGCGGCTGAGGGGGATACCGATAACCTCTTGCTCTTGCAACCAGCAGGTTCAAACGATAAAGGTTTTGCAATGACTGGAAGCTTTAGTTTCATGTCTTTGACAGCCCTTCTAGTATTTTCACCAGCTAGCCAAGAAGAAAATGCTCATTGGGTTGAAACGATTATTCGCTTAGGTCAAGATGTCCTTGATCGGGAGGACTATGTACAAGATCTGGTCAATCTAGATTTTGAGCGTGTAATTTATCTGGGCGCTGGTGGTTTCTATGGCTTAGCTCACGAAGCTCAATTGAAAATCCTTGAGCTCACAGCTGGTAAGATTGCTACAATGTATGAATCTCCACTCGGATTTCGTCATGGTCCAAAGTCATTTATTAATGATAAGACACTGGTTATTCTTTTCGCATCAAATGATGCTTATACTCGCCAGTATGATGTTGACTTTACTTAATGAGGATGGTATTGCCAAAAGTGTTGTTGCACTTTCAGCTGATCAATTGGGGGGAACTGAGGCACCGAACTTTATCCTCTCTGAAGGGGGACTATTCTTACCGGATGTTTTCTTAATGTTCCCATACATTCTTTTTGCTCAGACAGTGTCTATCTTAACTGCAATTAAATGCAAAAATTTACCAGATACACCGTCACCAACTGGGACAGTAAACCGTGTTGTGCAAGGTGTTATTATTCATCCATTAGAAAAGTAGAACGTTCATTCGAGTTGTATAGTAGTGCGACTCGTTTTGACTCGTCTATTTGAATTGGTAGAAGCAATTTACATTGAAAAAACGCATAGAATCATAATGAACATGATTTTATGCGTTTTGTTTTGGGTATTCCATTTTAAATAAAACGGAATGGAAATATTTTATTAATGCGGTAAGATTAATTGAGATTGGCTTAAATCAAGGCTGATTTGCCATTCGGAATTATCTCTTACAGTGCACTCAAAATCAGTCGTATAAAGGACTAAGCGGAGTTTATCACCTTTTTTAAGTTTATAAATAGTTGGTTGCAGTTCCCATCGAAGCGTCATCCAATGATTTGGAGTAACGGCTTCTACAGTCAATAAATCGGTACGATTTTGAAGATTGATGAATCCTTTGGTAATCAGGCGATAAGGCGTTTCTGTAAATGGAAGCTCAGTTAGGTTTTCTTGGGCGTAATACCGACCGTTATCCAAGCTGGTTCGAGACACCATTCCTGGAATTGGGCTGAGACGTTTGGCAGTGCCAAAATCCAAGAGTTGGGCTGAAAGCAATCCTTTGCTGACACTTGATTTGACCTGTAGTTGAAGGATGGCTCTCCCATTTAGATGGATATCTTGATCCAATTCGAAGTCGAGGGTTACTTGGTTGGCTTTGTCTTCAATGAGATCTTGGTGGAATGTAGGATAAGATTTGCAATACTTTTCAAAGGTTTCTTCGTCGTAATGATTTTGGATTTGCGCTTGATCTTGTCCCAATGGGAATTGAGATTCTGTCTGTCCTCCAAACGTTTCTAAGTCAGTCCATGTTTGAGCTGCGCTGTTATCTTGCCAAATGACAGTAGGAAGTTGGTAGTCATTGTCATATCCGAGTAATTTTTGGCTAAGTAGTGCATTCATGGATTCACGGAAATCGATTGACTGCCAATTATTCATATAGACATGGGCGCCGTTATGGAAGAAGAGATGTTTCTTGATATGGCCAGGTAGAGCATGGAACATGTTCCACACATGAATTGGTTTCACATTCCAATCTTGTGATCCATGGGTAAAGACAACTTCACAGTTAACCTTGTCCGCGTGGAGAAGATAGTTACGATCGTGCCAGTATTGGTTGTAGTCGCCATTTGAACGCTCAAGTCCGACGCGCTCAGCTGCCAGTCCTCTTTCGTAGGCTTCTTTGTTACGAAGGAAGTCACCTGCTTGTAGGCTCTTAGAATAGGTTAAAGCAGTTAAGCTATCTAAATCTTCTCCAGGATAGCCTCCTGGACTGGTAACGAGCCCGTTTTCCCGGTAGTAGTCATACCAAGAGGAAATTCCTGCTTCTGCGATGACGACTTCCAAACCCTCTACACCAGTTGTTGCTAGGGCGTTAGACATTGTACCCAAGTAAGAGAGACCACTTGTTGCTACCTTGCCATTTGCCCAATCAGCTGTGACTTGCAGTGAACGTGTATGGTCTGTATAGGCCTTATTACGGCCGTTTAGCCAGTCGATAACTGCCTTATACCCTTCTACCTGTTGGTAGTCTCCAGAGGTCATATAGCCCGTAGATCCTAGCGTACCGACACCGGAAACATGAATGCTGGCAAATCCGCGACTAAGGAAGTATTCGTTTAGGGAATAAGAGCCAATATGCCCTAGCTTTTCAGTTGCGGGGCTGCTTGGGAGATCCCGATTGTCCAATTTCAGTTTGTTGATTGTGCTTGATACGACCGAAATAGTGCCAGCTGGTTTCTCAGTTAACTCGCCCTCCATCTTATGCAGGGCTTTGTCGCTAGCTATCTCGTTGACACCTTGATGATAAGGACTGTTGGTAATGACCGCAGGAATTTGTCCATTAAAGCGTGGACGGAGAATGGACACCTTGACCAAATCCGTTTGCCCACTGTCAGCTGTATCTACAGGCACTTCAACATAAACCACCTCACGGATGAGCTGTTTGGTTGAAAAAGTTGCTAGGGATTTACCATTGAAGAAGTGGTACTGGTTATCTTCAGGAATCAGATCATCGCTGACAAGTTGATCTATCAAGGTATTACCAGACTTGGTACGAGTATTGAGCAGATGGTAGATATTTTCGATAATATCGCTGTATACAATTGGGAAATTGGTTTTCTTTACAAAGTCATCAATATCTGTGTAATCAAAATTTGGAACAAATCCAAGCAATTGGAGAGCTACATGATAGAAAACTTGGTCTGTAAGCTCGCGCTCAGAGCGGAAAAAAGTTAGTAAATCCGTTTCCCAGTCCGCAATCATATTGGACAATGGGAGGTCAGTATTGCTAGTCAGAAAATGGCATTTTCTCACAAATGTTTCTAAATTTTCCTTGTTACTGGCATTTGGATTTAGGTGGAAACCGAGACTGGCAAGTTCTTGGAGGTAGATGGAATCCTCTTTTTTGATAAAAGAATATTGGTTAAAGCGCATAAATTCTCCTCTTTTTTTTGATAATAGTCTATAATAGACATTATATCCGATGCTCCTTGCTTTGTCTAAGGGGAAGGGAATTTAAGCAAATAAATTTACTGAGAAAGTGTAAAAATCGACATTAAATCAGTTGTAAAAATGGATAAAATTCTATAAAATAATAAGGTACAGTAGGAGGAGAAACGAGATAGAGTGTTAAATACAAAAGCAGCAATTGTTCCGGTTGTACGGATCAATAATAGAAAATTAAATCAAGAATTTTTAGAGAGAGACTTAGGGATGAAAACCATCCTTGAGGAGGGGGCATTTGCAGAGTTTAGCGGACATGCTGGTGTGGAGACAAAGCTTGTACTTGTTGAGTCGCCAAGCATGAGGACCCGTGCAGTAAATGGGACTAAAAAGTTAAATAAAATCATCATAAAAGTAGACAAGGCTGAAGAGATTGAAGCCCTATTAGCAGCGAGTACACAGTATAGCAAGCTTTACCAAGGAAAAAACGGATTTGGATTTGAAACTGTTTCGCCTGAGGGTGATACATTTCTGTTGCATGCGGAAGCATCTGCTGAGGAGTTAAAAACGATTCTTTCACCAGTTCCATTTAAAGGACAGGATGATTTTTCTGGCTTGACGGCTTTTACAGTTGAGTCAGTTTGGATAAATACTCCGCAGGCAAGCGTCAGCCAAGATTTTTATGAAACCATCTTGCCAAATCAAACTTTTTTACGCTTTATTGGTGCAGAAGGCGAAGAGTTATTAGCCCCCGCAGAACAAGTATGGGATTTAGATAGTTTACGTTTCCCGGTTGAGAAAGATTTTGATTGGGCAAACTTGGAAAGCCAGTTAGAGGGTCCGTTCTTTAAGGACAAAAAAGAGACATTCATTCAAACTGTGGACCCAAGTGGCATTGAATTGTGGTTCGAAAAATGAGACAAGTTATCATAGACAAGATTTCAGAGCAGATTGAACAAGGGGTCTATCCTGGTGTCAGTCTGGCTCTTTTTTCTAAGGGTCAGTGGCAGGAGTACTATCTGGGCACACAAGACGGTCAGGTGCCAGTTCAGCCGGGCTTGACCTATGATTTAGCCTCCGTTTCCAAAGTAGTGGGTGTAGGGACGCTCGTGATTTTTTTGGTCAATAGCGGAGCTCTGGAGTTGGATAGGACCTTACAGTCTTACTATCCAGCTTTTCAAAATAGCCAAGTAACCATCCGTCAATTGCTCACTCATACCAGTGGTATTGATCCTTTTATCCCCAATCGGGATAATTTAAATGCAGAGCAACTTAAAGAAGCGATTTTGAATATCAGGGTCACAGATAATAAGGATTTTCTCTATACAGACCTCAATTTTCTTCTATTGGGCTTTTTGTTGGAGGAATTAAGTGGAGACAGTCTGGACCAGCTTATCAGACGAGACGTTCTAGAGCCCTTTGGCATGTCCCAAACCTCCTTTGGCCCAGTGAGTCAGGCAGTGCCGACAGTGCGTGGTGTGCCGTCTGGTATGGTGCATGATCCCAAGGCGCGTGTATTGGGTGTCCACGCGGGAAGTGCAGGTCTTTTTTCGACGATTAAGGATTTGGAAATCTTTTTGGAACATTACCTGACAGAGGATTTTGCGGCAGATTTGACCCAGGACTATGGTTTTGATGTCAAGCGCAAGCGGTCGCTGGCCTGGGATAAAAAGGGGGATTGGCTGTCGCATACAGGCTATACGGGAACCTTTATCATGTACAATCGACCCTTGCAAAAAGCGGCTATTTTTCTCTCGAATCGTACCTTTGAAAAGGATGAGCGTGCCCAGTGGAAGTTGGATCGAAACCAAGTGATGGCTCTAATTCGGCAGGTTTTAGAGGGTGAAGTGAAATGAGATATGTTCTTCTACTGAGAGGAATCAATGTCGGTGGACGTAATAAAATAGTGATGGCAGATTTGCGTCAAGCAGTGGCTGATTTAGGTTATGACAATGTTGAGACCTACATTAATAGTGGCAATCTTTTCTTTGATTCAACCAAGAGTAGAGGGGACATTGTTACTGATTTTCAAACTTTTTTTGCAACAACCTACCCTTTTGTGAAACAATTTGCTCTGTTAGATGCCCAAGATTATCAAGCAGAAATCGATCAACTTCCAGCTTGGTGGCAAGAAGAATTGGCGAGAAAGGATGTTCTCTTTTTCACCGAAGGTTTGGAAAAGCAGACTATGATTGACTATATTCAATCCTTAATGTTAGGCGACGAAATTGTGTCTATTTCTGCTTATGCAATCTATTGGGGCAAATACTCCGAAGATAGCTATTTACAAACGGCCTACCACAAGCAGTTGGCTAAGTCACCTTTTTACAAGCAGGTAACCATACGAAATTCAAAAACATTTTCAGCAATATCAAACTATTTGAATACTAAAAAAAATACTAAAACGTCACTGATTTGTAACGCTCTTGACATCTTTCTCTTTGCAATTATTGGTAAAATATAAGCAATGACGAGGAGGTGTCATATGAAAAAGTTTTGCTTCAAATCTATTTTGTCTTTAGGAGGAGTCCTTGTTGCGCTAACAGTTGCATCGAGTGTAGAGGCTGCTAGTCATGTAGTAGTGGAAGGGGATTCCATGTTCTCTATTGCGGAGCAATATGGGGTTGATCCATATCAGCTAGCAGAGGCAAACACTATGGATATTAATGGATTGATTTTGCCTGGTCAAACCTTAGAAGTTCCAGGAATATTTCAAGAAATGACTTCATCAACAAGCCAAGTGAGTACAAGCAAATCTTCAGAGTATGTTGTTCAAGAAGGTGATTCCTTCTATGGAATAGTGGACACTTTTTCGTTGGATCTCAATGAATTTTTAGCTCAAAATCAACTGTCAATTGGAGAAACAATCCATCCAGGACAGATTTTGACGTTAAGACAGACCCTATGGACTCAATCAGCTGATACAAGCGGAAGTAGCTATTATCTACCAGGCTATGAGTATGAGCCAGGTATTAACTACCCTGTTGGTCAATGTACATGGGGAGTACAGAAAGTTGCCCCTTGGGCAGGTGACTGGTGGGGCGATGCGGCTTCTTGGGGAGCTAACGCGGTGCGCGATGGTTTCCGAACTGGAACGACACCGGAAGTCGGTGCCATTATCTCTTGGAATGACGGTAATCTTGGGCACGTTGCCTACGTCACCGCTGTTAATGAATTAGGACAAATCCAAGTCTTGGAGGCCAACTACCGTGGTCAACAGTGGGTGGATAATTTCCGCGGATGGTTCTATCCAATGGATACCGTTGGCGAAATCACTTATATTTACAATTATTAGAAGAACAGTCCCCTCTCTCGAATTGCATTTTGAGAGGGGATTTTTTATGAACTGGTTCTGTATCCTTCCGAAAATCTGCGGTGCATCCTTCCGAAGATTAACTATCCTTCCACAGCACTCAGAAGTGTTTTCGACATAGTAAAAGGACCTGCATTGCAAGTCCTTTTGTGTTTGCTTGATTAAGCTTGACCTGAAACTTCAGCAGCGTGGTCGTCCATTGAAAGAACTTCGTGGAAGACACGTTGAGTCAATTCAGTTTTTTGCTCTTTAGTGAGGTATTTAGTGTTTACGCAGTATCCAGAGATACGAACGATAACATCTTCACCAGCCATGATTTTTTCATAAACGTCGTTCAAGTCCATAACGTTCAAGTTAACGTGTTGACCACCTTGTTCAAAGTAACCATCAAGGATTGTTACCAAGTTGTTTACTTGCTCATCGAATGTTTTACCAAGCGCTTTTGGAGAAACTTGAGTAGTCAATGAGATACCGTCGTTGGCATGTTTGAAGTTGAGTTTAGAAAGGGTGTTCAAGTTTTGCAACCAACCACCACGAGCTTTAGAAGTTGGGTTAGCACCTGGTGGGAAGAATTCTACCTTAGTAGTGTTCACAGAACCATCTTCATTGAGGAATACACCACGGTGAACTGGAGAGTTACCAGTTTGTTTAGAGTAAGCAACGTTTGAAGTGATTGTCAAGATAGACACAGTAGCTTCAGCATTCTTGTACAATTTATGTTTGTTCAAACGAGTGAAGAATGCTTCCATAAGCCATTTCGCAATATCATCTACACGGTCATCGTCTTCACCATAGCGTGGGAAGTCACCAGTTACTTCGTAGTCGTGGATAAATCCATCTTCATCACGGATTGGTTTAACTTGTGCATATTTGATTGCTGACAATGAGTCAACAGTGTTTGCGAAACCACAGATACCGAATCCCATGTTCGCACGAAGGTGAGTTGGCAAGAATGCCATTTGAACTGCTTCGTAGTTGTATTTATCTGTCATGAAGTGGATGATATTCATGGCATCAACATATGTATCAGTCAACCAGTCAAGGGCGATTTCAAAGTTCTTAACCACTTGGTCGTAGTCAAATACTTCAGATGTATTTGGTTCAACACCGTCGAATACTTTGTAATCTTTGTGAACATCATCGTAACCGTTGTTCCAGCTTGAAAGAAGGGCTTTAAGGACGTTTACGCGAGCACCAAAGTATTGGATGTTGTGGCGTTCGTCTTCGCTTTCTGGATCAAGTGGAGATACACAGCAAGAGATACAAGACATTTCACCATAACCATCTTTCGCCATTGTTGTTACACCTTCATATTGGATAGAAGAGTGTTTGTGGCTCATTGCCATACAGTAACGACGGAATGAATATGGAAGTTTGTCTGACCAAAGAACTGTCAAGTTTGGTTCTGGAGAGTTACCGATGTTGTCAAGAGTGTTCAAGAAACGGTAGTCCATCTTAGTAACACGGTGACGACCATCGTTACCCATACCTGCCATAGATGTTGTCAAGAATGTTGGGTCACCAGAGTAGATTTCGTCGAAGGCTTTTGTACGAGCAAATTTCACTGTACGAAGTTTCAATACGAAGTCATCAACAAATTCTTGGATTTCAGCCTCAGTAAATGTACCACGAGCCAAGTCACGTTCAGCGTAGATGTCAAGTACGATTGGCACACGACCAAGTGAAGTAGCAGCACCATTGATAACACGACATACAGCCATGAAAGCAATGTTTGTCCATTGGATAGCTTCTTTCGTGTTCATTGCAGGTTTGCGAACGTCAACACCGTATGAGTCACCTAAACGCACAACTTGTTGCAAAGCTTGGTACTGAAGGTTGATTTCTTCACGAAGGCGGATTGACTCTTCATCGATTTCAGTAATCGCATTCCAGTCAGCTACTTTTTCTTCCATCAAGTAGTCTGCACCGTAAAGTGTCAAACGAGCGTACATACCGATGATACGACCACGTGAATAAGCATCTGGAAGACCTGAAACGTGGTGTGAGTGGCGAGCACGGCGAATGTCAGCTGTGTAAGCACGGAAGATACCATCGTTTACAGTTGTAGCGTGTTTTGTATAGATTTCATGAAGGAGTGGGTCTGGAGTATAGCCGTTTTCGATCAAAGTTGTTTCAGCCATACGAATACCACCACGTGGCATGAAATTAAGTTTGAAGAGCTCATCATTTTGGAGACCAAAGATGAGTTCGTTTTCTTTATCGATGAAACCTGCTGGAATATCAGCGATAGAAGTCGCACGGTCGACATCCATTGGGAAACGAGTATCTTCGTAATCAGCTTTTGTTTCGTCAATAATTTTCTTGATATGAAGTGTACGCTCAGTTGGGCCTGCAAGGAAGCTTTCATCTCCATCATATGGAGTGTAGTTGGCTTGAACGAAGCGAGTTACACTTGCTTTATCTTGCCAATCTGTACCTTTGAAGCCTTCCCAGGCTTGGGCGAAAATGTCTTCAGCAACATTTTTTGTTTTTACTTTTGTTGACATGAGGGTTCTCCTTTTGAACATTTCGGTTAACACCGGTATGGTACTATTATAGCATTTGAAAGCACTTACTTCAAGGTTCAGCGTCGTGAAAGTTTGTGAAAATTCTTTCAACCGTTTTTCATGTAGAAATAGGTACGTGCAAGACGTTTAAATAGAGTCATTTGGATAATCTGTTCAGAGTAGCTTTCTTTTCATTAGCAGATGATTGCGGTATAATCTAAATTGTAAAGGAGTAACCATGTTAGTATTTCCCTTAATCAATGATTTATCTAGAAAAATTATTCATGTAGACATGGATGCTTTTTTTGCTGCTATTGAGGTAAGGGACAATCCTGAGTTGAAAGGAAAGCCTGTTGTTATTGGAGCTGATCCAAGACTATCTGGTGGTAGAGGCGTTGTGTCGACCTGTAATTATGAGGCGCGTGCCTTTGGGATTCACTCGGCTATGTCCTCAAAAGAAGCCTTTGAACGTTGTCCGCAGGCTATTTTTATCTCTGGTCATTATGAAAAATACCAAGAAGTTGGGCGACAGGTTCGAGAAATCTTTCATCGCTATACTGATTTGGTGGAGCCGATGTCAATTGATGAGGCCTATCTAGATGTGACGGAAAATAAGTTAGGCCTTAGCTCGGCAATTAAAATCGCCAAACTCATCCAATACGACATATGGAATGAGTTGCATCTGACAGCTTCAGCTGGTGTTTCCTATAACAAATTTTTGGCAAAGATTGCTTCGGATATGGAAAAACCACATGGATTGACCTTGATTTTACCAGAAGAGGCTGTGGGGATATTGGCATCCTTGCCGATTGAAAAATTTCATGGTGTTGGCAAGAAAACTGTAAAACGACTACATGATATGGGGGTCTACACAGGGCAGGATCTGTTAGATGTACCAGAGATGGTTTTGATTGATACATTCGGTCGTTTCGGGTTTGACCTCTATCGTAAGGCGAGAGGAATTTCCGATTCACCTGTTAAGGCGGATCGAGTGCGCAAGTCTATTGGTAAGGAAAAAACCTATCGGAAATTACTTTATCGAGATGAGGACGTACTAAAAGAGTTAACCAGTCTTTGTCAACGGGTTGCTGGTAGCTTGGAGCGTAATGAAAAAAAGGGCCGAACAATTGTGTTAAAGGTGCGTTATGGTGATTTTTCTACACTGACTAAACGCCATAGTCTTGATGAATACACCGACCAGTTAGATATCATTGAAAAAGAGGTTCGTCAGTTGATTGAAGAGATTGGACAAGTTGAAAAAGGTATCCGGTTGTTAGGAGTGACAGTCACAAACTTTCAGGCTTGAGTTCTGTGGGAGTGAGAAAGGACTCAATTACAGAAGAGTTTGTTATCAATTTCTCTCCCTTCAAAAGGTCTCCCAGATAGTTGGAGCGAGTTCTAACCGCAAACTGAAAGAACATATTAGAGTAAAACCAGCAAATCAACTGACTTGCTGGTTTTTATACTTTAAAAAACTCTTCAATATCTGCCTGATCTATGCCAATCATGGGGTCAATGGTTAGCAGGTTGTCCACCGTTAGAATATATTCTCTAGGTTGGGCACTTGCTTTTTCTGGCTGGTCTTGGTCAAGAAGGGACAGTTGCTGGCTGAATTCTGTTACTGGCTCTATTTGTTTTGCCTTATCCGATTGAGCAGGTGGCTGGCTTTGCTTGGCTGTGGCTGTTTTGCTTTCGTTGTTTTCAGTCAAGCTTTCCTTGCTGTCCTGCTTTGCCATTTCCCCTTGGAAACGTGGGACCAGATAGGTTTTGCGAAGGGTGCCAGCATTTTTGACGGCGTAGTCAAAGGCGGAGATTTCACCTAGAAGAATGAGCTTGCTCTTGGATCGGGTGATAGCGGTGTAGACCAGGTTGCGCTGGAGCATGCGGTGGCTGGTGCGGGTGATGGGAAGGATAACGACCTGAAACTCACTACCTTGGGACTTGTGGATGGACATGGCATAGGCCAGGGTAATCTTGTACCACTCATTGCGGGGATAGGTGACCTCGCTACCATCGAAGTTGATGGTAATCTCATCCTGCTTGGAGTCTGTGTACTTGGCAGGTAGAAGGTCGGTAATGTAGCCCAAATCACCATTGAAGACATTGGCCTCGGCATCGTTGACCAAATGGATGACCCGGTCGCCTTGGCGGAAGGCCTGCTCATTGTGGAGGAACTCGAGTTCTCCGTCTTTTAGAGGATTGAGCAGGGCCTGGGTCATGGTGTTGAGTTGGTCAATGCCTGCGGCCCCACGGTACATGGGAGCGAGGATTTGGACTTCGTTTGCAGGGATGCCTGACTTGATGGCTGCGCCGACAATGCGTTCAATCAGAGCTGGAATTTGTTCGTTTTGAGCTTCAAAATAGGAGCGGTCAGCCTTTTTCTCGCGGAAATCGCTCGGCAGGGCCCCATGGCGAATCTGGCTAGCTAGGGTAACAATAGTTGAATCATCGGATTGGCGGTAGATGCGTTCCAGAGTGATGCTGGGTAGCTTGTCAATTTTTAAGAGGTCAGCTAGGACTTGGCCGGGACTGACAGAAGGTAATTGCTCCGCATCGCCGACAATCAGAACTTGGGTTTGGGAGGAAATGTTCTGGAAGAGCTGGTTTGCCAACCAAGTATCTACCATAGAAAACTCATCCACGATGATAAAGTCGGCATCCAAATAATCATCACGGTAGGATTCTTCTTGTCCTTCTACCAGACCGAGGTGGCGGTGGATGGTGGCGGAAGGCAGACCTGTCAATTCATTCATCCGTCTGGCTGCTCGTCCAGTTGGAGCGGCTAGGAGGACAGGGCATTCTTCTCGGTTGCCAGTTAGGTCAATCTTATGCAAGATAGCGTAGACCGCGATAATACCGTTAATAACCGTTGTTTTTCCAGTCCCTGGTCCGCCTGTCAGAATGAAAAGCGGATTGGTAATGGCTTGGACGATGGCTTCTTTTTGAATGTCATCGTAGGTAAGGGAAGATATAGTTTCTAGCTCTGCTATAGCAGCCTCAACGTCTGCGCGTGGGAAGGGTTTGAAACCATTTTTTCCCATCAGACGGGTCAGGTTTTTATGGATACCATGTTCGGCAAAGTAGAGGCTGTTGTCAAAAATCTTTGTGCCTTCTTGCTGTACCTTGTCGTCTGCAATCAGTCCCGTCAATTCTTTGGCAACAGCAGCGGGGTCCAACTCTGTATGGCGGGATTTTTCCAGCAGTTCAAGGGTTGCTTCCAGCAAGTCTCTAGCCTCCACATAGGTATCGCCTGTTTCCATGGAGCGATGAATGAGACTAAAGAGCATGCCAGCCCGAAAGCGTTGGGGAGAATCACTGGCAATTCCCCGGTTTTCCGCAATCCTATCGGCAATGGTGAAACCGATCCCTTGGACGTCTTCAACCAGTTGATAGGGATTTTCTTCAATCATTTGGAGTGTTTTTTCCTTATATTGGTCTTGGATTTGAAAGGCCAATTTATTGGGAATGCCATACTCGGCTAGTTTTGCCAAGATCATTTCGGTTCCATAATTGAGGCGGAGTTTTTCGACAAATGCCTGCCTGTTCTTGCTGGATAGGCCTGTGATTTGGGTCAGTTTTTCAGGTTCAGCCAAAATCTTATCAATGGTATCTTCGCCATAGAGCTCAACGATTTTTTCAGCCGTTTTGCGTCCAATTCCCTTGAAATGGTCACTGGAGAAATATTTGACAAGTCCGGCAGAAGTGGGCTTGCTGCGTTCGTAACGCGAAATTTGCAGCTGCTGACCATACTTGGGATGGGTAACCAGATTGCCATAGAAACGATAGTCTTCTCCTTCAATGACATCGGCAATCGTTCCGGTCACAATTATTTCGTAGTCGTCATATCCTGCGTCAGTTTCCTCGATTTCAAGGAGAAGGATTTTATAAAAATTACTAGGATTTTCAAAAATAATCCGGTCAATAGTACCGGTAACATACACTTCGTTCATAGAGTTTAGTCCAATAATAATGAAAAAGAAGTTTGGAACGGATTGCTCCAAACTTGTTTGTATTAATCAACAGTCCCAATTCGGTTGAATGGCCACATCCGAAAGACGACTTCCCCTTTGATATTTTCACGGGAGAATGTTCCCACACTACGGCTATCTAGTGAAACGAGACGATCATCCCCCATCAAGAAGTACTGACCTTCTGGGACCGTTATAGTGAAATCTACGTAACCATTGGCATCCTGTGTAAAGGCCTCAGCAGATTGAGCAACGGCCTGGAATTGTTTATTGTAAGAATAGATAGTTTGAAGTTTATCTTCATTAAAAGCTGTCAAATATTCTGCTAAATATGACTCATCTATTTGTTCGTTATTGATATATAGTACATCGTTTTGGTAGTGGATGGTGTCACCTGGCATGCCGATAACACGTTTGACAATTAATTTTTCGTCACCATTACTGTCTGTCTCGCTAGCAACAACAATATCGAAACGGTCGATTGATGTTGTTTTCAGCATAATCAATTTTTCTTGGTGTTGAAGCGTCGGGTCCATGGAATGCCCGTCAACTGAAACTGGATTCCAGATATAGTATCGACTGGCGAACACAGCTACGATAAATAAGATAAAGAATCCCCATTCGGCAATGAATTTCATGAATGGGGAACGATTGGTACCTTTTTTAATTCCCATGAATTTGTTTTCCTTATTTCAATAATTTTTGTGCTTTTTGCGTATTAGCAAAGTGAAGTTTGGCAGTCTCATTGAGACCAGCCATGCCATATTGTTTTAAGATGCTTGCTGCGACTTGGTCGGATTTACTGCCCGCTCCAGACGGCAGTTGCATTCCAACTAGTTGACCAAGCTGGGCAAGATTTTCTAAAAACATACTTCTTGCAATGATAGAAGATACTGCCACAGCCAGATACTTACCCTCAGCCTTTTCTTCTAGTGTGACGGGGTTGGGAAATTGATTGGCTTCCTTCTTCAAGTACTTTTGATAATTTTGACTGGATGTAAAAGCGTCAATGACAATCTTCTCAGGCTTCATTCCCTTTTGCAAGAGTAGGAAAATCGCTTGATTGTGCAGGGCAACCTTGACAGATACTGCATTATAGCCTTGCTCAATGACTTCGTTGTATTTTTTCGGTGACAATAGCAGAGCTTGGTGGGGGATTTTCTCTTTTAAGAGAGGAGCGATTTGGCAGATTTTTTGGTCTGTCATTTTCTTAGAATCATCCACACCTAGCGACTTGAGAAAAGCATGGTCTTCTGGGCGGACAAAACTAGCAACGACTGCCAAACCTCCAAAATAAGACCCGTTTCCAACCTCATCTGTACCAATCATGGGCAGGTTTTGACCAGGATTGGTTGTCTGTTCAGAGCTTTCTGGCTCATAGCCCCAGAGCCCTGCTTCCTGCTCTGCCATTTCTCCTTGAAAAACGATTTTTCCAGAAGTGTAGATGGACAGGCTAGCACCGGTCAGTTTGAAAAATGCTTCTATGTAGGGATTTTTACTGGCCTGCCGATAGCGGTCATAGTGAGCCATCATGGCCTGTTTTTGCTGGACAGATGCCTTTAGTACAATGGTATTCATGTTCTTATTGTAACACAAATGCTAGTTAGAGTGTGCAGAAAAAGGTAGAATTTACTATAATGGGAAAAGAAAGAGAGGATGTGTAATGACTGAAAAAATGCAGTATAAATGGGCGACTCTGGGAACAGGTGTCATTGCCAACGAATTGGTTCAGGCCTTGCAGGCTATGGGAGGAAATCTTTATTCGGTGGCTAACCGTACCTATGACAAGGGTGTGGAATTTGCGCAAAAATATGGCATCGAGAAAGTTTATCAGGAAATCGATGATGTGTTTGAGGATCCTGAAGTAGACATTATCTATATTTCTACGCCTCACAATACCCATATCAATTATTTGAGAAAGGCCTTGAAGGCTGGGAAGCATGTCCTCTGTGAAAAGTCTATTACGCTTAATTCAGAAGAATTAGCAGAAGCCATTCAACTGGCAGAAGAAAATCAGGTTATCCTGGCAGAAGCCATGACTATTTTCCACATGCCAATCTATCGTCAGTTGAGCGAAGTTGTTGCCAGTGGCAAGCTTGGAGATTTGAAGATGATTCAGATGAACTTTGGCAGCTACAAGGAATACGACATGACCAATCGCTTTTTCAATAAAAGCTTGGCAGGAGGCGCCCTCTTGGATATTGGTGTCTACGCACTGTCATTTGTCCGTTGGTTTATGACGGAAAAGCCAAATCAAGTCCTATCACAGGTCAAATTGGCTCCGACAGGTGTGGACGAGCAGGTAGGGATTTTGCTCAGCAATGATGCAGGAGAGATGGCGACCATCGCCCTGACCCTCCATGCCAAACAGCCAAAACGTGGAACGATTGCCTACGACAAGGGCTATATCGAACTCTACGAGTATCCTCGTGGTCAGAAAGCAGTCATTACCTATACTGAAGACGGTAGTCAAGAGGTAATCGAAGCGGGCGAGACAGCCAAGGCTCTTTCTTATGAAGTGGCGGATATGGAAAAAGCTGTCGCAGGCATCGAAAATACCATGCACCTAGGCTACACCCAAGATGTCATGGACATTATGACCCAACTCCGTAAAGAATGGGGCTTGGTTTACCCTGAAGAGGTGTAGTAACGAATCCGAATGTGTATTTTGGGTCGGGCCAGTAAACAGGGAGCCTCATAAATAGTTTCTGATAAGCCCTTATCTGGTATTACTTTTTCAGAAAATGGGGAGGGAAATCTAGAAATATACAAATACACAGAAATCTTGTGTAGTAATCATATTATCAAACGCATAAAATCGATGTTACAGGCAACATGATTTTATGCGTTTTTGTGAATTGTAGAATTCTTACTTCTTTGGTGAATAATTTGTAAACGACCATTGATAAGAATTTACAAAGAAATTACAATCTATACTTAGATATTTTACGTAATTTTCATTGGAATTTGATGAAAATAGGTTAGACTAATTTTGGACTTAAGTCTGAATAATACCAAGGAGTTTTAAATGAAAAAGAAATCTACTTATCTTCAATGTGCAACGATCTTGTTTACTACTTCAGTGCTTCTTTTAGCAGCTTGCAGTAACCAAGCAAGTGTTAAATTAGATACTGAAGCTGTTAATGATGCAGCTTTAGCTGAGCAGACAGCGAATGGAAAAACAGTAGCCCTTTATGATACTAGTAGGGCTAAAACGGAGGATTATTCCAAGGTAAATGAAAATCAGGCCAAGTATGTTTTTCTTTTCATCGGAGATGGGATGGGGGTTACTCCGGTAACAGCTGCAGAGAATTATCTAGGCTATACCCAGACCAATAAGGGAGAAATTTACCCAGACAGGATGAATTTTACAGAGATGCCAGTTGTTGGTATGAAGACTCAATTCGACTGCCACTCTTTTATTCCAGACTCAGCCTCTACAGCGACTGCATTTGGGACAGGAATAAAAACTCAAACGGATACGGTGGGGCTTTCTGGAGACTTTAGTCAATCTGCAGATTCAGTGGCAGAAAAAGCTAAACGAGCAGGTAAAGCTGTTGGTATCATTTCCTCCGTGACTTTAAACCATGCAACACCTGCTGCATTTTATGCTAATGTAGAATCACGTAATTCATATTATGATATTGGCTTGCAAATGGCAGAGACAGACTTTGATTTTTTTGGTGGTGGTTCCCTCAAGCATCGAACAGGGAAGGAAAAAGATCAAAAAGATCTATATACCATTTTAGAAGAACGTGGCTATACTATCGCAGATACCAAACAAGAAGCTGAGCAAATTACAGCAGATTCAAAGAAAGTGTATATGGTAGCTGAGGACTTGCAGGATGATGGTGCCATGACATATGCTATTGACCAAGACAGTGATAGCCAGACCTTGAAAGATGTCGTGGACAAAGGTATTGAAGTACTGTCAAATGATCCAGAAGGTTTCTTTATGATGGCAGAATCAGGGAAAATAGACTGGGCTGAGCATGCCAATGACGGAGTGACCACAATGGAAGAGGTCATTCAGTTTCATGAAGCAATCCAGTCTGCAGTGGATTTTTACGATGAACATCCAGACGATACCTTGATTGTGGTAACTGCAGACCATTCTACAGGTGGTTTCACCATAGGAAATGGTTCAACTGGGTATGAGACCTATTTTGACCTCCTAACAAATCAAAAAGGTTCACAAGTTGCTTTCCAAGAGAAGGTAAAAAGTGCTCTTGAGACCAATCCAAATCTTTCATTTGAAGAATTTGCATCTCAGATTACAGCATTCTTCGGTCTAGTTCTTGATCCTAATGCCCCAGCAGAAACTGGTACAGAAGCAGCAGTTGAAGCCTATAAGGAGCAACAGGAGAGCAATCGCTTGATTTGCTCGCAAGAGGAATACCAGGAACTCAAAACTGCTTTTGAAGAAAGTAAGAAGGCAAGTGAAGAACAAAATGTCCAGTATGGTGGCTATGATCCAGTTTCCATTACAGCTACCCATATTTTAGATAAAAAAGCAGGGTTAGCTTGGACAACGACGGCCCATGCGGGTGAAAAAGTACCAGTCTATGCTATGGGTTCCGGGGCCTATATGTTTGACGGGGAATTTGATGATACGGATGTCGCAGTTCGCTTGGGAGAAGCCATGGGCTTTAATGGAGAGGTAGCAGGTCCGAAAGACCAGATGGAAACAGAAACCAAGAAACCTGTTGGTGTTGGCCTAATTCCTCCTGCTTCTGGAAATGAATAATTTTAGCTTAGGCTCAAGCACAGGCTACTAGTCAGACTTGGGATCAACATTTTGTGCAGTGGTTGATTAGCTTTACTAGTCTGGGAGAATTAAACAGCTTTAGAGGAATTGTTTCAGCTAATCACTTTGAAATTTACATGTGACCAGAGAAAGTCCGAACCTAGATACTAGGAAGTGAGGGAACACTCCTGGTCAGGTTGAGTTCTATCCTTTTTCCAAAATCTCTTCGTTTCTTAAGTTCGTATGACAATTTCATGACAGAATCCTTTTCTAGATTACAGAGTGAAAACATTTTGTTAAAAGACTGGTTTTAACCTTGTTTTTTAGCTTTGATTTATATAAGATGGAACCATTAAATTGGAAAAGGAATGAAAAATGAAACGTAAGAAGTTATCAAAATCACAATATATGCGCCGCAAGAGAAAAACACCTGTTATGAAAGCCAATAAGAAGGTGCTTTACACATCATCATTGGCCCTTTCATTATTTGCTACTGGGATTACAGCTTCAAATGTTTTTGCATTGGATTGGAATCCCCGTAGTGTAAGTGAGATTAGCCAAGAAATCGAAGATAAAGGCGGAAAATTAACCTATACCGTAAAGTATGGTGATACCTTAAGTGCGATTGCCGAGGCTATGAATATTGATTTGGATATTTTAGCTCAGGTTAACCAAATTGCAGATGTGAATTTGATTTTCCCTGATACAGTTTTGACTACGACGGTTGATCAAAATCATCAAGTAACGCAAATTGAAATTCAAGCACCTGTACAAGAAGAAGCTGCTGAAAATACTGTGCAAGCAACAGTCGATATTGCGGCTAATGAAATTACAGTAGATGATACAGTTATCCCACTGGAGTCAACGGATGCGCCTAGTTCATCAGCTTCAATTACAGAAGTTTCAGTTGAAACTCCAGTAGAGGAAGCACCGGTCACAGAAGTCCCTGTAGAAACCCCATTGGAAGAAACCCCAGTAGAAGAAGTTCCAGTTACAGAAGTTTCAGTTGAAACTCCAGTGGAGGAAGCACCGGTCACAGAAGTCCCTGTAGAAACCCCAGTAGAGGAAGCACTAGTCACAGAAGTTCCAGCAGAAACCCCAGTAGAGGAATCACCGGTCGCAGAGGTGAACTCTGTAGAGGCAGCCCCTGTGACTCCTACACCAGCCGCGTCAACTGCAACAACAGTTGCTACGGTTTCAACAACTTCATCAAGTACTACTAGTTCATATGATGTTGGACTCCAACCTCAGGTTGCAGCATTTCGAGCTGAAGTAGCTAATGCCTTTGGAATCACGTCATTTTCAGGTTACCGTGCGGGTGACACAGGGGATCATGGTAAAGGATTGGCAATTGACTTTATGGTTCCTCAAAGTTCGGCTTTGGGTGATCAGGTCGCTGCATATGCTGCGGCTAATTTAGCATCGAAAAATATTAGTTATATCATTTGGAAACAACGATTCTACTCACCTTATGCTAGTATTTATGGACCAGCATATACATGGAACTTAATGCCAGATCGTGGAAGTATTACGGAAAACCACTGTGATCATGTTCATGTGTCCTTTAATCAGTAAAATTGCAATAGCAAAAGCCAAACTCAAAGCGAGCTTGGCTTTTTGAATGTAAGCAATTAGATTAATACTTTCAAGAAAAGTTTGTTTTACATTATTTTGAAGAGGTTATTGGTTGCTTCGTAGTTTGCTGCCTTGATATCGTTTGTGAAGATAGCCATAGTGACTGCTTCAGGAGCAATGGAAATGTGGTTCTTGGCAACCGAGAAACCGAGAAACCGATAATAAAGGTTCCATTCATGATAAACATAGGCTGGTTCCATTTCAATTCTACTGTTAGATTTGGAATTTCTTTCTGAATCTGTTCAAAGATTGGTTCTAATTTGAATTTTAAGATTGGGTTCTTAAAATTGCTCAAAAAAATTGGAGCATGAGGCTTCCTCTTCTTCATTTTTATCATGCTAAAACTAGAGAGGAGCATTGCCCCTCCTTAATCTTTTATCACCCCCAAATTGCTGTTGCTTGATAAGGTTTGAGAGTTATTGTTTTGCCTAGCTTACTATCAGGGTAATTGCTAATCAGGATATGTCCCTGTGCGTAGTTGTCTAGCAGTTCTATTTCAACCTCTTCCGGAAAGAAATTATTTAGGACAAGCAATTGTTCGCCATTTAACAAGCGCTCGAAGGCATAAACCTTGTTACTTTCATGATAGGCAGCTCGGTAATCACCTTCGGAAATGATAGGAAGTTTTTTTCTGAGTCGAATCAACTCTTGGTAGAAGGTGAAGATTGGGCCATTTTTTTCATTTTCAACGTTTATCGTTGGGTAGGATTTACCAGCTTTTAGCCAAGGTGTAGCTGTTGAAAATCCGGCATTTTCGCTAGCATCCCATTGCATAGGTGTGCGAGAATTATCACGGGATTTTGCTTGAATAATTTTAAAGGCTTGTTCCGGACTCTTGCCTTGATCCAGAAGCATTTGGTAGGCATTGATAGATTCCACGTCAACATAATCATCCATACTATTGTAATCAGGGTCAATCATGCCAATTTCTTCTCCCATATAGATGTAAGGAGTTCCCCGAGAAAGATGGATGGATGCAGCTAACATCGTCGCTCCTTCATTGCGGAAGTTTTCTATATCCACAAAGCGATTGAGGGCGCGGGGTTGATCGTGATTGTTGTAGAAAAGTGCGTTCCAGCCATTTCCGACTGACATCTCTTCGCCCCAAGTGTGGAAGAGGCGTTTGAGTTCCTCAAAGTCAAAGTCCTTAATGGTCCACTTTTGACCATCTTTGTAATCCACTTTCAGGTGGTGGAAGTTGAAGGCCATGGACAACTCTTTACGCTCAGGTGCTGTATATAATATACAGTTGTCAATGGTAGTCGCTGACATTTCACCGACTGTGATAAACCCTTCTTCACTACCGAAGGTTGCATTGTTCATCATTTTGAGATAGTCGTGGGTGATGGGGCGGTCTGTGTAGGCTGGTTTTCCATCATTAATAGGACAGTCTTCTAAGACTTCGTCCTTTCCGATGACATTGATAACATCAAAGCGGAATCCTTTAACACCCTTATTTTTCCAGAAGTTGACAACCTTGAATAGCTCTTCACGAACAGATGGATTCCGCCAATTAAGATCAGCTTGCGTTACATCATAAAGGTGTAGATAGTATTTCCCAGTTTCTCCGAAAGGAGCCCATGCATTTCCACCAAACTTGGAAACCCAGTCAGTGGGTTGGTCTCTCAAGATAAAGAAATCCTGGTAGTATTTGTCTCCAGCCAAGGCTTTTTGGAACCATTCGTGGTCTGTCGAGCAGTGGTTAAGGACCATGTCTAGCATGAATTCAATTCCTAATTTCTGACCAACGGCTACCATCTCTTCAAAGTCCTTCATTGTACCAAAATCAGGGTTTACTGCGGTATAGTCTGATATATCATAGCCGTTATCTCGTTGTGGACTTGGATAGAAAGGGTTGAGCCAAATCATATCAATGCCTAGCTCTTTTAGATAAGGAAGTTTTTCGATAATCCCCCGTAGATCCCCAACACCATTTCCAGTTGTGTCCTTGTAAGATTTTGGGTAGATTTGATAAACTACTTTACGCTTGTCTATTGTCATTTCGCTCTCTCTTTCTTGTTTTTCTTGGTTGATAAGCAATGATAGGAGGTGCAAGCTATCTTGCGCCCTCCTAGAACATTAATTCTTTGTAATTGTCAGAATGGTCTCGCCTTGTGTGATTGTACGAGGAAGATTTCCGATAACTTGAGTGTCAAAGTCGGTTTGATTTGTCACAATGATAGGTGTTTCAGTGATCAATCCGGCAGCTTTAATTACGTCAATATCAAAACTAATTAGAAGATCCCCAGCCTTCACTTTGTCACCTTGTTTGACATGGGCTGTAAAACCTTTTCCTTCTAAACCAACAGTATCCATACCGATGTGCATCAGCAGTTCAATACCAGTTGAAGTTGTAATACCAATCGCGTGGAAAGTTGGGAAGAGTACAGAGACCTCCCCGTCTACAGGAGCGAAAAGCTTGCCTTCACTCGGGTCAATTACAATTCCTTTTCCCATCACACCAGATGAAAATACTGGATCAATAGCTTGTGATAAGTCTCTTGCTTCACCAGTTAGCGGACTAATAAGCTGGATAGGTGTATCAACAACGGTCGAAGGAACAGAAGCAGCTTCTTGTGCAGCTTGCAGTTTTTCGTCTTCTGCTTTAGTTAAAATACCTGCTTTACGGAAGAAGAATGTTAATACAAATGGAATAGCAATCGCAACAGCCATTGCAAAAATAAATGGTAACCAATATTGTGCTTTAATAGCCAAAATACCTGGAAGTCCACCGACACCAATTGCGTTGGCAGTGATATTCAACGAAGTTGAAATGAGACCTGCTAAACCAGAACCAATCAAACCAGCCACGAATGGATATACATATTTAACGTTTACACCAAAGAGAGCAGGTTCAGTTACACCGAGGTAGGCAGAAATAGCTGCAGGAAGTGAAATTTGTGCTTCTTTTTCGTTGTGTCGGTTCATAAAATAGTATGCCAATACAGCAGAACCTTGTGCAATGTTAGAAAGAGCAATCATTGGCCATAAGCCAGTTCCCCCAGCATCAGCAATCAACTGAGTATCGATAGCATTTGTCATATGGTGGAGTCCAGTAATAACAAACGGAGCGTAAAGTGCACCAAAGATTGCACCAAATACAGCTTTAAATGGACCTGTTAAACCAGCCAAAACAACCGTTGATAAGGCTTGACCAAGTGTCCAACCAAGAGGGCCAAGGATTGTATGAGCTAGAATAATAGCAGGTATCAATGAAAGAAATGGAACAAAAATCATTGATACAACTTCTGGGATGCGTTTACGCCAGAAAATTTCTAGATAAGAGAGTGATAGACCCGCAAGCAAGGCTGGAATAACTTGAGCTTGGTAACCGATACGGTTGATGGTAAAACTACCAAAATTCCATACCCAATCACTAGCAATCGTTGCAGCATCAGTACCTGGAACAGCGTAAGCATTGAGCAATTGTGGAGAAACCAAACAGATACCCAGTACAATACCGAGAATTTGAGTTGTTCCCATTTTACGAGAAACAGACCAGGTAATTCCTACAGGTAAAAAGTGGAAGATTGCTTCACCTGGTAGCCATAAGAAATGGTTAACACCGTTCCAGAATGGAGATACCATAGTGATGGTGTTCCAGGCGGGGTTTCCATCGGCATCAAATACCTTAACTCCATCAGCAACTTGTTGTCCTAACCAAGGCATACCAACTGCTTCTAAAACATTACGGAAACCAAGGATAAGACCACCTACGATAATAGCTGGAATAATCGGTGTGAAAATTTCAGCTAACATCGTCATGACACGTTGAATGGCGTTTTGATTACTCTTAGCAGCTGTTTTTGCGGCTTCTTTAGATACACCTTCAATACCAGATACGGCGGTGAAGTCATTATAGAAAACCGGCACATCGTTGCCAATGATAACTTGGAATTGACCTGCGTTTGTAAATGTACCTTTTACGGTAGGAATATTTTCAATTGTTTTAACATCTGCTTTGCTTTCGTCAGCTAAAACAAAACGCATACGAGTTGCACAGTGTGTCACCGCGGTGACATTTTCTTTTCCGCCAATGGCTTTCAAGAGTTCCTGGGCTTCATGTTGATATTTTCCCATTATTTTTCCTCCTCAGTGGCAAAATCTGCCACCACCTAAATTTTTCCAATATATAAATAATTGGTTAAATTATTTATACAAACTTACGATATTTGTACGGACAAATATATTTAAAAAATATTGTATACGATTCCATATAATAATGCAAGCGTTTTTACTCATTTTTTTAAAAAATTTGTTATAATATTCTAGTTGTATGATAAAAAACAGACTAATGTTGGAGTAATAAAATGAAAAAATATCAAGAAATATATAATGATTTAAAAGAGAAAATACGAACAAATGTCTATCCTGCTGAGACTTCTTTACCAACTGAACAACAATTGCAAGAAATGTATCAAGTTAGCCGAGATACTGTTCGAAAAGCACTGGCTATTCTGACAGAACGCGGAATGATTCAAAAAGTTCAAGGAAGAGGTTCTCTAGTTTTAAAACAGGAACTATTGAATTTTCCTATTTCTGGCTTAACTTCGTATCAAGAATTGACGGATGCTTTGCAGTTGCAGTCAGATACAGCGGTTGTTGATTTGGAGCTCATTACAGTAAATAGTAATTTATCTCAATTAACAGGATTTGAACCATTTAGTAAAGCATGGAAAATTGTACGTACAAGATCCATAGATGGAACGGTTTCAGTAGTTGATACGGATTATCTCTCTTCAGATATTGTTCCGAAGATGGATAAAGAAATTGCAAAAGGTTCAATCTATCAATATTTAGAAAAAGAACTAAAATTGGATATATCCTATGCTCAGAAAGAAATTACGGTTGAACCAACCAGTTGGGAAGAACGTGAATTGATGAAGACTCAAGATGATTACTTGGTATTGATAAAATCAAGAGTTTTTCTAGGCGATACACAACAATTTCAATATACTGAAAGCAAGCATAAAATTGATAAATTCCGCTTTGTGGATTTTGCTCGTAGAAAGCATTCACTATAGTAAGAATTAGCCAAAAATAGGTTTTTACGTTATAATAGATGGAAGATGAGGGGAAATATGGCAAATTTAAATCGATATAAATTTACTTTTGGCGAAAAGCAACTGACTTTAACGACAGAGCATGATAATCTTTTTATGGAAGAAATTGAACGAGTTGTTCAAGAAAAATATCAAGCATTAAAAGAAAAAATGCCTACTGCGGATTCTGAAACTCTAGCCCTTTTATTGGCAATTAACGCACTATCTGTACAGCTGACACGCGAAATAGATTTTGAAAAGACCGAGGCTGAGTTGGCAAGCCTGAAAGCCAAAGATAAAGTTTCAAAAGAAAATGTGACCTTGGTTGATTTGGATGAACTTGAGGAAAAAGTATGATTACACTAGCAATCATTTTCATTCTAGTATGGAGTTTTTATATCGGATATAGCAGAGGTATAGTGTTACAAACTTTCTATGGTTTAGGAACTATTGTTTCATTAATGGTTGCATCTGCACATTTCATGAAGTTGGCACAATTTTTATACCTCTGGGTTCCATTTGCAAATGCAACTCAGGGAAGTTATAACTATTTCTTTGATGAGAAGTATCTTTTTGACTTAGATAAGGTTTTTTATGCGGGGTTATCATTTTTGCTACTCTATGTAGCTGTTTATGCCTTGGTACGTTTTATAGGAATTTTTGTCCATCTTTTAGAAGGTTTTAATCCAGATACTCAGTTGAGCAATCTCATCAGTGGCATTGTAGCGGTTATGGTAACCTTTATTTCCCTGCAGATTGTGATGGTTCTATTGTCTAGTATTCCACTTGCAGTGGTGCAAGAGAAGCTTCATAGTAGTTTTTTTGCCAATTTCATGATTCAATACACACCATTCACTAGTAGTTTTTTTAAATCTCTCTGGTTGAGTAATATTACAGGGTAAGGGAGACCTTATCCTTTTTATCATCATTTATACTCTTCGAAAATCAAAAGCAGACGTTGTTGACTTGATGTGATGAGTGTCAAGCTCCAGTGGAGCTTGACAGCCCGCTACCATAAATAAGAAAGTGGCAGGAGTATATCTGCGCATGGAGAAACGAACTTCGTTCGCTCTATCTCCAACCTCCAATTATTCCCCAAGCCTTTGGAGCTAGTCTGATTTTTATTGAGTATTAGTTGACTGTTATACCTTTAATGTAAGAGACTGGGAAAAACTATATTTTTATCTTATATTGTTTTGATAATGAGATAAAGCTAAGGAAAAGACTAAGTAGGAACATATGAATAATAAGATTATTGAAACCCTTGAATTTCACAAGGTAAGACAAAAAATTGAGCCCTATCTCTTGACGGAACAGGGCTTTGAAGAATTGCGACAGTTGGAACCCATGGTGGAAGTTCACCGTATCCAGCAGGCCTTTAACGAGTTGACAGACATAGCGCAGATTTTTGTAGAAAATCCCTATTTCAGTCTGGCTGCTACTAGTGACATCGGTCCAGCTATGCGTCGTTTGGAGCTAGATACCGATCTTAATATCACTGAGTTGCTAGCAGTGAAAAAAATATTGGAAGTTTCTAAGTCTCTCTTGGATTTTTATGAAAACCTGGAAAATGTCAGTCTTACCCAGCTGGATAAACTCTTTGAAAAGATTGAGCTTTTTCCACATTTACAAGGCTCCCTCCAATCCATCAATGATGCGGGGTTTGTAGAGGATTTTGCTTCAGAAAAGCTGGGTCGTATTCGTAGAAAAATCCGTGAAACCGAAGACCAAGTTCGTCAGGTCATGCAGGATATTTTGAAGACTAAGGGGGACATGCTGTCCGATAGCATTTTGGCAAGCCGTAATGGACGCAATGTACTTCCTGTCAAAAATACCTATCGCAATAAAATTGCAGGGGTTGTCCATGACATTTCTGCTTCGGGTTCGACCGTTTATATTGAGCCGCGGGCAGTGGTGACCCTGAACGAAGAAATCAGTCATCTGCATGCAGAAGAACGCCATGAGCTCAATCGAATTTTGCAGGAAATGTCAGATATGCTTCGACCTCATAGTGGTATTCTCCGAAATAATGCTTGGATCATCGGTCATCTTGATTTTGTCCGTGCTAAACATGTCTTTGCGCGTGATCATCAAGCGATTGTACCAATCTTGTCAGAAAAACAAGACATAGCATTACTGAATGTTCGACATCCGCTCATTGCTGATCCTGTACCAAATGACCTGTATTTCGGTAGTCAGTTGACGGCTATCGTGATAACAGGTCCCAACACAGGTGGTAAGACCATCATGCTCAAGACCTTGGGATTGACCCATTTGATGGCTCAGTCTGGTTTGCCTATTTTGGCTGATAAGGGTAGTCGGGTAGCTATCTTCAAAGAAATTTTTGCGGATATTGGGGATGAACAGTCGATTGAGCAGAGTTTATCAACCTTCTCCAGTCACATGACCCACACGGTGGAGATTTTAAGAGCAGCTGATCAAGATTCTCTCATTCTATTTGACGAGTTGGGAGCTGGGACAGATCCGCAAGAGGGTGCGTCTTTGGCTATGGCAATCTTAGATGACCTTCGTTTGCGGGGGATCAAGACCATGGCAACCACCCACTATCCTGAGCTCAAGGCCTATGGGATAGAAACCTCTGGTATTGAAAATGCCAGCATGGAATTTGATACCAATAGCCTACGGCCAACTTATAAGTTTATGCAGGGTGTTCCTGGGCGGTCCAATGCCTTTGAAATAGCCCGTCGTTTGGGCTTGTCAGACATCATTATCCAGTCGGCTCAGTCTTGGACGGATACAGATAGTGATGTGAACCGAATTATTGAAAAATTGGAAAGCCAAACGGTTGAAAGTCGTCGTCGCCTAGACAAGATTCGTGATGTGGAGCAAGAAAACTACAAGATGAACCGGGCCCTTCGCAAGCTCTATGACGAACTCAATCGTGAGCGGGAAAATGAGCTCAACAAGGCACGCTTGGAAGCCAAGGAAATTGTAGATATGGCATTGGCAGAAAGCGAGGAGATTCTTAAAAATCTTCATGCTGCAGCCAGTCTTAAGCCCCACCAGATTATCGAAGCCAAGGCAGAGCTGAAAAAGTTGGTGCCTGAAGTGGTGGATCTATCTAAAAACAAGGTTCTGAAGAAAGCTAAAATTCAGCGGGAGGCCAAGGTGGGCGATGACATTATCGTTACAGCTTATGGACAACGTGGGACCCTGACCAATCAGCTTAAAGATGGACGTTGGGAAGCTCAGGTTGGCTTGATTAAGATGACCTTGGCCAAAGATGAGTTTGAGTTAGTCAAGGCGGAAAAGGCAGAGCAACCTAAGAAACGCCAGGTTCATACAGTTAAACGTGCCAATGTACGAGGACCAAAAGCCCGCTTAGATCTCCGTGGCAAACGCTACGAAGAGGCTATGATGGAGCTGGATGAATTTATCGACCAAGCCCTTCTCAACAATCTGGCACAAGTCGATATTGTTCACGGTATTGGTACTGGAGTTATCCGAGAAGGGGTGACAAAGTACCTTCGTCGAAACAAGCAAGTCAAGGAGTTCGGCTATGCCCCACAAAATGCAGGTGGCTCAGGCTGTACTATTGTGACGTTTAAGTAAAAAAGTAAAGCCCTTGCAGTTGCAGGTGCTTTAGCGTTTTTTCCTAGGAGAGGGATAGAGTGCATCAAGATAGTGGAAAATCTCTTTACAAATATAGCCAAATGACTGGTCTTCACTCGTATCAATCACCCCAAAGACACGATAGTGATTGCGGAAGAGCTCTTCGTAGTCAATATCTTTTCCAATGATAATGATATTGGCAAGCTCGGAACGTTGTCGAATATCCCTGAGGAAGAAGTGCATTTTCTCAGAAGACAAGGCCCTTGATTTGACAATAAAGTAGGTCGTGGGCTTCCAAGAATTATAAGGATCGTAACCGAGCTTGGTCTTCACAGCAAACCACTGTTTGCGAGCAATGAGAAATAAATGGATAATAAAGCTTGTAAGGTAGCTAGTAATAGAGTAAGGAAAAATTTCAATCATGTGTACCTCCTGTTTCTTTCTTGCTTCCATCTTATCAAAATGTTTGGTTTTTAGATCGCCAAATCCTGAACAGTCACTGAATCGTCCTGAACGGTAAAAACTAACGGTTCAAGATTGTTCAATGATCATTTAGGAAATGCCTAATCCTTTTTCAAAAATGAGCTATATTGATAATTGTCAAGGTTACGACAACACCAAAAGCAAACTAGTTGGAACAGGAGGCAGACTCAATGTTTACAGAGAACGATAGTGTTCAAGGAAATCCTGAATCAGAGATAGAAATTAGGCAGGTTTCTAAAAGCGAACCACACCCCATCTAGGTCCAAGAGGATTTTGCCAAGCACTACTTTCAATGGCTAGATAATCGCTTGCGTATTCTTGTTGCTGGTGTCAATAAGGAATGGTGACATCAATCTGGCAGGTATTCTGGTCAAGGGATGTATGTTTTAGCAGGAATTGGCGATGTTGTTGATAAAACGCACTGTAGAATTTTTACAGAGAAACAATTTCAAAAACAGTATGGTCAGAAAGCCTAGTCCTCACTCTCTAAAAAGTCTTCATTTGACGATGAAGGCTTTTCTTTGTACCAGTATTCATGGGTGCTTTACACATTTTAAAATGCACCGACCTTGGATTTTGTGATACAATAGGGAATACGAACCTCCGGTTTTTACTTCTAGCAATCTTATCAGTAGACTTGAATGTTTAACCGGCCAAGTCCTGAATGGTATTGTTTTACCATTCAGGACGATTTAGCGACCGTTTAGGAAATGGGGGCTCTTTTCTTCTGTTTTATAGTATGCTTACAGGAGAAGGAGGTCTGATTATGCCCTTTTTGATGATTCGAACGGCTAAGGAGTGGATAAAACTCCCGCTGGATCAAGTTTACGATATTACCAGTCACCCTGACAAAGCTCACTATGTACGAATCAAGACAGCAGGAAAGTCCTATGATGTGCTTGATAGCCTCAGTCGTCTGGAAAAAGAATACAGCCCAGTCTTAGTCCGCTGTCATCGGAATTGTCTGGTCAATCTCTCGAAGATTAGGGAGATAGATGTGGAAAAGAGGGCGTTGATACTAGAAAGCAATCGTCCCATCGCATTTTCAAGACGTCGCTATCAGGAACTGCGACAATT
>ERZ650302.148-NODE-148-length-34044-cov-7.402571_pt1 | contig 34044 bp, 22 predicted proteins | sample MGYA00376238_ERZ650302 | MGnify/ENA primary metagenome ERZ650302 (study PRJEB26733, sample SAMN07839298) | wastewater metagenome | biome: urban; feature: wastewater treatment plant; material: waste water | place: USA: North Carolina | collected 2016-04-28 ... | reverse complement strand
TGATTGATGATTCACCTTTAGCCGCTGGACTTGTTGGTCAGGCATATGAAGATTCCTTTAATAAGGAAGACCGCGAAATTAAACGCGGTGGTGCGACAGCAAACCCACGCGCTGGTAAAAAAGGCGGTCGTGGTGGTGATGCTCAGGCAGAGCAAAGCTTCAGCAAAAGCCATCATAAGCGTGGTTTAAAAACCAGCCAAGCGAATAAACATGGTTTTGAAAAACCTGTGAAGAAGCAAATTTATGATGTTGAGATCGGCGAAAAAATTATTGTTGCTGATCTTGCACAGAAAATGGCGGTTAAGGTTCGTGAAGTAATTAAAACACTTATGAAAATGGGTGAACTTGTTACTCAAAACCAAGCGATTGATCAAGATACAGCAGTATTGGTAGTTGAAGAATTGGGTCACAATCCAGTTTTAGTTTCTGATACACAAGCAGAAGACAACTTATTGGTTGCAGCTGAAGAAGCTCGTGGCGAACAAACGACTCGTCCGCCAGTGGTCACAATCATGGGTCACGTTGACCATGGTAAGACATCGTTACTTGATCGCATTCGTCGTTCTAAAGTGGCAGCAGGTGAAGCGGGTGGTATTACCCAGCATATCGGTGCATACCATGTTGAAACTGAGAAAGGCATTATTACTTTCTTAGATACACCAGGACATGCTGCGTTTACATCAATGCGTGCACGTGGTGCGAAAGCGACTGATATCGTGGTACTTGTTGTTGCTGCTGATGATGGTGTGATGCCACAAACAGCGGAAGCAATTGACCATGCGCGTGCTGCGGGTACACCGATTATTGTTGCTATTAACAAGATGGACAAAGAATCTGCTGATGTCGATCGTGTATTAAATGAATTAGCACATAAAGAAATCGTGCCTGAAGAGTGGGGTGGGGATACACCTATCGCTAAAGTTTCAGCACACTCTGGTGCGGGTATCGATGAGTTACTTGATCTCATCTTGATCCAAGCTGAATTGATGGAGCTTAAAGCTTCAGCAGAAGGCGCGGCGCAAGGTGTGGTGATTGAAGCACGTGTTGACAAAGGTCGTGGTGCAGTAACATCAATTCTTGTACAAAATGGTACATTGAACATTGGTGACTTGGTTCTTGCGGGTTCATCTTATGGTCGTGTACGTGCGATGGTTGATGAAAATGGTCAACGTATCACCTCAGCGGGTCCTTCAATTCCAGTTGAAATTTTAGGTTTACCTGATGCACCAATGGCAGGTGATGAAGTTCTTGTCGTGAATGATGAGAAGAAAGCACGTGAAGTTGCAGATGCTCGTTCAGATCGTGAACGTCATAAGCGTCTAGAGCGTGCCAGTGCAATGCGTCTTGAAAACATCATGGCATCTATGGGTAAAAAAGATATTCCTTATGTGAATGTCGTACTCAAAACAGATGTACGTGGTACTTTAGAAGCATTACATGTTGCGCTTGATGAACTTTCTACAGATGAAGTGAAAGTCCGCATCATTGGTTCTGGTGTTGGTGCAATCACTGAGTCAGATGTGACTTTAGCTGAATCTTCAGAAGCAGTATTATTAGGTTTCAACGTTCGTGCAGATAACACGGCTCGTCAAAAATCTGATCAAGATGGCATCGATATTCGTTATTACAGCGTCATCTATCATTTAATTGATGATGTAAAAGCTGCAATGAGCGGTAAGCTTGCACCTGAACATCGTGAAACGATCTTGGGTGTTGCAGAAGTACGTGAAGTGTTCCACTCAAGTAAGTTTGGTGCAGCAGCTGGCTGTATGGTACTTGAAGGTACATTGCATCGTAATAAACCGATTCGCGTATTACGTGATGACGTGGTTGTATTCCAAGGTGAACTTGAATCTCTTCGTCGTTATAAAGAAGTGGTTGAAGAAGTTCGTGCTGGTATGGAATGTGGCCTTGCAGTCAAAGGTTATAAAGACATCAAAGTTAAAGACAAGATCGAAGTCTATGATGTTCAATTGATTAAACGGAGTCTTTAATGGCGGGTAGCCAACGCTTAAAGCGCATGGCGGATTCAGTACAACGTGAGTTGTCTGAGCTGATCCGTCAAGAGCTTAAAGATCCTCGCTTAGGTGGTCTAGTGACCATCTCTGCGGTGAAAGTCAGTGCAGACATGGGTTATGCTGAAGTTTATGTCACTGTGATGGGACGTGAACTTGGTGATGAGCAAAGTGAAGTCGCAAATAAAGAAACTTTAGATGTATTGAATAAAGCTTCTGGTTTCTTGCGTCATGAATTGAGCCGTCGTATCAAGACACGTATTACGCCAAGATTGCGTTTCCATTACGATAAAACCAATGCCTATGGTAACTATATGTTTGGTCTGATCGCGGAAGCTGTGAAAGATCTGCCTCAACAAGGGCAAGACGATAAAGAATAAGTTCTAAAAGAAAGCCACCTTCGGGTGGCTTTTTATTTATTGAGATAATAATAAATAAGAATTATGATCCACATTAATATTCTTAAAATATGTAAACAACAGAAACATGAGTTTTAGAGTTATATGAAAGGTGTATTATGGAAATTATTATATTAATTATTGTTTGTCTAGTTTGCTTAGCTTTAGGATTTTTTATTACTAAAGTTATCTTGGGTAAAGACCTAACAACATTTCAACTGAAAGTAGAAAATTATGAAAAAATTATTGATGAGAAAATGAGTGAAATAGCTTTATTAAAGAAAAATTTTGAGATAATCCAAGATCAATATCACCAGAAAGAGATCTTTCTTCAAAAGGTCACAACAGAGCTAGAAGAAAGAAATAAAAACTTAATAGTAGTGAATAATGACTTTCAGCGGATCCAAAATGAAAAAACAGAAATAGAAATTTTAAAAAATAAGAAAGAGCAAGACTTCAGTAGTCTTAATGCTAAGTATGATGAAATGGTCAGATCGTACAACCAAAGATATGAAGATTTATTAAGCCAAAACAATGATCTGAAGTCATTGTCTACAATTCAGAAAGATACTTTAGAACGTAAAAATCAACAGTATTTGGAGTTGTCAAATGAGTTGATTGAACTTAAAACTTCATTAGAAGAAAGAGAAAAGAATTTTTCAGAACAAACGTCTAATTTTGAAAAACAAAAACTAGAGTTAACAAATCAGTTCAAGGCTCTAGCGAATGATATTCTTGATGCAAAAACAATTTCATTGCAAGAAACGAGTAAGATTGGTATTTCTGCAGTAATTAACCCATTTCAACAATCTATCGATAGTTTCAAAAAAGAAGTGCAAGAAATTCATAATAGAGAAACTATGCAACAAGGAGAACTACGCCAAGAGCTTTTCCAGTTAAAGGAGCTTAATCAAAAAATTACATTAGAAGCACATCAATTGGCAACAGCCTTAAAAGGTCAGAAAAAAACACAAGGTAATTGGGGAGAGTTAATATTAGAAAATGTTTTGGAACGTTCAGGGCTTCAATTGGGGAAAGATTTTCAGAGGGAAGTTTCTGTAACTATGGAAGAAGGGCGATTGAGACCTGATGCGATTGTGTATTTACCACAAAATAAGCATTTAATTATTGACTCAAAAGTATCATTAAATTCTTATACTCAATATATTAATTCTGATAATGAGCAAGATAGAAGAATTGCTTTAATGGAACATGTGAAAGCCATTTCGGATAGGATTAATGAATTATCAGCTAAAGAATATTATAAAATAAAAGGTATAAATTCTCCTGAAATAGTATTTATGTTTATTCCCATAGAGTCTGCTTTTGTTGAAGCTTTAAAAGCAGATGAAAGTATTTTCCAGAAGGCTCTTGAAAAAAATATTCTTGTTGCAACACCGACAACATTATTAACGAGTTTGAATATTGTTCGCCAGCTGTGGAGGTTTGAAGAACAAAATAAGCATACTGCTGCCTTGGCAAGTAAAGCTGATGCAGTTTTCCAAAAGTTAAGAGTTTTCCTTGATAGTTTTAAAGATATTAAGAAACATTTAGATAAGGCTGCTGAAACTTATCAGAAATCAGAAAATCAATTGATTAGTGGAAAAGGTAATTTATTAAAGCAGGTAAATGAATTTAAAACCTTAGCACCAGCCATTCAAGGTAATCTCCCCTCAGATTTAGTTGAGAAAGCAGACTTGGAAATTGAATATGCACAAATTACAGAGTCTTAAGATTAAGTAGATTAATAATCTAACTTCGATTCTGAATTTATTTTATTAACGTAAGCATTATCTTATAAGAAAGACCAACTATAGTTGGTCTTTCTTTTCTGTATTACGATGGTAACGTTGCCATGGTAGCGGACGATTTAAAGCTTCTGGAACATCACCACTGGTTGAACGCAAACGTAAATGAATTGCAGCTTGTGCCATTAAATTTGCAGATACTGGGGCAGTAATAAAGGCAAATAAAGTAATCAATAATTCAGCAAAACCGAAACGACCTTGAGTCGCTCCAAATATCATAGCTGCAATTAAAAAACTTCCTAAGCCTAGCGTACTTGATTTAGTCGGTGCATGCAGACGCATAAATAAGTCGGGTAAGCGAATCATTCCGATGGAACCTACGAGCATGAAAAATGCACCAAAGATCAAAAAGAACGAAATGATAATCTCAAAAATTATTTGCATAACCACTCTCCTTAATCAATCACATGTCCAGTGGTGAAGTAACGGGCAAGTGCGGCTGTGGATACAAAGCCAAGCATTGCAACCAATAGGGCACCCTCAAACATATTGTTGCTGACCCAGTAAATACCCAGCACCACAACCAAACAGGTGGCATTGAGGAACAGTGTATCCAATGCGAGCAGACGGTCAATCACAGACGGGCCAATAATCAGGCGGATGAGGCAAAGGAACATGGAGAGGGTAATGGCAATTAGACCAATACCCAGCGCATACGGTAAAATCGTCATTTACTTGCTCCCTTGTTCAGCTTTACATCAAAGATTTCAATCAAAGGCATTTCATAGCGCTTTTTAATATCCTGAATATCCAGCTCGGTATCATCTGTGCTGAGTGCGTGAACGAGGATATCCCCCCGTTCCTGATCAATCCCTGCTGAAACAGTTCCAGGAGTAGTGGTAATGATCATCGCCAGCAAGGTGTTGATCTGTTCATGTTCCGTTTCCAGTGGCACGCGATACCATTTCGGGTGCAGATGATCCAGTGGACCCAGCACCAGTTTGGCAATACGAAAATTTGAAACGATGATATCCCACAGCACCACAAACACCAATCTGATCGCAGGCAGCCAGTGAATGTGGGGGGTTCTGGCAATAAAGGGACGTACCAGACGGGGAATGACAATAGCCAGTAATAGCGCCATTAAAATGTCAGTCGGGTCCACACTGTGCGATAGCATCAGCCAGCTCAGAAATACCAGAAATGACACAAAGGGATGGGGGAGCCAACGGTCAAGCAAGCTTATTTTTTGCATGTCAGTGTTCCTCCATTGGCTTTAACTGGGTTGAATTTGGAATTGTCGGCATATCCAGTGTTTGTTCAGCAATCTGGCGCTGCTTGTATTCCGAGATATGCTCACCCTGTAGGGTTGCTTTGGAAATAACATCGGGAATCAGCACGGCATTGTGGTCTTCAACTTCGCCGCCATATTTAGTTTCAGGCAGGTAGGTTGGATCATAAGGTTGTACGCTAATCACGCGACCCTGTGCATCCGTTTTTAAGATAGCCTGATTATAGAGCGCATGGTTCTGGATTTGCTGTGCGGTCATTATCGTATAGGTCTGGATTGGAGATGCAAACACGACATAAGCCATCAGCCCTGCCAAAATGATATAAATGGCTGTGTCATTACGGTTGGGTGCATAGGCTGGCAATCCCTGATAAGTTTGATAGGCTGCTTCATTCGGGTCAATTTCAGGTGGACTGGCACGCCAGAACAGAATGAAACCCACACGGGTCAATGCAAGAATACTCAGTAGGCTAACGATCAGGATAATGGCGATAATCCAGCCCTGATACGCCGTTTCAGCGGTGGCCTGTAAAATAAAGACCTTACCCAGAAAGCCACTAAATGGTGGTAAACCTGCCATCATCATTGCTATCAGGAAATAGGTCAGTGCCGCTGCCTTTTCATTCTTGATTTTGGGTGCAACTTTCAGGTGATCCTTGAACGTGCCCCGTTGAGCGGTGATCCAGCCACAGAACAGATAGAATGCAGCGGCAATCAGGGTACTATGCACCAGATAATACAGACCCGCTGACCATGCCTGTGTGTTGAACATGGCAATAGCGATCAGCAATGTACCCACAGATGACAGCACCATGAAGCCAACAAAACGACGTAGCCGTTCTGCACCAATTGCACCAATCACCCCATAAATCGAAGTGATCAGGCCAATCAACAATAGTGTGTTTTTAAAAATGCTTTGTGCCATGGCATCGTCAAACACTGTGCCATTAACACGTAAGATCGCATAAATCCCAACCTTGGTCATAATGGTAAATATGGCGGCAACAGGTGTGCTGGCAACCGCATAGGTCTTTGGCAGCCAGAATCCGACAGGCAGCATTGCGGCCTTGATGCCAAACACTACAAACAGCAGTAGGCCACCTGCAATTGCCAGCTTGTGCTGGTCATCGTCCAGTGTAGGCAGGATACGACCCACATCTGCCATATTTAGGCTGCCAACACTGCCATAAATCATGCCCAGACCAATCAGGAACAGGGCGGATGCCAGTAGGTTGATGGTGACGTAATGGATACCCAACTGGAATCTTTGACGACCCTGACCATGTAGTAACAGTACATAGGAGGCCATTAACAGGATTTCAAAGAATACAAACAGGTTAAACAGGTCACCTGTCAGGAATGCGCCACAGACTCCCATGAGCAGGAAGTGGAACATGGTGTGGAAATAGCGTCCGCGGGTGTCCCAGTTGTCGCTGGCATACCAGATTACGGGAATGGCCAGTGCATAGGTCAGCACCAGCATAAAGGCCGATAAGCGATCCAGTACCAGTACAATACCAAACGGGGCAGACCATTCGCTGAGCTGGTAAACACTCATCTGTCCTGTACTGGCAATCATCAGATAACTGATGGCGGTCAGCAGACCGAGAATTGCTGAAGTCAGGCTGATGCTACGCCGCCAGGGTTGTCGCCAGTCCTGTTTTAATGAACCTGCCCCAGGGTTACCCAGTAGCAACAGCATAAAGCTGGTCAATGCTGGAATCAGGATACTGATGATTGGAGTGTGAGTCTGCCAGAAAGTATTCAAATCAAACATTATGGCTCATCCTCACGTGGGTCATAGGTCAGGGTCGGCTCTTCCTTGGAGTCGACATGGTCACTTCCCGATTCATAACGGCTGCGTAGTGCCAGTTGCACAACAAAGGCGGTGGTGGCAAATCCAATCACGATTGCAGTCAAAACCAGTGCCTGTGGCAATGGGTCGGTGACCTTGGTGGTTTCCGTCAAAATGGCGGGAGCATTGACCTGTAAACGTCCCATCGCAAATAGGAACAGGTTCACGGCATAGCCGATCATGGCAAGGCCAAGCACCACGGGAAAGGTTCTGGCACGCAGGATGAGGTAAATCCCTGTGGCGGTGAGTAGACCAATTGCCGAAGCCAATAAAAATTCAAGGCTGATCATTTATTTGTCTCCATTGGGAATAGGGCCAGACATGCTGGAGTGACGTGAGTCTCCCAGTACCGAGATCAATAACATGGTTGCCCCGACGACCGTGATATATACGCCTGTATCAAATACGACTGCTGAGGCAAGATGCATTTTGCCCAGTAAGGGGGGTTCCACATAAATGTGCGCGCTGGTCAGGAATGGACGTGACCAGAACCATGCCGCAATACCTGTCAATCCTGCAATGGTCAATCCTGAACCAATCCAGATTTCATAGAGACGACCAGACCGAGCTCCAATCATACGTTCAGCCTGTTCCTGACCCAACACAATATATTGAATGATCAGTGCCATCGCGGTAATCAGTCCCGCGATAAAACCACCACCTGGATAGTTGTGTCCACGCATGAAAATATAGGTGCTGACCACCAGTGCAAGCGGCAGTATCCATGATGCGGTAATACGTAACATTAAGGGTGAGGGATTAAAGCGATAGGTGAGTCCCTGGGTCATGGTGGTGCCATGCGCACGCATACCATCCATCAAACAGAGTGCACCAATGGCAGCAATGCCCAAAACGATAAGTTCACCGAAAGTATCGAAAACACGGAAATCTACAAGGATGACGTTGACCACATTCGAGCCGCCACCTAGAGGAATCGACTGTTGCATAAAGAACCATGAAATTGAATTATGGTCACGGGTTAAAATCAGCCAGCTAATCCAGCCAATTCCCAAACCACCTGCAATGGCCAGACTGGCATCGCGCCAGCGCCGTGAGCGACTGGATTCATAAGGAGTGAGCTGTGGCAGCAAGGATAGACTCATCAGCAGCAACACAGTGGTCACGATATCAACCGTAATTTGGGTCAGGGCAAGGTCTGGCGCTGACAGGGTAATGAATACCATGGTGACCACCAGACCCACTGCCCCACTAATCAGCACGGCCTTGATGCGCTCATGGTGGAACCAGAGCATCATCCAGCAACCAGAGAACAGAGTGAGCCACAGTACAATTGCCACCCACGGTGCATGGGTCAGTTCGCGTGTACCTGTGGTTAAGCCTTGGTTGAACAGTGGCAAGCCAACCATGACAATGCTAAACAGCACAATCCAGAGCAGGTAGCTTTGCAAGGAGCCATTTTCAGTCGCCTGCTTAATCTTGCGGCTGTTGAGCAACAAATGTTTTAGGAATAAATCAAATAAAATTCGGCCCTGAAAGCGTCCAAACGAGGGATCAAGGTCGATTTTACGCAGCTTTCCATCTTTGGCCAAGGCAAAATAGAACAGCGTTCCACCAACCAGTGCAATCAGGCTCATGACTAAAGGAGCATTAAAACCATGCCAGATGGCGAGGTGGACCCCCTCAAAATTTGGCTGCATCAGGCTGGCACGGGTGACACTGTTGACCATTGCACCCGCAAGCAGGGCAGGGAAAATACCCACCAGAATACATAAAGTCGCAAGGATAATTGCAGGCAGTCGCATACCAAGTGGAGGTTCATGGGCATTCTTGTTTGGAACGTTTTTACCTACCACACCATCAAAAAACACGCCATGTACCAAACGAATCGAATAGCTGACCGCAAAGATTCCCGCCAGGGTTGCCACAATGGCCGAGATCAGCATCACTGGGCCTGACAGGTTTGCCAGCAATTCGGTAAAGAACATCTCCTTGGAAATAAAGCCATTGGTCAGTGGCACGCCCGCCATGGAGGCGGCGGTGATCATGGTCAAGGTTCCCGTAAATGGAAGCAGTGCCCAAATCCCACTAAGCTTGCGTAAATCCCGTGTACCTGTTTCGTGGTCAATAATACCCGCAATCATGAACAAAGCCGCCTTAAAGGTGGCATGGTTGATGATGTGGAAAATGGCCGCCGCAACCGCAAGCGGGGAGCCCATCCCAAGCAGGCACACAATCAGGCCCAAATGGCTGATGGTGGAGTAAGCCAATAAGCCTTTTAAATCTTCTTTAAAAATGGCAAAACCTGCTGCCATACATAGCGTAAACAGACCAACAAAGGTGACAATGTTGTGGTACATCGCGGCACCAATAAAAATTGGGGCTAAACGTGCCAGCAGGAAAATTCCCGCTTTTACCATCGTTGCAGAGTGCAGATAGGCTGAAACTGGGGTGGGTGCAGCCATTGCATTGGGTAGCCAAAAGTGGAATGGGAATTGCGCACTTTTGGTAAATGCACCCAGCAAAATCAGTAATAGAGTGGGTACAAACAATGGATGCTGTTGGATGGTATCTTTCATCAGCACCAGTTGATCAATTTCATACGTTCCCGTAATCTGGCCAAGCAGCACAAAGCCCCCCAGCATGGCAAGGCCGCCCATACCTGTAAGGGTCAGGGCCATACGTGCGCCACGCTGCGCGGCGTCATACTGGCTCCAGTAACCGACCAACAGGAAAGAGGAGATACTGGTCAGCTCCCAAAACACCAATAGGATGATCAGGTTGTTCGAAAGCGAGATGCCCAGCATGGCTGCCATAAACAGCATCAGCAACAAATACAGTTTACTCAGTGAGTTTTTGGGACTGAGGTAGAAATAGGCATAAATATAAATGAGCGTACCGATACCGCTAATCAGCAGGCCAAACAATAAACCGAGCGCATCCAGACGAAAACTCAGGTTGATGCCCAGTTGTGGCAGCCAATCCCAGCTTTGCAGCAGAGTATTGCCCTGAAGAACCGTTTCTGCCTGGGTCAGAAGTAAAATAAAACAACTCAGGCTGATGCCAATCGCCCCAAGTGCCGTCACGCCCCGTGAAATACGTTGCAGTTGTGAGACAAGGGTGGTGCCGAGTATGAGCGGTAATAAGATAATAATCGGTAGCACACTGGTATCCATATTGATGATTTAGGTCGGGAGACCTAAGGATGAACTTTCTTTCAGGATTCACAGGCACTCAAGGAGAATACCAAAACTTCAAATCCAGAAACCCAATCAAGTGAACAGGGGCAGTCACAAGTTGTATTGCACAACTTGAAAATAAAAAATGAGATTTATTTTACTATAAAATATCAATAAAAATCTGATGTTATTACATGAAGTTACATATCATGTTGATGGATTATTTTCAATACTGCCCTGAACCGTATTTCAAAGTGGGCTTTGTTGTGGTGTGTCATCAATCTTGAGCAAATTCAATAAATCAGACTTTTCCTGTGGATTCAGTGCCTGTATCTGGTGGAATAATGCATCCATTTTGGTTAATGTCGGTTCAGAGGGCAGGAGTGGTGGGGGTTGGGTCTCATTCTCTGGTCCAGGCTGCACCAAATCCTGATATAAGGCGGAAAGCTGCTGTTGTGATGCCTCCAGCTGAATTGGGTAAATACCGTGCTGATCCAGTTTTAGGCACTGATAATGCAGCCCATGTTCAAGCAATTCATCACGGTTGCCTGTCACAATGATTTGCAGGCGGGGAAATGCCTCATGCAAGCGCTCAAGAATTTCGGCACATGCATTCTGGTCCAACTGCATATCCACGTGGTCAATCAGCAGGATGCCCTCGCCCTCCAGGCATGGATCAAAGCTATGTTGATTGAGCAGGCATAATCGGCGGCTAATATCACCCACCAGCGCAATCCAGGTTTTTTCTGATGCAGACAGTTGCTGAAATGGCATCACCCGATCTTCATAACGCACCATCAGTTGCAGCTTGGGAACATACTGAATGTAAAGGTCTTGCAGCTTGGGAAAAACGGTATTCAGGCTGGTTTTCAGGGCATGCAGGTTGGGTGCCGAGAGCTGTTTGGGGTGCTTGACCAGTTCCAGTTGCAGTTCTTGTAATATTTCGGACTGATTCTGCTGGTTAAAATCGTTACCCATCAGGCGTCTGACAATATGGGCCGAGTGCGCATTCTCGACATCGCTGATTTCCCGCAACCATTCAAAAAAACGTGCAAAGGTGGTGTAGGGAATGGGTGTTAAATCATAGGCTGAAATGTCCTGCAAGGTGCCTGGCACATTTTTACTCTGTAGATTCACTTCGTGTACAAAACGTTCCGCAGGATAGTAGGCAATCATTGGCAAACCCAGCAAGGGGTCCTGTTGATTCATCTTTTGGTACAGGCTCACCATCTGGTCAAGCTGCTGGCTTTCAACCTGACTAATTCCCACCCCCTGACTGTTAAAGGTTTTGTAGAGTTTCCAGCTACAGCGTTGTGTGTCGGCTGCCTGTGCAGCGCTACTTTCAGTCAAGCCATGATTGAGTTCCTCACTCATGTGTACCTGAATCTGGATTTTGGCCTGTAGCCGAGTCAGCATAATGTCCTGATCCGCAATCACAACACCAGCAGTACGAATATCCTTATAGCGTGCCGAAAACCAGGTCAGAGCCTGATAGATATTTTTTAGAATGGTGGTTTTACCTGTGGACTGGTCACCCAGAATCAGGGTAATCGGATATTGTTCAGGTTGAAACTCAATGTTTAAGTCCCGAAACCTGCCAACATGCTTAAATAGAACCGATTCAAGTTGCATAAGTTCACCTCAGTCACGAGCGCTTTAACCTACGGACTGGCGAAGACTTGAGGGAGCGCTTTGTTTTAGCTTTAATTGTTGTATCAGGTCATAAAGATGATGGATATTTAAACTTACTTTAGCACGCGTACAGGCGACGTAAAGTAGTCTTAATTCCTCATCTGTAATTTTATGTTCCAGTCCGTTAATCTTGAACTGGTAATCATCTTCAATATGCACCCGATTCCATTCCAGCCCCTTGGCCTTATGCGCGGTTGAGATCACATAGTCTGCCTGTTCAATCGGGGTAATTTTCGCCAATGCCTTTTTCAATGGTTCAGTACCATGTTCATCCACCAGCTTGACCAAAGGCTTGATGTCACTGCCATCATTGGTTTCACAATACTCATGCACATCATGCCATGAATTAAACCACGCCAGTTCAGGCACATCGGTAATGCGTTTGCCCTGTTTCAGTAAACTGGCGGCATCGACAAAGCGACTGAGTTTTTGATGGTCGGCTTGCAGGCTGACCTTATCACCATGCAGCAAGCCTGAAAGCAGTAATTCCATTGCACGCGCATTGGTACGACACAAAATTGCATCGCGCATTTTGGTATGCGGTTTATTCACCACAGTGGATTTTAAGCTTGGATTGCCAAGTAATGGCACCGTTTCATTCAGTGCACCAAGCAGGTTGTTGGCAACATCGGCGATAGCGTCACCAAAACGGAATGAGGTGGTGAGACGACTTTCGGGCAACGGCATTTGCTGCATGGCGTTGATTGCGCCACGCCATGCGTAGATTTGCTGATGGGCATCACCCACATAAATCACCTGTGTACTTTTTTGGCGCAGTAAAATGCCGAGCATCAACGGATCAGCATCCTGAGCCTCATCAAACAGCACATAATCGGCGGGAATATTCGGCTCGGACAGCGCCCAGAGCTTGAGGTAGATGTCGTGGCCTATGCCGGCCTGATGATTCGGATCAATCGACTCCAGCCAGCGTCGCTCTACAGCAGGATAAAGATGCTTTTGTAAGGTGTCGATGTCATCTGGATGCAACCAACTAGGTGTTTGTAAATGTCTTGGGGCAGGGTATTGCGAACTTGTCGAGCAGAAATGACTCACGGCATTGGCCACCAAGCTGGCTAAACGACTTGGCATCAACACATATTTTTCATAGCGTCCGCCCATCATGCGTCTAAGGGTAATCGGTTCTAAACGATATTCTTTGGCAATAAAACTTGGACTTAAACGTGGCAGGCGTAATTTGTCGGTGACTCCACGTGGAACGCTACGATAAGCAAGCGAGTGAAAAGTACGACAATCGACCTGACGATGAAATTTACTTTGTGCTTCTGCGGCAATGGCTTTGTTAAATGCCAAGTACATGCCACGCCGTTCAGGCATAGCATCGCTGATCATTTGTAAGGTGGTTGTTTTACCTGTGCCTGCATAGGCAATCACTTTAAAAGATTTGCCCAGACGTGCATTATCTATAGCAGTAGCTTGCTCATAGGTCGGGCGAGGCTTGGTGATCACAGACACAGATTAGGGTTGGCTTTTGATGTCAGTGGCTACGGTTGGCTTTTTCAACCAAGCCTGATAAACCTTGACGACGAGCCAATTCATTTAATACCACTTGCGGTTCAATATCGAAATAACCCAACATGACAATGCTGTGGAACCATAAATCGGCCACTTCATAAATCAGGTCATTTTTGTTGTTGGCATTGGCTTCGGTGTTGAAATCTTTGGCTGCAATAATCGCTTCCACGCTTTCTTCACCGACTTTTTCCAAAATTTTATTCAAACCTGTATGGTACAGCTTGGCTACATAAGATGAGTCAGGGTTGGCGGTTTTACGCTCGCTCATCATTTGCCCTAAATAAGCCAAAACTTCGACCTGTTCAGCTTGTGCTTTTGATTGGCTCATGGCTAAAGTGTGGGCATTGGCGGCTTGTTCACCATAAATTTGATTTGGGTCTTTGAGCTGCGCATCTACAATTTCCCAACCATTCGCGGTGAGTTTACGATAAAAACAAGATTCACGCCCTGTGTGGCAAGCAATTCCACCATGTTGTTCAATTTGTAGGATAATTACATCAGCATCGCAGTCCAGACGAATTTCATGTACGGTTTGGAAGTGTCCTGATTCTTCACCTTTGTGCCACAATTTATTGCGCGAACGTGAAAAATACACCGCCTGATTTTTTTCGGCAGTTCGTGCCAAGGCTTCACGGTTCATCCACGCCACCATCAATACACGTCCTGTTTGATGATGCTGTGCAATGGCAGGCACTAATCCTTGTTCGTTAAATTTTACTTCATCGAGCCACTGCAAGTTATTCATGAGTTGTTCACCAAAATTAATTGAAATTGTATGGGCGCTATTTTCTGAGCGCACAATTTTACATCGTCCCTATAGTGTACGTGATTCAGGACAATTTACCTAAATTATCTTGCCGGATTTGTACTATGAAAGCGTTTGCATAAATTGAGGGAAGTTTTGTTTTTCCACCATTTCTAGAAATTCATCGCCCAAACGCTGACTTTCTGCCACCGATTGTTTCCATAAGCGAACGCGCTGTGCTTGATCTAAACCTTTTAAAGTGAAGTCTTTTCGATCTGGCAAACGGCCTAAAGGCAAGCTACTTAAATATTCTGCCGAAGGTGACAGCAAGAGTGTACGGGCCTGATTTTCAGGATTGGCTTTACGATGCTTCAACATTTTATCGAACCAGCCTGGGGTAATGCTGTCGGTAAAGTGTGGATACAGCACGATACCCTGACTTTGATAAGGCAAATCTAGATGGTAATCAATTAATCCACCATCCCGATAACTGCCTACGGGCGCATCAGGAATGTCACGAATTGCAGACATTACCCCAGGAATAGACGCTGAGGCGAGCAACCACGGTGTGACATTTTTTTCATTTAGGGCTTGGTAATGGGTGACAAAATCATCTTTTACCATAAACTGCTGACCTTGTGCAGGTTGGCTGATGACACGTTGCATAAATAAGCGGTTATGTTTACGCGCAATGGCATTGCTGCCAATAATTCCTGCCACAGACGCAAGCAAAGGCAAGGCTTGGTCACTTTGGAAAATATGCTGAGCTTTGACTGAAATGACCGTAAGGTGATAGTCAGGGTGTTGAATCAGTTGTTGTTGCTGTCCCTGAATCAGTTCAAACAGCATGTTTTGACAAATCTCGGCGACTTCTTGACGCGACATTTTTTTATGAAAATACAAGTTGGTGTATAAATCGGACAGGCGTTCGGTACCTTGTTTTGCACCCCAAGCTAAAATACTGGCAAAGCGCCAACTGCCAATGGAGGAACCGACCACAGTGCGGCGTTTAGGGGCTTGGGCAAAAAACTCACCAAAAATTGCTTGATCTAGCCCTTGAATGCCAATGCCTTTGGGACCACCTGCTGCGCCAGGAATAATATCGACGTGTTGGGCATGTAAGCCTTCTTGTTCAATCAGTTGGCGTGCCAGATGTCCTGCGCGAATACTGAGTGCAGGGGCACGTTTATGCAAAATCTGAGTCATGCTTGATCTATAACGCTACAAATGTGAATTAATTGTAGGCGTGGTGATTTTTACAACAATGGCGAGAGGTGTCACTTAATGACTGATGAGTCATGCTGTGGTTTTTAGGCTGAGTCAGGGCGAATCAGCACGAAAAAAAAGCCTATTTTAAACAAGATTTTAGTGTTTTTTATTGCTTTATCAATTCATTATCAATACGTATGGCTTTATTTTGCCATACGCCAAATCGCCAAGAAACTTGCCAACGCGATTAAAACAATAGAGACATACCACGGTGCAATAATCGCAATGGAGAGGAAAATGGCCATAATGCTGCCAAAAATCCAGCTGCGTTTTTGCTGATGTTCCATTTGCAGACGCATGCTTTGTAATTCATGCAATTGTTTGGAATGCCAAGCCGATTGGTTTTTTAAACCATTTAAACTGTCAATCATTAAACTTGGTAAGTCTTGCGCACCCAACAACAGGTCGGGAATTTGCTGCCCAATTTCTTTGACATTTTTGACTGGATTCATGTTGGCTTTAATCCAATCCGTTAAAATTGGTTTTGCCAGTTTCCAAATGTCCAGTTCAGGGTATAAGTCTGTACCCAAGCCCTCAACATGCACCAAGGTTTTTAGTAGTAGCATTAGTTGCGGTGGAATTTCCAAATGGAAGCGACGTGCAATATCCATGACCTGAATCAGAATGCCTGCAAAGTCCAATTCATGCATCGGTTTAGACACCATTGGCCCGACAGTGCGACGCATTTCGCGGGCGAGGGCATCTTGATCTGTGCCCGGTGGAATCCAACCTGCTTGATGCACCACTTGAATCAGCTGCATAAAGTTGCTATTCATTACCGCCAGCAACATACGTGCTACGGTCATTTGGTCATGCTTGGACAGCTCGCCCATAATCGCACAATCTAGCGCAATAAAACGCGGATTATTCGGATTGATGGTTTCCACAAAGACGTTGCCAGGGTGCATATCGGCATGGAAAAAGTTGTCACGGAACACTTGGGTAAAGAAAATCGTGAGGCCTTTTTCTGCCAAATCGGCGCGATCCATACCCAAACGATCAAAGGTTGCTGTGTCGGAAATCGGCACACCTGTAATGCGCTCTGCCACCATCACATCTTTACTGTCCATATAGACTTCAGGCACGTACATCATGCTTGAGCCTGTAAAGTAGTGACGCATGCGGCGCGTGTTGTCGGCTTCTAAGGTCAAATCCAGTTCGTTGAGAATAATTTGACGATAGTCCTGAATAATTTCAGATAAATGTAGAGCGCGTGCTGCTTCTAGACGTTTTTCCAGTGCTGCGCCGAGCCATTCCAAAATTTCAAAATCTTGCAGAATTTGCTGGCGAATATCGGGTCGGGTGACTTTAACTACGACTTCACGACCATCATGCAAGGCAGCGGTATGGACTTGCGCAATAGAGGCTGCTGCTAAAGGCTGTTCATCAAAACGGGCAAACAGGGTGTTGATATCTGCCTTGAGGGATTGTTGAATTCGCATTTGTGCCACGTCAGACCCAAATGGTTTGACACGGTCTTGCAGCAACACCAATTGCTGTAAAACCTCAGGTGGGATCAGGTCGCGACGTGTAGACAACAACTGACCAAGTTTAATAGCCAGTGGTCCCATGTCCTCTAAAGCCTCTTTGAGCTTCAGCGGGTTTTTACGTTCTTTACTTGACCAAGCGGCAGGATGCATGCGAATAAAACTGAGTGCATGGCGTGCCTTTTCTGGTAGTTCTTCCGCAGGAAACAACGTGTCGAGTCTATAGTGCGCGGCAATGCGCCAAAGTTCGAGTAAACGTGAAACATGCGGAATCATAAAGACTTATTCCCTAGGGTTGGGTGGAGTTTAAGGTGTCAGCAGCGGTATCTCGCTGTGCATCAAGCTGCGCTTGTAACTGTCGAATTTTGGCTTCGGCACGGTCTAAATTTTGTTGAAAAATGCGCGTGTCTTGTTGTAAGTCATCCATTTGCCAACGTGGGGCAAATAGACCACTGTCTTCTTTTAGGGCATCTTCAGCAAAGAATAAATGACTGTGCAGACTGCGTTTTAAATGTTTCGGCGCAAGCTGAATTTTGCCAATTTCATGCGCCAAAGCAGGGCCAATCCACGGGCTTAAATGTGCGGCCAAGTCTGGTTCAGCCTGTTGCATAATGCGCTGAATATCTTGCAAAAGATGATAGTCACCTTGCAGGGGAATATTGCCCACTTCATCTGACAGCAACAGTTTGAGCAATTGCACCACATTCTTCACATGCAAGGTGGCCGTTGCAGGACTGATATTTTGCGCTTGATCAAACGGGCGTTGTTCAAAAATAGAAGGCTGCTCGCTGTGACCTGTTGCAGTAGGTTCTAAACGAACTTTATTGTCATCAAAAAAGACATCTACAGAAAGCTGTGGTGAATCGAGCACCACACGCAACATTTTGCCGTGCAGTTGGTTGAGCTGGATGCGAGTAATCGCTTCCAAATCAATAATATGATGAATTAGTTTCTCAACTGCACCGAGGGCAAGAATTGACCACATTGCGGTACACCTTAGAGTTTAAAACCACGGTGAACGGCAACAATACCAGCTGTCAAGTTGTGGTAATCACAGTTTTGGAAGCCTGCGTGTTCCATCATGCCTTTTAAGGTGCGTTGATCTGGGTGCATACGAATAGATTCAGCCAAGTATTTATAGCTTTCTGAGTCGTTTGCGACAATTTTACCCATTAGCGGCAATGCTGTGAATGAATATAAGTCGTAAAGCTTAGAGAACGGTTCAAATACTGGTTTTGAAAATTCTAAAATCAATAAACGACCACCTGGCTTGAGTACACGGTACATTGCTGCCAAAGCCGCATCTTTATCGGTCACGTTACGTAAACCAAATGAAATGGTCAGCAAGTCAAAGCTGTTGTCTTCAAATGGTTCTAAAGTTTCAGCATTCGCCAACACGAAATCGACATTGGTACAGCCTGCATCAATTAGACGGTCACGCCCAACATTCAGCATAGATTCGTTAATATCTGACAGTACCACATGACCTGTAGGGCCAACTTCACGGCTAAAGACTTTGGCTAAGTCACCTGTACCGCCTGCAATATCGAGTACGCGCTGACCACGACGTACACCAGACATATTAATCGCAAAACGTTTCCATAAGCGGTGAATACCAAATGACATTAAGTCATTCATAATGTCATATTTGTTCGCAACCGAGTGGAAGACTTCAGCGACTTTCTGGGCCTTATCTTCACTGCTAACAGTTTGATAGCCGAAGTGTGTGGTTGCACCGACATTGCCTGTATTGGCACCGCGTGGCAAATTATATTTTGGCACTGAACCTGTGACAGGTGTATCTGTTAACTTTTGTTCTAAAGATTGTTGCTGACCTTGTGGAGCGCCTTGCGGTAGAGGTTCGGTTAAGAATGGACTCACTTTGTCTGTTGGTTGTGCCGACTCGGGAGTAGCGGTAGGCGTTTGATTTTCATTCGACATTGGAGTCACTCCTCAGGATAAAAGACTTAAGGCTGCAGTGCATGCATGATGACAGATTCTAAGCACTTGTACAGTAATCATCATGCAATTGTTATGAATAATATACAGAAAAAATCAAATAGTGCGCTAGCCATGCATGGAATTGTTGGCTATTTCACAGAATGAGGAATTCTTCTGCTTGAGCTGACAGATGGCTTTTAGATCAACTGAGTAAACATGACTACTATTGAAAGGGGTGTAAGTCACCTGCATGTACTTTGGCAATAATTTCCCGCTCTGAGGCAGTAAATTGTTTCACAAATTTCTCTGCAGACTTTAATGGTTTCATGGCTAAAAAGCCATCTTGCATAAACTCATACATAATTTGAAAACTGTATTTTTGCGCTGCGCCTTTACACATTTTAAAAGCGGTATAGACCACAAAAGAGCGCATATATTTATCTAGGTTTTTACCCAGTTCATCTAACATATTTAATTGCTTTAAGCGCGCTTCGCCCTGATCAAGCTTTAAATAAGTCAGACGCATCATCTCATCATTTAAAGGCATATTTTCAGGATAGTCTTGCAGCAATTGTATCGCGACTTGTTCATCTAACTGCACCGCTAAAATCGCCAGATTCACCCCAGATGTCCCTGTTTTGATTGCATTTTCAGGAATGATTTTTTCAGCTTTGTGTGCATATTTCAGTAGGCGGGCAATTTGACCTGCCAAAGCATCAAAATCTGGGCCGCCATATAAGCGGTTTAAGAAATATTCAGCCATCAAGACATTGTGCTTTTCGGCAAACTGTGTGGCATGGGTGCGTTGCATACGCTGCTTTTGCCATGCTTGTACATCTTGTAAGCGTTGAAATAAAACAGGATTTTTATGATATTTAAATTGATAATACAGTTCTAATAGCTCATCTAATGCAGCAAGTTTAGACATAGGGTGTCTCATGATTGAGTTGAATGGGCAAATCTTAATGTGAGTTTGATCTCGTCGCTATGACAAATTGCACAGAATTCCTAATGGCAGAGGTCAGTGTGTGAGATGAATCTACAAAAAAATGCCAAAAGTTTTAAAAAAAATGGGTCGAAATTCGTATACTGATGCAATAACACAAGAACAGAGCAGATGATGTCAAAAGCAAATACTGAATTTAAACTCATGGAAGAAGAACAACTTTCAGTCGAGCTCATTGAAGCCCAATATGCTTTAAAAAATACCAAAGGTGAAAAAAATGCCAAAAGCTTGCTGATTTTAGTAAGTGGCATTGAGTTGGCAGGTAAGGGTGAGGCGGTTAAACAATTAAGAGAATGGGTCGATCCGCGTTATTTAAGGGTAAAAGCCGATGCGCCACATCCGTTTAATCCCAAACAGGTATTTTGGCAGCCTTATGCACGTTTTATTCCTGCCGAAGGTCAAATAATGCTGATGTTTGGCAATTGGTATAGTGACTTACTAAGCACAGCCATGCATGTGTCCAAACAAATTGATGACACCATGTTTGATAACTATGTCGAAAAAATGCGTGCTTATGAAGAAGATTTAAAAAACAACCATGTGGATGTCATTAAAATCTGGTTCGACTTGTCGTGGAAATCACTCCAAAAACGACTGGATGATATGGAACCGAGCGAAGTGCATTGGCATAAATTGCACGGCTTAGATTGGCGTAATAAAAAACAATATGACAGCATACAGAAGCTCCGCCAACGCTTTACCGATGATTGGATTATGATTGATTGCGAAGATGAAACCATCCGCGATCAGCAATTTGCACAGCATATTTTACGTGCATTACAGCATTGTCCTACACATCCGACCAGCTCTGGCATTACTTGGCAGCCTGCAGAAATTCCTGAAGTTTTATTGAATCCTGTGTCTGAGGCGGTGGCAGATGATGAATATAAAGCTGAATTAAAAAAACTCACGAAAAAAGTGGCAGATGCACTGCGTTTTGATAATCGTAACGTCAGCATTGTTTTTGAAGGAATGGACGCAGCAGGCAAAGGCGGCGCGATAAAACGGATTGTAAAAAAACTGGATCCGCGTGAATACGAAATTTATACCATTAGCGCCCCTGAAGCCTTTGAAATCAGCCGTCCTTATTTGTGGCGTTTTTGGACGAAAATTCTGCCTGAAGAAAAAATCAATATTTTTGACCGTTCTTGGTATGGGCGGGTATTGGTGGAACGTGTAGAAAGTTTGATTAGTCCACTGGAATGGCAGCGTGCCTATGACGAAATCAACCGCTTTGAACAAGACTTAAATGACCATCAAACTGTCGTCATCAAATTTTGGTTAGCCATTAGTAAAGATGAGCAAGAGCTGCGTTTCAAAGCACGTCAGGAAACCCCACATAAGCGTTTTAAAATTACAGATGAAGATTGGCGTAACCGCAGCCGTTGGGATGATTATTTGGTGGCTGCGGCAGATATGCTGCAACGTACCAGTACTGAATATGCACCGTGGCACATCATTCCGAGTAATGACAAAAATGCAGCACGTTTGGAAATTTTAAGAACTATCTTAAAACAACTCAAGGCAGAATAATCTGCCTTGAGGATGTAAAGTCTGTGTGTTGAGTCAGTTTGATTTGAAAATTAAGCATTCACAACTTTGGCTTGTTTGAGCTGAATGCTTTTTGCCAGTTTATAGCTTTCTTCAACATGCGTTTCGGCAATTTTTTTCATAATAAAATAACCTAAACCTGCAGCCACCATTTGTCCACCCAATGGAATAAACTTGGTGACTTGTTTAGCGATGTACTTGGCTGCGACATTATTCAGGGATTTTTTTACTGCAGTGCGCGCTACGACTAAACCTGAAAATTCCACACCGCGTTTACGCAATTCGCTCCAGTGGACTTTTCGTGTTTCAGGATCGTACACACTGACTTGCTCAGGAGATAAGCCAAAACGTGCATTAATTTCTGGAACCAGTTGCGACAAGATGCCCACATCAATCACGACGTCCAAAAACGGCACAGGAATGACGGCTGCACCTGCAGAAAAATAGGCACGTTTTTTGACCAGTTCTAGGCATTCTGCGCGAATCATTTCCAAGTCTAGGCTTGGATCAATGCTATCTGGAATTGTCTCTCTTTTTATCATAGGTACAACCTTAAAATGGCGAATAATTGTATGCTGTTTGCTGAATAAAACCACTTTATTCAAAGCACTTTTTGAAAAAAGTAGGCAATAAAAGTATGCTTGTAAAGTGGCATATACCATTGTAAGTGTATAGCCAATAATCTTTATTTTTTGTTGTACTTGGGGCGAGTGATAGATCAACCGCCTTCTCGTACTTTCTTCTTTAAAATAAATTAAAGGACAGCTTATGGCGATTCATGTCATACAAAGCCAACGTATAGAAATTTTAGTCAATGAAATGCTGAAAACCATACGTCAACCGACATCGAATCCGCTTCAGGTACTACAAACCCAGCATTTTATTGTACCTTCGCTGGCTGTAGAAAAATGGCTAACGGAAAAAATTGCTGAACAAAAAGGCATTAGTGCAAATACTGAATTTCATCATCGTATTCGTGCCTTTCAATGGGCGGCTTATCAGGCCGTTTTAGATGATAAAGATCGGGTTCGTCAGGCAAATATTCCCCGTATTGTGATGCAATGGCGTGTGTTTTATGACTTGCAACCGTGGATTCAACATGAACAAAACCCATTGCCTGCCGAACATGATTTACATGGTTTGATCCAGCGGATTTATGACAGTGCAGAGCAACTGCCACAAGGTTTAGAAAAGCAGCTTAAAAAACAAAATATGCTGTATTGGGTGGCAGATAAAGTTTCACGTTTATTTAGCAACTACATGGTTTATCGTGGTTTTTGTCAACAAGGCTGTGAGGGTGTTTGCCAGTGCCAAAGCAATTGGTTGGCGGTTTGGGGGCAGCAGAAACGTCTGAATTTAAAGCAGCAAATTTATACCCCTAAAAACTTTGCGAGTGAAGAAGAAAAACAAGCAGCATTAGAAATTTACGCATTCACTCAAGCGCAAGCCGAAGAATTAGAGCAATGGCAAAGTTGGTTGTGGTCGCATATTTTCCATGCCGATTTCAAAAAAATGCAGGAGATTGACCAGCAATTTTGGCAAGCCTTGGGCGATCCTGAAAATCCAAATGCATGTATTAACAAATTACCCAAACAGTTGGTGATTTTTACCTTATTAGACTTGCCGCCAAGCCAGTTATTGTTTATTCGCCGTTTGGCGCAGTATATGGATATTTTTATTCTGCATTACAACCCATCGCAAGAATATTGGGCAGACATGGTCGATCCTAAATGGAAATTAAACATGGATGCGCGAATCAAAAGTCGTTTTATTCGTGAGATGGAAAGTCAAAATAAAACTGTAAGTGATGATGATATTACCGCGTATATCAAAAAATATAATGGTGAATTTAATGCTGATATTCGCGAGTCACATCATCCCTTGCTAACGCGTTTTGGTAAACAGGCGCGAGATCACTTTTCATTGTTGGCGGCGTTATCGAGTGGTGACGAAGGTGAGTGGTACGATCTTTTCCCAGAAGAAGAGCCGCAACATTTACTTGGTAAAATTCAATCGGATGTATTGAATTTGGTTGAGCCAACCGCGCAGGCGTACGACTTAGACCCTGCCGATGAGTCACTGCAGATTCATGTGTGTCATTCAAGTTTACGTCAGCTTGAGGTACTCAAAGATCGTTTAATTGCATGGCTAGGGCAAGATGACAGCCGCCAAGCCAGTGATATTTTGGTGTTGAGTCCGAAACTCAAAGAACAAGAGTCTTTAATTCGCAGCGTATTTGCTGCACCGCCAAGTGAGCGTGATCTTTATCAGAAAGGACAACACAAAGCACAGCAGAATCAAGCCGCTTTAGGGCATCAACTGACTCAAGACAGTGTGTATTTGCCTATTCAAATTGCAGGCATCAGCTCTTTAGATATTCATAATGCATGGCGTGCAGTGGTTGGGCGTATCACGTTGGTACAAGGACGTTTTAGCTTTGAGGAATTTGGCGACTGGTTGAGTTTGGCTGCGACACAACAGCGTTATGCCTTGAATTTAAACAATATCGAGCGCATGAATGAGTTGTTAGCCAATGCAGGTTTTAAACGTGGTTTGGATGGCGAGCATTTAAAACGTAGCCTGAGTGCAGATGATCAAGATTATCGGTTTAGCTTAAAGTTTGCTTTAGATCGTTTGGCTTTGGGTGTTGCGGTGCCAGAGCATTGCGTGGTTCAGCACACTTTAAGTTATGCTGGTGTACAAAGCAGTGATTTTGAATTGATCTTTAAACTGATTCAAATTTATCAGGATTTTGCACAGCGCCGTGATTGGCTGATTCAGCATGAATTGGGGCAAGCCAAAACGGTAGAATATTGGCTCAAGCAACTGATGCAAGACTTGAGTGAGTTTCAGGATGCAGGGGTAGATGTGTTGGCATCCGTGTTTAGTTTGGTGCAAAAACATGACCGTATGTTGACCTTAGCCAGTTATTTTGATGCGCAACCGGGTCAAGATTTGCGCCATTTAAGCTTACCGCTGGATTATATTCTGCAAGAAATCTCTGCCCAGCTCGAAACCCAACTCGAACAAGCCAGTCCATCGGGCGCCATTACCTTTAGCCAAATTGGTGCAATTCGTCCACTGCCATATAAGCTGATTGTGATGTTGAATTTGGACAATGGCGTGTTCCCAAGTCGTGATCAGCAATTGGCTTTCGATTTGATGCAATTATTAAAACCACAACTCGGAGATCGTTCACGTATTGAGGATGATCAGGGGGCGTTTTTAGACAGTTTATTGTTGGCGCAAGACAGTGTTTGGCTATTTTATAACGGTTTTGATGTCAGCGATGGTGAGGTGCGTGATCCATCCGTGGTGGTGCAAGAATTTGTGCAGCATTTGGCATTGATTGTGAAACATCCTGATGGCGCTAGCGATTCACGCTTAAATTTGAATGGTGTTGAGATTCCTGCACAATTGAAATCTCTATATTATTTACATAGTTTGCAACCTTTCGATCAGCTGCGTTTTGCCGAAAGCCGTGAAGTTCGCTTTAAAGATCAATGGTATCGGGTTGCCAAACAAATGCAGCAAGAAACCACACCACGTGAAGCATGGTTTGGTGAATATCCATTATTGCCGCAAGACGTGGTGGTGTTAGACAGCATGCAATGGATTCGTGATGTGTGTTTCCCTGCGCGTGCCTATTTAAAAGCGATTGGAGTCGAAAACTTACAGTCCGACACTGCTGCAATGAACCACGAGCCGTTGATTTTAAATGGCTTGGAAAAATATAGTGTGCGTGATTTTTTACTGCAACACGGTGAGCAAGATGCAGAAATCTTGTTGCAAGATACCTTGCCTGTGGGTAAAACCTTAAATGCCACGTTTAAAACGGGACTGCAAGAACAGCAATATTTACGTGACACACTGCAACAGTTTGCAGACGAAGCAACCACAACAACGCAACAGCTTTGGAAAATGAATCCGCATTTGCATATCCGTATTCAAGTGCCTGAACAGCCGACAAAGCTTTGGTGTAGCGTGGTGGCAGCGAGTGCCAGACCAAGAAAATATGCCGAAGTGTGGTTGGAATATTTGTTCTGGGTGGCCTATCAGAACACAGAACAGCAAGATTTAGAACGGATTGTGGTGTGTAAAGATGCGGTGATTCATTTTGCCAATATCCATGCACAGCAAGCACACGAGTATTTAGCCCAATGGTTTGAGTTCTGGAAACATGCACAGCAATATCCTGTGTTATTGCCTGCGGCTTTAGTTTTAAAAATGACAGATAAAAAAGAATTTGAAATTCAGTGGGATGAAGCTCAGCCCGATCAGGTTTTGAATATGGAAAGTTTTGTAAAACATTGGCATGGCGGTGCTTGGGGGAGCTTTATTGATGAAAGTGAGAAAAATCACCCAGACTGGTCATTTATTTTTCAAGACAGTGAAACTGAACCGTTGTTGATTGAGGCATTTCAGCAATATAGCCATCGACTGTATCAGCCCATCATTGAAAATTATGAATCTGCGAAAAATCTTCAAAAACAAGGGGAATCTGCGTGAATTCATCTTGCCCATTCCCAATTTGTTATGACCCAATTCAAGAGATGCAATTTAAAGGCTTACATTGGATTGAAGCATCGGCAGGTACGGGTAAAACCTATACTTTATCGAGTTTGATGGTGCGAATTTTCCTGAAAGATTATTTGCCTAATCAGGTGATTGCGACCACATTTACCCGTGCCGCAGCAGTCGAGCTCAAAAGTCGTATTCGTGCACGTTTACTTGAAACCCAACAATATATCGACCAGTGTTTAAACCAGTCTTTAGATCAGCGTGCTCTTGCAGACAAAATTGCACAACTACAAGATCCTTTACTCAAACATGTTCTGCAGGAGTATCGCTTAAAACTGGACTATGCCAGTTCACGTTTGAAGTTGGTGATTGCACAACTCGATGAATTATTTGTAGGAACGTTGGATAGCTTTAGCCAAAAATTATTGCGTGAATTTTCCTTTGAAAGCGGCAAAATTGAGCGCGCCAATATTACCGACCAAGCATCGGTCTATACCGAACAATTGCTGCATGATGTGTTGCGGGAATGGATTCAGGCACAGCCTCAGCACGTTGTGGACTATATGCTGTTATGTGGGCGGTTGAAATCTGCAACCGACTACCAGGATCTGGTCAATACCAGTTTGAATTTTGCATCAGCAGAGATTCAGGGCATAGATCAGGCGCAATTGGAGGTACAAGATTTAGCAAAAGCGTTGCAGAATTTAACCAGTATCACCATCACGCAAGTTGAAGAATTAAAAGAATATTATGATGGTGAATATAGCTTTAATTTTTCCCATTATGTCGCGGGGAGTGACAAGAAGGGGTTGCAGCCACTATTTACAGTGACTTTGCCAAAACTGATTGAAAAAATTAAGCATAATCCTTTAGAACATTATTTTAATTCACACCTTGCTGAATTGTTTAATGCGGTCTTTGCACTATATTTGAACCAAGACGGTAAGCTCAGAAAATCAATTTTTAACAAAGCGAAAGCACCATGTACGCAAGAGGTGCAAGATGCTTTTTTTGATCATCCTGTAATCCGAAAAATTAAAGCAGTGGTGGATGCCAAACTTAATTTTGAGCGTCAAATTGAATTGGTGGATACCAATTTAAAATTCTATTTGGTACAACACGTCAAACAGCGTTTACCACAACTGTTACAGCAAAAAGGGGAAACCACATTTTCCCAACAAATACGCAGCTTAGCCGAAGCTTTGAAGGGAGAACGCGGGCAGCGTTTTGCGCAGTTTGTGCATACCCGTTATCCACTGATTTTGGTGGATGAGTTTCAGGATACCAACCAAGATCAAGATGACATGCTCTCGCAAATTTGGCGTAATCCAAAGTGGTATATGCGCGGTTGTATGATTATGGTGGGCGACCCTAAGCAGGCGATTTATGGTTTTCGCGGTGGCGATATGCTGACCTATAACAATGCCCGCGATGATGTGCTGAAAAAACAAGGTCGCATTTACTCACTCAGACAAAATCATCGTTCAGTGAAAGAGTTGGTCTGTGTGGTGGATGAGCTATTTCAACGCCAACCTGCTTTTGGTGAGAAAGTGGTTTATGAACCTGTCATTGCAGGTTCACGTCCTCATCCAGCTTTAATAGATCGACAACAAGTCAATCCTGCACCGCTGCGTTGGGTGACGGTGGAACATGATCAGGATGAATCCATTCAAATTGCACGAAAAATTCGTGAGTTATTAAATCAAGGCATCGCAGGTGATTTATATTTTGATCATGCTGCAGGCAAAGTGGCTTTGCAAGCCGATGATATTGCCATTTTATCGACCAGTCATCAAAAGCTTGATCAAGCCCAATACGAGCTTGAACGAATTGGAATTCAGGTCAATAGAAGTAGTCAGCGCAGTGTTTTTACAGGCTTTTTAGCCAAAGATGTGGCGGCAATTTTAACTGCAATTTTACATCCTTATGATGAAGCCAAGGTAAAGCGTGCCTTGCTGACACGTTTGTTGGGCTATAACCTGCAACAGTTGATTGAACTTGAGCAACAAGGTTTGGGTCAGTTTATTTATGACTTCGATTGTATTCGTGAAATGTGGGTCAATAAAGGCTTTTTAACCGCATGGAATTACTGTCTGAACTTATTTAAAGTTTGGGAAAACCTGGTGGCAAAACGCAGTTTTGACAATGAACGGCATGTGGTGAATTTACGCCATTTAACCGAATTACTGAGTCGTCAAAGTGAACGCCATCAAGGGGCTTATATGCTGTATTACTGGTATTTACAGCAAGTTGAATCTCCTGCCAAACGCGACTGGGAAATTGAGCGAAAGCTTTCCAATGCGGCAGGCGTGAAACTGATGACCATTCACCAGTCCAAAGGCTTAGAATTTAAAGTCGTGTTTTTGATGTCGGCAGATCAGCAGCCCAAATCTGACAAGTCTGCTTTGGTGTTTGCAACGCAGGAAGCGCAAGGCATTGAGCAACGCATCCTAGCCATTAAACATAAAAACATCGATGCCACAGCAACGCAGCAGCACAGTGAGCGCCGTTTGGCAGAGTTGAATCGGCTTTGGTATGTGGCATTGACACGTGCCAGCTATCGGGTCTATGCAATGCTGAAACAGCCTGCACCAGCGAAAGAAGGTAAAAAAGAGGCGGCACCCAAATCCGCTGGTTTAAATGTTTGGCGTTTAAAAGCGCCAAGTTCAGCAGAAATTGCTGCAGCGTGGAGTTGTGATGAAGCGCCTCTGCCGCAATTGGCGGCAGCATTACAGCTCGAACAAGTGCAAGAAATTAAGATTGAAGCCGCAGATTTTCCGCAGCGTCGCTTTTATCCACGGACCAAAACCAGTTTTAGTGGCTTGGCACAACATTTGCCTGCCGCTATGCGTAGCGATACTTTGGCATTGTCAAGCGAGGAGCAGGCTGCCGCTGCCGATGAAATCAATCAGGAACCTGTTGACGTGGAACAGGAAGTTGTACATGTGGCTCAACCGATTGCATGGATCAAAGCTAATTTTCAGCGGGGTACTCAAGCGGGGAGTTTTTTACATAAACTCTTCGAATATATCGACTTTCAAGCCAGTCATGACAATATTTTAGAAGAAGTTAAACGCCGTTTTCATAACGACAAAGAGTTTAATTCCGATGTGTTATTGGCAGACTTGATGGCAAAACTCGACACTGCCAAAGGCAGCGCGACTGTGCAGGAAGCAGATATTTTTGCGCACATGACCGAGTGGCTGTTGGACGTGTTGAATACTCCTTTGCACGATACTTTCCAGCTTTCAGCCTTATCTACAGCACATTATTTATCAGAGTTTCCATTCTATTTGGCGTTGGCAGATCAGCGTTTATTTATTCAAGCGATTCAGCAATTGTTTGAAGATGTGGGTCGTCCTATTCAAGATTTAAATGAAGCCGCTACTGCTCGTTATCTGACAGGTTCAATCGACTTGGTTTATTTTGATGGTCAGCGTTATCACATTGCTGACTATAAGAGTAATTATTTGGGTGCCGATCAGCGCGATTATGAAAAAACCAATCTTGAACGCAATATGACCCAATCGAGTTATTGGTTACAAGCGGCCTTGTACTTGGTGGCATTGCACCGTTATTTAGGCAGTCGTTTGCAAAATTATGATATTCGGCAACATTTGGGTGGAGCCAGCTATTTGTATTTGCGTGGTATGCAGGGGCAAGCAGGGCAAGGGGTTTGTTACTGGCAGCCAGATGCGGAATTTATTCTGCAATTAGATCAGATATTGGGTTATTTTGAACTTAAAAAATAAGGCTAAGTTAGCTTATCGACTTAATAAAACAATTGCTTATCCTGTGGATAACTTTGAGGATAACTGTGTGGAAAACAAGCATATTCACTTAAATTCAGCGCAAACGCCAATGCAAGCGTGGATGGATTACCTGTGTCAGCCACCGTTTAGCAATGTCGCTTTTGATGCTTCAGCACAAATTTTGATGCAACAGGTACTCGATGCCATCCAGCAAGGGGATAGCTGTATTCCTGCAACTGCAGAGCAAGTAGCGGCATTGCAGCATTTGCACATGAACCTGCAGCGTAGCGCTTTAAATACTGATCCACAAATTGCGCCATTTGTATTTGATGGGCAGCGTTTGTATTTGTATCGCTACTGGAAACTGGAACATCAGGTCGCCAGCGATATTTTACGTATTCAGGCGCAGTCGCCTTTGTCATTTGAATTACAAACCGAGCAGCTTAATTTATTGCAAGATCCACAGCAGCAAAAAGCGTTACAGACTGCGGCAACTCAGAGTTTAAGCATTATTACAGGCGGGCCAGGTACAGGAAAAACCTATACTTTGGCGCATATTATTGCGGTACTTAATCAAGTTTTACCCAATATTCGCATTGCGATGGCGGCACCGACAGGCAAGGCGGCACAGCGGATGCAGGAAGCCTTGCAAAATGCTTTAAATAGTCAAGCTTTACAAGCATTTAATGTTGATGCCTTGCGTCAATTACAACCTGTGACGTTGCATCGTTTATTGGGCTTGGGAAATACAGGCAAGCCACGCTTTCACGCTAAACAGCCTCTACCTTATGATGTGATTGTGGTCGATGAAGCTTCGATGTTGGATTTAAGTCTGTCACAGATGTTATTGGCCGCTATTCCTGCGCAGGCGCGTTTAATTCTGTTGGGTGATGCTAATCAATTGGCTTCAGTAGATGTTGGTACGGTATTGGCCGATTTACAGCAAGTGCCTGAGTTGGCAAATAACCGTGTCAATTTAGTGACTACACGCCGTTTTGCCGAAGGGGCTAAAATTGGCGCAATGGCGAAGTTCATTCAGCAAGAGCATTCCCCTACACAGGTTTTGGCGGCGTTTGAAAAACAGGTGGTTGCTGCAACCCAGTTGCGCAAAATCAATTTAGCACAAATACAGGTCGATGAAGTCCAGCTTCAATATCTACCAAGTCAAGACAGCCCAATGTCTGCAACAGATTTGGATGGCTATTATGATCAGCTGATGTATGGTTATCAGGCTTATGTAGCGGTATTAAAAGCACTTACCTTGAGCTTTGAACAATCGAGTACAACATTTCAAGCGTATGTTACTGATGTCGTGAATGTATTTGATGATTACCGTATTTTAACCGCAATTCGTCATGGTTATTTAGGTCTGCAACAACTGAATGTGCAGATTGAAAAACGCTTGCTGCAACAGTTAAATCAAACAAAACATGGTGACTGGTATGTAGGACGCCCCGTCATGATGACCTATAACGATTATCAACTGGGATTGTCGAATGGAGATATTGGCATTTGTTTTATGCGAGCGCAGCATGATCTGCGCCAGTTCGAAGTGTATTTTCCAAGCTTAAACAAATGGGTGCCTGCAACTCGCCTGCCTAAGAATATTGAAACTGCATTTGCACTTACCATTCATAAATCGCAAGGTTCTGAATTTACTCATACAGCTGTGGTGCTAGATGCTACGGCAAAAAACTTGCTGAGCAAGGAGCTCATTTATACTGCTATTACGCGTGCTAAAAAAGTAGTGAGTTTGTTGGTTGATGCGCAAGCTTTGCAGCAAGCTTTGACTATTCGCACCCGTCGTAGCAGTGGTTTGTTAGCTAGAATTAATGATGTTTTAGATTATTAAGATAAACTAAGCAATAGGTGACTTTGTACGAAATAGCTTACATTGATTCGAGAAATTTGCGCATAGAGATTTCAGTAACTTTTTGAGAAGATGACTTCACACAAAAAGCTCAATAAGGATTTTGAGCATAATCGCAGAATAATAATGATAATTGTCGATAGACAGCGAACTAACAGGACGTGAGTGAAAAGAGGAAACTTACAGCCGCTAAGCCTTGTAGTTTTGGGAGAGACTACAGGGCTTTTTTATTTTTATCCATATTAAATGAATAAAATCATGATAAATATTGGTTTTATTTTAACCAGTATTGTTTAAACTCTACTTGTTCAAGCATTGCGTCAGATCGGTTGCATGTCTTGTCCATGCACATTTATCTAGTGAAAAATAACGGCAACATCTAAAAGCTACGGTATCGTTGTTTGACAGCTTTTCTGGATTATTCAGTTAAATGTTATAAAGAACCGTACGTTTTTGCTTACAAAGAGATGAGAGAAATCCTATTTTTCTTCATAATTAATTTCGACAGAATGGTAAGTACAGAGGAAAGAAGATATCACCAAAGGAAACGTAAAAATCATAAGATTGTGGTAAGCGTTCAGAGGGTCTGAATGAAAAATAACAAGCAATAAAAATAAATCAAAACCAGAATAATAAAAACTACGCGCAAAGGCTCAGGTGAAAATCTGGGCTTTTTTGTGCGTAGCTGTTCTTCAACTGATTAAACCAGATCATTTTCACTACGGTCAGTGGCAAATAATGAGCGGCGCTGGTTTTTCGGGATTTTTGGACAGTTACTTGAGATTTGGTACAACATTTTTGTCAGCGCAGGCAAGTGGGTACCGACTACAGATTTTCCTGTGGTGAGTAATGACACACTGATATCACGCTCTGGATCGGCCCAGCATAAAATATTCGAGAAGCCAATATGTCCAAAAGCCTGTCCTGTCATTGGCCCAAACAGACCGACAGGGTTGCTGCCCAGCATTGGGCCAAGTGCATAACGCATTGGCGCAAGTAAACTACGGTCGATACTGACGCCAGAGGTCGGCAAGGTCGAACGGAAAACGGTTTTGGCACTCATGATCTGTTTGCCCTGATATTCACCACCACTGAGCAACATTTCAAAAAAACGTCCTGACTGCTCTGCACTGGTGTAGATGTTGCCAGCAGGGCAGATGATGTCCATGAAACGTGTGTCATTGGTAATGTCCACAGCGGTTTGTAGCCCAGCACCCAGCACATGCTTTAAATAACGATCCGTACCTAAACCTGGATGCATGCCAGTGGCGTAGTTCATTGCCACATCTGCGCGGTACTCTGGTTTTAGGCCATAGTTGAAATAATCCAGACCCATTGGCTTTTCAATATGTTCAGCCAGATATTCACGCACGCTTTGTCCTGTGACACGCTTGATCACCTCACCCAGAATATAGCCTGCGGTCACGGCATGATAGGCAAGATGCGTACCTGATGGTGAAACTGGCTTGGCCGCGCACAGGCGTTTTAGAATCTCTTTCTCATCAAACAGCAATTCAGGGGTGATCTCACCGTCGATCCGTGGAATTCCACCGCGATGTGATAACAGGTGGAACAGGGTCGCACGCCGTTTGCCATTGACCCCATATTCAGGAATGTAATAGCTGATTGGATCCAGCAGGTTCAAGTCACCACGCTCATCCAGCATGTGTACCAGCATGGCCGTGACCATTTTAGAGGCTGAGAACAGGCAAACGGGGGTGTCTGGTGTGCCGATCTTGGCATCCGCCCCCAGACCATCGGGAGTGTTGCCCTGAGCGTAGCCAATGCTACGGTTCAGCAGGATTTGTCCCTGACGGCGTAGACATAAGGTAATTAAAGGATAGTTCCCTGTTTTATACAGGCATTCAACACTATCCCAAATCTTCTGGACCTGCTTTTCCGTCAAGCCGCCCAATTCAGCCGCGACTTCATCTTTGGAACGAATGACTTGATTGAGGTCATCTGGCACATAACAGGTATTGGTGGATAAGATTTTCACGATTCCCTCGCTAATTTTTCGTTTTCTTTCATTTCTGTTATAAACTGAAAACAGAATTGATAAATAGTTTGCCTGTTTTTCTGACAATTGTCATTGTCCCAATGATGAAATAAAAACATTTTTGCAATATAGCCATAGATCACTTAAAATAGGCGACTTGCTGTAGTGATGCACGGCAATCAGTTGCTTGCAACTGATCATTATCATTTTATTTTTTAAGCATCTCGGAGAAAT
>ERZ650302.138-NODE-138-length-34742-cov-5.835443_pt1 | contig 34742 bp, 31 predicted proteins | sample MGYA00376238_ERZ650302 | MGnify/ENA primary metagenome ERZ650302 (study PRJEB26733, sample SAMN07839298) | wastewater metagenome | biome: urban; feature: wastewater treatment plant; material: waste water | place: USA: North Carolina | collected 2016-04-28 ... | reverse complement strand
TCAGTCATTTAGAATGACTAAATTTCCTGCCTCATGCCTTATATCAGCTAAAAAATATGCGTAGTCGCAAACATAGACGAAGTGTCTACAGCCCCTAAATCTCGACAATAAAAGTAACGCTTAAAAAATGTAACAAGAAGAGAGATTGACATGGAAACAGTTCAAAAGAAGTCGGGTCTGACTTCAAAAATTATATGGCTCTTGGTCGCCATTTTAGGTGCAATATCTTTTGGAATATTGGCAATCAGTAGAGGCGAACACGTCAATGCGATCTGGTTAGTTTTAGCTGCGGTCTGTGTATATAGCATTGCATACCGCTTCTACAGTTTGTTTATTGCCACCAAAGTATTTGAGTTAAATGAGCGCCGCTTAACGCCAGCACATCGTTTGGCTGACGGTTTAGATTATGTTCCCACCAATAAAAGTGTGTTGTTTGGTCATCACTTTGCCGCAATTGCAGGCGCAGGCCCTTTAGTTGGACCTATTCTTGCAGCACAAATGGGCTATTTACCCGGCACCATCTGGCTTTTGGTCGGGGTGGTGTTGGCAGGTGCAGTCCAAGACTTTTTGGTTTTGTTTATTTCTACACGTCGTGATGGGCGTTCTCTGGGAGAAATGGCAAAGCAAGAGCTGGGTTCATTTGCTGGCGTGATTGTCATGCTAGGTGCGCTGGGCGTGATGGTGATCATTCTCGCTGTACTTGCCTTGGTTGTTGTGAAAGCTTTAACCAATAGTCCATGGGGTGTATTTAGTATCGCGGCTACCATACCAATTGCAATTTTCATGGGCATTTATATGCGTTTTATTCGCCCAGGGAAAATTGCTGAGGTTTCCATTATCGGTTTTGTACTGATGATGCTGGGTATTATTTATGGTGAAAATATTGCGCAACATCCATTCTGGGGACCTTTGTTTACGTTAAGTGGCACAGAATTAACATGGTGTTTAATTGCTTACGGTTTTATTGCTTCAGTTTTGCCAGTGTGGTTGTTATTGGCGCCACGTGATTATTTATCGACATTCTTAAAAATTGGCGTTATTGCAGGTTTGGCTGTCGGGATTGTGTTTGCAATGCCTGAAATGAAGATGCCTGCGGTGACCCATTTTATTGATGGCACAGGGCCAGTATTTGCGGGTTCATTGTTCCCGTTCTTATTTATTACGATTGCCTGCGGTGCGATTTCAGGTTTCCATGCCTTAGTGTCTTCAGGTACGACGCCAAAGCTGGTCAATAACGAAAAAGACATTCGGATGATTGGTTATGGCGGCATGTTGATGGAGTCTTTCGTGGCGATCATGGCGATGATTTGTGCCACTGTGCTAGACCCGGGCGTGTACTTTGCTATTAACGCACCCACTGCAGTTTTAGGTACAACTGTCGAAAGTGCGGCAGAAGCGGTACGAAATTTAGGCTTTGTGGTGAGCCCTGAAACTTTAACCATTTTGGCAAAAGAAGTGGGCGAAAGCTCGATTCTGTCACGTACGGGCGGTGCGCCAACTTTTGCAATTGGGATGGCACATATCATCACCGAGATTTTTAATAACCGCTCGATGATGGCGTTCTGGTATCACTTTGCCATTCTATTTGAAGCTTTATTTATTTTAACTGCGGTAGATGCAGGCACACGTGCTTGCCGTTTCATGGTGCAAGATACGGTGGGGATTGTTATTCCTGCGGTGAAAAATTCACATAACTTCTTTGGTAACTTGCTTGGCACGGCAGTCGCAGTGGCAGGTTGGGGCTTTTTCGTCTATCAAGGGGTGGTCGATCCTTTAGGCGGTATTAACAGCTTATGGCCATTGTTTGGTATTGGTAACCAAATTTTGGCAGCGATGGCGCTCATTTTAGGTACAGTGGTTTTGTTTAAAATGAAAAAAGAAAAATATGTTTGGGTGACGATTATCCCAACAGTATTCTTGTTCATTACTTCCATGACCGCAGGCTGGCAAAAGATTTTCCACGACAATCCAAAAATTGGTTTCTTGGCGCAAGCAGATCGTTTCAATGCCGCAATTCAACGCAATGAAATTTTAGCACCTGCAAAAACAGTCACTGAAATGCAAACCATTGTGATGTCCAATCAAATTAACGCCGTGTTATGTGGTTTCTTTATGATTGTGGCATTTGTGATGTTGTTCGCTGCTATTAGGGTAATTCGCCGTGCATTGACAAGCCCAACCCCAACTGTACATGAAGCCGAAGCGATTTATCGCGACCCTGAAACTATTCAGCCAAATAGCAGTCATTAGGAGTGAGCACATGATAAAGCTTAAATTTTCCCAACAGGGCAAAACAGTGATTTACAACATCATTAAAATGACCATCATGTCGCAAAAGGATTTGATTTTGAATCCGAAAAACTGGTCACGTATCGGCACTTTATGGCAGCGTTTGCAACAAAGTTTTCGTTTAATGGTCGGTGTACCTGATTATCAGAACTATTTGGAACACATGCGTAAGCATCATCCAGATTTAGAAGCCATGGATCCGAAGACTTTTTATCGTTACTGTGTCGATGCGCGTTATCCATCGGCAAAAGGTGGTTTGAAAAAGTGTCCGTGTTAATCCCGTACCACGATGGAAATGTTTAGAGATATGCGTTGCTTACCCCTCACTGTTTAGGCAGCTTAGAATATCTTTAGGATTTGTTTAGAAATTTAGCAAAACGGTGTATGTTTAAACATGTGCCGTTTTTTTATTGGGGATAAGGGGATTTACTGTGATTTGGGGTACAGAAAAAGTTAAAAAACAACAACTGACGCAAGCGCAGCAACCGCTCAATGCACAGATTGAATCTTATGCTGGCAAAATTCAGGCTTTTTTGACAGAAATTAATACCATTATTCTAGATAAAGAACAGCAGACCAAATTGGCGTTAAGTTGTTTGTTGGCAGGCGGGCATGTGCTTTTTGAAGATTTACCTGGATTAGGTAAAACCACCTTATCGAGTGCTTTATCGCATTTGGCAGGTCTGCAATTTCAGCGCATTCAGTTTACCAATGACATGCTGGCCAGTGATGTGATTGGTGTAAATATGTTCAATCAAAAAGAACATCAATTTGAGTTTAAGCAAGGTCCTATTTTTACCCAAATTTTATTGGCCGATGAAATTAACCGTTGTTCGCCTAAAACTCAAAGTGCCTTGTTAGAAGCGATGGAAGAGGGTGCAGTCACGGTGGATGGTGTGCGTTATAGCTTACCGCAACCTTTTTGGGTAATTGCCACACAAAACCCACTGTTTCAAAGTGGTACTTATGCGCTGCCAGAATCACAGCTTGATCGCTTTTTAATGCGCCTGTCTTTGGGCTATCCATCGCGTTTTGCTGAAAAAATGCTGTTACAACAAAACTCAAGACATGCGCTGATTGCTAGTTTGGCACATATTTTTACTGAAACAGAAATTTTAAACTTACAGCAATTGGTCACAGAAATTCACGTATCCGATACCGCGCTAGACTACTTACTGGACTTGGCTGCAGAAACCCGTAAAGCACGTCACGGATTATCTACCCGTGGTGTTTTGGCACTAAAAAAAGCAGCGCAAGCACACGCCTTAATCGAGCAACGCAGTTTTGTCACTGCCGATGATATTCAAGCGGTGTTTGTGGCAGTTGCTGCGCATCGTATAGGATTGAGTGAGGCAGAAACTTTGCATGTGATGCAACAGGTTAAAGTGAGTTAGTACACGCATGTTGAAGCAGGCATGGCAAAACTGGATCAAGACACGTTTTCTGTTTGATCGGCACAAAACCTTAAAACAAAAAGACATTTTGGTTTTTATCTACCAACAGGGTTATCTGTATTTAGTGCTGATTTTGATCACGTTTATTGCAGGCGTGAATTATGGCAATAACTTGATTTTAGGCTTTTGCTTTTTGATCAGCGCCATTCTGTGTATCAGTTTTTATTTGACCTTTAAGCAGCTACATGAATTAGAGATTGAAATTGTGACCACCGAAGTTGGGCAAGTGGGCGAAGTATTGCAATTACAATTACATTTCAAACAAGAGCTCGCGCAGGCACGTTATTTATGGATTAAAGCCAATCATCAATTAGAAAAGGTTCTTATTCAAGACACCCAGCAGCAGTATGTATTGACATTTTTTGCGGAGCAACGTGGGCAGTTTAATTTCCCTCATTTACACATTTATTCGGTTTATCCTTTTGGCTTGGTACGTGCGTGGACTTATTTGAATTTGACACGTACCGCGTGGGTTGCGCCCAAAGCCGCCATGTATAGCGCAGAGAATAAACAGCATCAACACAGCTTTCAACCTGATTTAGACGAGTTTCGTGAGCTGCGTGATTTTCAATTGGGCGATTCTTTGCAAGCTGTGTCGTGGAAGCAAGCGGCACGAGGGCAAGGCTTATATGTCAAAGTTTTTGAACAATATCAGGATCAACAGAGTATCGACATTCACTATGAACACATGCCTGCACCGACCCACGAAGAAAAATTAAGTTTGATGATGGGTTTGGCCGAGCAATGTGAACAACAACATTTGAATTATGCGATGTTTTTGCCACATGCGACCCTTGAAAAAGGCGTAGGTGAGCGGCAGTTGAAACAGGCAAAAATTCTTTTGGCACAGGCTTGATAATCATGCACAACTCAATTCAGCAATCTATTCTGCTTAGCCTGATCTTAATTTTGGCTGCTCACATGCTGTTTAGCCCTGTGGCATTGAGTGTCATTTTCGGACTCATGTTGTTGCTGTTGTATCTTCACTATAAAAACAAGACAGCGCGTATTTCTAAAGTTTTGACTTATGGATTGACCTGCTGTGCCTTAATCAGTATTTATCTGAGTTATAAAAGCCTGATTGGGATAGAGGCTGGTGTTGCCTTATTATGCACCTTTTTGTTTGCCAAGGCTTTAGAAAGTCATACCCAGCGCGACCTGATTATTTTATTTAATTTTGCACTCTTTGTGAGTGCTAGTTCGTTTTTATACAGCCAAAGCATGTGGATGACCGTGTTGGTCATTCTATGTTTGATCAGTTGTTTAATTGGATTATATCGAATTCAAAAAAGCGCATTTGCAGATTATACGTCGCGTCATTCGAGCAGCCAAGATGCAAAGCATGACCTTAAAAATGTAGGCAAGTTTATCGCATACGCTTTGCCATTCTTTTTATTATTGTTTTTATTCTTTCCACGTTTGCCGCCATTATGGCATGTACCGATTCCAGATGCCAAAGGTGTGACAGGAATGAGTGACACAATGTCGCCAGGCGATATAGCTGAATTATCACAATCTTCTGCTTTGGCATTTCGTATTGTGGGGAATATGCAGCAACTGCCGCCACGTTCAAAACTATATTGGCGAGCGATGGTGCTGGATCAATATGATGGTCGCACATGGACGAGCAATTTTAGTAATCAACAATCCGTTCAGGCAGCACAATTACAGCCAGAGCAAGTCGATTTTCAGTATCAATATATTGCAGCAGATCCACGTGTACAGTGGATTATGGCACTAGAAAAATCTGTACCGAATCAACACGGCTATGTGTTACGCCGTGATTGGAGTATGGTGCCACAGCGTCAAAATGGTCGGATTCAACCCATTGCTTTGCAGTGGGTTGGGGAATCTGCACACATTCAGGGTGATGATGCACAGAGCGAGCGTTATCGACGCTTTATCCAGCGTTTAAATGTTCAGGTACAGACGCAATCTGACCCAAAAGCACAGCAATTTGCGCTGCAGATGTTTGCCCAAAGTCAGCAACAACCAGAACGTTATGTGCAGAATGTATTGCAGTGGTATCGCAATAATGACTTTAGTTATACCTTAAAACCTGGCACGCTCGGACAAAATCGGGTCGATGAGTTTTTGTTTCAGAGTAAGCAAGGTTTTTGTGAACATTATGCCTCAAGTTTTGCCTTATTGATGCGCTATGTCGGGATTCCAGCGCGTGTAGTCGTGGGTTATCAGGGGGGGGAACTTGCACTCGATGGACAAAGCTGGGAAGTACGACAGCAAGATGCACATGCTTGGACCGAAGTGTTGCTCAATCAACAATGGGTACGCATAGACCCGACAGCCATCATTGCACCTCAACGTATTGATGATGGCATGCAAAACCTTTTGGCAGATGATCGGGCCGTTTTAGGTACTGACACACAAATGTGGCAATACCAGCATTCTAATTTTATTCGTTCTTTACGAGTGTGGAGTGATTATGCGAGTTATCAATGGCAAAGCAAAGTCGTGGGTTATGATGCTGAGTCACAGCGTCGCTGGTTTGGACGCTTAGGGCTATATTCTAACTATGCTTTGGTCGCGGTGTTGGTTTCAAGTACTCTCATAGTCTTAGCAGGGTATTTTGGCTGGATTTTTTGGAAAAAACGTCAGCAAGGTTCTCGTGTGCATCGTGCCTTAGATAAATTTTCTAAAAGATTGCCCGCTCAGTTGCAAAAACAAGATGCAGAAACAGTGAGTGTGTGGATGCAGCGTTTAGCAGCGCAGGTAGATGAAAATGAGCAAGAAGCGTTTAAGCGTTTAGGCGCGTGCTATCAACAATATACTTATGCGCCTGAACATGATCCAGTTTCTGAGCAGGTATTTTTTGAATTGCTTAAAACTTGCGCGGATGTGCTGAAAAAACACAGAAAGGGGTTGTCTTAAAAATCAAAACTGAATATGATGCGAAACACTTTAGGCGTATAGCTCAGTTGGTTAGAGCGCTACGTTGACATCGTAGAGGTCTCCAGTTCGAGTCTGGATATGCCTACCAATATTTACTGAGTAATCAGTGACTTAAAGCCCATCTTATTAGATGGGCTTTTCATTTTATGGTATTTTTGAGGAATTAAGTATTTCTACTGTGTTGATTAGTTAGTGATTTAAATTTAAAAATTATAACTAAGGGTAGCTAACAGGCGTGTTTCATTAATTACACTTCATTTTCTAGGACACGCATTAATTGGGAGTTTAGCTCAGCCGTAATAATGTCTAAAACTTCTTGGTGTAGATACATCTGTTTTTTTGATTTATCAAAGCAATACATAGGCTACATTTTTGAAAAATTATATTTATACATTTGCAATAATCTCAATACATATATGCCAACAGTGTCTAGATCGATGCTGCAATTTAATTGGTTGATGATGCTTATTATGATTCCCTTGCAAATGCTGTCTGGGGCAAGTACACCACGCGAAAGCATGCTAGAAACCATTCAAAATATCATGCTGATTGCACCGACAACGCATTTTGTAACATTGGCTTAAGCAATTTTATATCGAAATGCGGATTGGATGTGAGCAGGCCTTTCGTTTCTATGGTTAATCGAAATTGCAACAACATTTTTCTATGTATCTTGGCAGCGTTTTAAAAATACCATTCATACAATGGCTTAATAGGATCGATTGAGTTTGATGGCTTAAGTACAAATTGTGAATTGGGTGCATTAAGAGTTACACCACACTTAATTTTTGCTACTATGTATTAAAATTGTTTAATAAAAGTAAATGACATGAAGCACATTCTTGTACCAGTTTTGGTGGTGTTGGTCGTTTTATTAGGTTATCTCGTCTACTTGGAAGAGGAAACGAGAAAGCAGGCAGAACTGAACCAAGTTTTGACTGAATCTGCAAATTTATCGCTTGAAAAAACAGAAGCGGCTACACCATAGATTTTGCAAGTCACAGAATAAATGTAGAAATTTCTAACGTGATGTCTGGTGATTGCCTTATTCATCACACTTTTATTTGGTTCACATAAACGTAAAATTTTATCTTTAATTCAAAAAACTAGAATTTTAAAAAAATCCCTATGGTATAATTTGCCAATTGAAACTGCTTTATCACAACTCAATTGCATTATTTTTGAGTGTGACTGAAGTGAAACAAGATGAACAAAGCTGCATAAAATTTATGCGGCTTTTTTATTTAGCATTCCGAAATTTTGATTTTGATAAAATCAAATGATTGATTGTGAATTAAGTTTATCTTTTTTGTGATTTTACATGCTCATTGGGCAAATTTATTGTTGCAACTGACACAGGTTTTAAGTGCTGCTTAAAATTGAGTCATGCTACAAACTCAGTTTATTTACAGGGGCTAGGTCATGACGACTCCTAATCCATCCTCAGCGGGAATGCTTGAGCGCTTATTCAAATTAAGTGAAAACAAGACCACATTCCGTACCGAGATTTTGGCGGGTGTAACCACATTCTTAACTATGTGTTACATCATTATTGTCAATCCGATGATTTTATCTGAAACAGGAATGGATCATGGAGCTGTCTTTGTCGCCACCTGTTTAGCCGCAGCAATTGGCTGTTTAGTGATGGGGATTGTTGCTAATTACCCAATCGCACTGGCACCGGGCATGGGGCTGAATGCCTATTTTACTTATTCGGTTTGTTTAGGCATGGGTGTGCCTTGGCAAACGGCTTTGGCAGCAGTTTTTGTATCAGGGATGATTTTCATTGCCATTAGCATGTTTAAAATCCGTGAAGCAATTGTCAATGCCATTCCTATGTCATTAAAACTAGCCATTGGCGGTGGTATTGGTTTATTCCTTGCTTTAATCGCCCTTAAAAATGCAGGCGTTATTGTTGATAATCCTGCGACTTTGGTGGGCTTAGGTGACTTAAAACAACCAACAGTACTTTTAGCGCTATTGGGCTTTTTAATGGTGGTGGTGATGCATCACTTTAAAGTGCGTGGTGCAATTATCATCAGTATTTTGGTACTGACTGCTATTTCAACAGCTTCAGGTTTAAGTGAATTTAAAGGTGTGGTTGGAGAAATTCCATCTATTGCACCTACTTTTATGCAAATGGACTTTGAAGGTCTATTTACAGCAAGTTTAATTGGCGTAATTTTCGTATTTTTCTTGGTCGATTTATTTGACTCTACAGGCACTTTAGTGGGTGTTTCACATCGTGCAGGCTTGTTACAAGATGGCAAATTACCTCGTTTGAAAAAAGCACTTTTTGCCGATTCTTCTGCAATTGTCGCAGGTGCGGCATTGGGTACATCTTCAACAACGCCGTATATTGAATCATCTGCAGGCGTTGCAGCGGGTGGTCGTACTGGTTTAACCGCAGTGATTGTTGGCTTGTTGTTTATTGCCTGTTTATTCCTGGCGCCGCTCGCGCAATCGGTACCAGGTTTTGCAACTGCACCTGCCTTGTTATTTGTGGGCGTGTTGATGATTCAGGGCATTGTGCATATTGATTGGGATGATATTACCGAAGCAGTGCCTGCCTTCTTAACACTCGTGTTCATGCCATTTACCTATTCTATTGCCGATGGCATCGCCATGGGCTTTATTAGTTATGCCTTAATTAAACTACTCACTGGCAAAGCGAAGTCTGTACCTTATATGGTGTGGATAATTGCTGTACTTTGGGCATTAAAATTTGCCATGTTTGGCGGTTAACATTTTTAAACTGAAAAGGGGTGTAAACTCAGTTTGCACCCTTTTTTATTTTGATCAATTTTTAAAATTCTCCCATAAAATACAAAAAGGACAGAACATGAATCAACTTGAGCTAATCCGTGCATTACCTAAAGCAGAATTGCATGTGCATATTGAAGGTACTTTTGAACCAGAATTGATGTTTGCCATTGCACAGCGCAACCAAATAGATATCCCGTATCAGTCTGTAGAAGAAGTCAAACAAGCTTATAACTTTCATAACTTGCAGTCTTTTTTAGATATTTATTATGCAGGCGCACAAGTATTGCTACATGAGCAAGATTTTTACGATTTAGCGTGGGCATATTTTGAAAAATGTGCTGAAGACCGTGTGGTGCATACCGAAATGTTTTTTGACCCGCAAACCCATACCGAGCGTGGTGTGGCATTTGCAACCGTGATTAATGGCCTAAAACGTGCTTGCAATGATGCGCAAACAAAATTAGGTATCAGTTCACATTTAATTATGTGTTTCTTGCGTCATTTAAGCGAAGATGCTGCATTTGCTACTTTGGAACAGGCTTTATCTTATAAAGATCAAATTATTGCAGTGGGTTTAGATTCAAGCGAAGTCGGGCATCCCCCTTCAAAGTTTGAACGTGTCTTTACCAAAGCACGTGAAGCAGGCTTTTTAGTCGTGGCACACGCAGGCGAAGAAGGGCCATCCGAATATGTTTGGGAAGCGTTAGATTTACTGAAAGTAAATCGTATTGATCACGGTGTGCGTTCTGAAGAAGATCCTGTATTAATGCAGCGTTTAATCGCAGAAAAAATGCCGCTCACGGTTTGCCCATTGAGTAATTTAAAGCTATGTGTGGTGGATGATATGACACAGCACAACATCCGCCGTTTATTGCAGCAGGGTGTTAAAGTGACCGTCAATTCAGATGACCCATCTTATTTTGGTGGCTATATGAATGATAACTTTGTTGCAATTAGCCAAGCTTTAGACTTAAGCAATGCTGAATTAAAACAATTGGCGATCAATTCTTTTGAAGCTTCATTTATTTCGGTTGAACAAAAGCAAAAATGGATTGAGCAAATTCAAGTATTGGCGTGAGTTAAACTGAATTCAGATTCGCTTAGATTACAAAGCAGCAGCTTAATTTAAGCTGCTGCTTGTGGGAGAACAATTTAAGTCGCTTTAAATTCAAGTTTTTAAAATTATTTACCTTGCTGCGTCATACTACGCAATACATCCTCTTTATCTATATAGTGATGTTTGAGTGCGGCAAATACATGCTCAACCAGCATTGCCCCTGCAAACCAAGACAAATAAGTATGCACAGGTTTAACAATTGTTAATAGTTATGGGTTCTTATCCACCCATGCTGGAATTTCAAATAAATACAGCACATGCACAAGTTTACCCACACTCCAACTAAACAGCCCGTAATTGGAATCGCAAGCAGCATAAAAAACAGACCCAAATGTCACAAATGCGCTTATGTTTTCATCAAAGATGACATGCTGTCAGGCAATTGCGGCACAGGGTGGGTATAACGCCAAAATAAGCGAATCACCCATAAACTATAATTGGTGTAGCGATATTTTACGCAGGGTAATCACATCACCTTTGAAGCTGTCATCGGCTTCATCGCTTATAAGGTTGCCACTAAAAAACCGATTGCCCGTGCGGCAATAAAAATAATCGCCATGAGCAAATGTAAAAATTCTGCGGTACGGGTGTAATATGAGTGAGAACTGTTCATGTTGTATTTCAGGCTAATGGATGCTTGCATGCTATACAACCGCATGTGGTAAAAAGTATCTACCTGCAACAGAGTGTTGAAAATCTGCAATGCTGAAAAAAATAAAGTTCTTATTAAGACTAGGCACATGAATGTAGAAATTGCAAAAAGCTATTCCTTCGCCAAACAAGTTTAGGCACAATAGCGGCATTGTTTCATCCAAATGACTTGAATATTAAATACAATATCCATGAAAAAACTACTCGCTGTATTGGCACCTATCGCTTTGGCTTTATCTGCATGTACCACAACTACAGGTACTACTACAGGAACGACAACTGCACCGCCAGCAACTCAACAATTGGGTATGACGGCTATTAAAATTGCAATTAATGCCAAGTGTGTGACTGAATTAAATAACATTCCTGCATGGCACACTGCGACACGTGTGATGACAACAACGCAAAAGCAAAATGTTCAAGCTGAAATTTGTGGCTGTGTCAGTGAAAAAGCACCACAAAACGTGACTGCAGTAGATTTAGCCACAGCAGCAATTGACCCTGCTGCCCGTGCAACGATTGTGAGCAACGCGGTATCAAGAACCATTAATGCATGTGTGGCAGAAGCAGTCAGATAAGTTTAGTGACTCTGTACAATTAAAAAAGGGTGCATGATGACGCGCATTGTGAGATAGGCTGAATATTTCAGCCTTTTTTTTAGGAAAAAGATGATGAAAATTGCGGGTGTTGATGAAGCAGGCCGTGGGCCTTTAGTAGGTTCTGTTGTTGCCGCGGCAGTTATTTTAGATCCGAATAACCCGATTGAAGGTTTAAATGACTCTAAAAAATTGACAGAAAAAAAGCGTGAAAAGTTGTTTTATGAAATTCAGGAAAAGGCTTTAGCTTGGGCAATTGCAGAAGCATCTGCAGCCGAAATTGATGAAGTGAATATTTTGCAAGCGTCGTTATTGGCGATGCGTCGTGCGGTAGAAGCTTTGTCTATTCAACCTGAGCATGTCTTGGTCGATGGCAATAAAATTCCGCAAGGTTTAGCAATGTCGTGTGATGCAGTTGTGGGGGGAGATGCATTACATGCAGAGATTTCGGCAGCCAGTATTTTAGCCAAAGTGGCGCGAGATCGTGAAATGGTGTTGCTTGACCAAGCATTTCCACAATTTGGTTTTGCTAAACACAAAGGTTACCCAACCAAAGCACATTTTGAAGCGATTGCACAGCATGGTGTGATTTCGGCACATCGACGAAGTTTTGCACCTGTGCGAAAGGCTTTAGAATTGATGGAAAAATAACATTAATTTTCATGTAAAACTATTGCTGAGTTGTAGGTAAAACATCCTGTACATAATCAGAATCAGCGAGCAACATCGAAATGGGGCAAGTTTTAAAAAAGCATTCAGAAGAAAAATTTAAAGCGGCAAATGAGCCGCTTTATATTCAATTACCTTAATCGTTTAACGATTAAAGTCATTTTGCGAGTAGTTATCTTCTTCAAATGATGGTTGATAATCTTGATCTAAGTGTTGCAAATGCTCATGCATGGCACGCTCGTGTTGAATACGTTGATAGATTTCTTCACGATGAACCGATACTTCTTTTGGCGCATTTACACCAATACGAACCTGGTTACCTTTGACACCAAGCACAGTCACGCTAACTTGGTCCCCAATCATTAATGTTTCTCCGACGCGTCGGGTGAGAATCAGCATGTTTATCTCCTTGCAAAATGCTAAACCTGCATTGATTTTTAAAGCAATTAAAAAGTTACAACAAAATAAAAACCAGTAAATTTTAACGGAACGTATCATTATTTATTTTATAAGATACAGCGTTGCCAAAATTTATGAAAGCATGTTGCTCAATATAACAGAGCCACTATAAAAAAAACTATAGTGGCTCTATTTTTTTGTACTTTTTCGCAAAATTTGTCAGACAATTACATTTTCTGACAGGGACGCATTAAGCACGTGCGCTAGACTCTCCGCTTTCACGATCTAGACCAAATACAGTGTGTAAAGTACGAACTGCAAGCTCTAGATAGTTTTCTTCAATGATTACTGAAATTTTAATTTCAGAGGTAGAAATCATAAGAATGTTAATGCCTTCATCAGCAAGGGCGGTAAACATTTTGCTTGCTACACCCGCATGTGAACGCATACCTACGCCTACGATGGATACTTTTACAATGTCGTCACGTGTAGCCACTTCACGCGCACCAATTTCTTTTGCAGTTGCTTCAAGAATTGATTTTGCTTTGGCAAGTTCGCCACGGTTTACAGTAAAGGTAAAGTCAGTTGTACCATCTTCTTCTACGTTTTGGATGATCATGTCGACTTCAACATTGGCAGCGCCGATAGGTGACAAGATTTTAGATGCAATACCTGGCTCGTCAGGCACACCTAAAATAGTTAATTTTGCTTCGTCACGGTTAAACGCGATACCTGAGATGATAGGTTGTTCCATGTTGTCTTCCAATTCAGTAGTAATGAGTGTGCCGACATTTTGTTTAAAATCTTCGTCGAATGCGCCATCATCGTCATTATCAAAACTTGATAATACACGTAAAGGTACTTGGTATTTACCTGCAAATTCAACCGCACGAATTTGCAATACTTTAGAACCTAAAGACGCCATTTCTAGCATTTCTTCAAAAGAAATACGATCTACTTTTTTAGCTTTTGGTGCGACGCGTGGGTCTGTGGTGTAAACGCCATCTACGTCAGTATAAATTTGACATTCATCAGCTTTCAATGCAGCAGCAAGTGCAACGCCAGAAGTATCAGAACCACCACGACCTAAAGTAGTGGTGTTACCTTCGGCATCAAAACCTTGGAAACCGGCAACCACAATTACACGACCTGCATCTAGGTTTTCAGTCAATACATCGGTATTGATTGATTCAATACGTGCTTTGGTAAATGCGCTGTCAGTTTGAATACCAACTTGGCGACCTGTTAGTGATTTTGCCTCAACGCCAATAGAATTCAGCGCCATCGCTAACATCGAAATCGTCACCTGTTCGCCTGTAGACACCATTTGGTCTAATTCACGCGGATCAGGGGTTTCGGTAATGGCTTTCGCGAGAGCGAGTAGGCGATTGGTTTCGCCACTCATGGCAGAAACGACAACCACTACTTTGTGGCCATGATCATGCCAGCGCTTCACACGACGAGCAACATTTAAAATGCGCTCGGGAGTACCCATTGAGGTACCGCCATATTTTTGAACGATTAGTGCCATAGTTGTTCCATATAAGCCATGACCCTGAATTTACCTGCTCAGGGTCAGTTACACAAAAAGTGAGATTATTTTGCCGCAAGCCAAGCAGTTAAACCTGCCATCACCGATGCAAAGTTCTCGTTAAGTGGCGCGCCACCTTGTGCCAAATCAGGTTTACCACCACCTTTACCACCTAGTTCTGTAGCCAAGTGTTTGATGATGTCTCCTGCTTTAATCGTAGCAGTAAAGTCTGGTGCAACAGAAGCGATTAAGCTGACTTTATCGCCTTCTACACCTGCAAGTACAATCACTGCTTTGTCGAGTTTGGATTTTACACCGTCGTGTAAGTTACGCAGTGATTTTGCATCCATATTTTGTACAGTCGTAATGAGCGTGGTACGTCCAGCAAGTTCTTGTACTTGACTTAAAAGTTCAGCTGCTTGGAAGTGCGCTAATTTTTGATTGAGCTGTTCAATCTGCTTTTGAAGGCTAGATGCTGTATTGACCAATGTATTCACTTTTTCTAAAGTCTGGTCTTTTTGTGCTTTCAATAAAGCATTGATACTGTTGATGTCACGTTCAGTTTTTTGAACGGCTTCAATAGCTTTGTTACCTGTAATTGCTTCAATACGACGTACACCAGCTGCAACGCCACCTTCAGAGATGATTTTGAACAGACCAATATCACCTGTACGTTTTACGTGAATACCACCACACAGTTCAATCGAGAAGTTTTTATCTTCGATCATAGAACCCATAGAAAGTACGCGAACTTCATCACCATACTTTTCGCCAAATAGCATCATCGCACCTTTGGCTTTCGCTGCTTCAATGTCTAATAGTTCAGTAGACACGGCAGTGTTGGCAATGACTTCTGCATTGACCAAGCGCTCAATTTCTTGCAATTGCTCAAATGACACAGGTTGGTCATTGGCAAAGTCAAAACGTAAAATGTCAGAGGCAACCAATGAACCTTTTTGTTGTACATGCGCACCCAAAACTTGACGTAGGGCAGCATGTAACAGGTGTGTTGCAGAGTGATTGCGTGCAGTTGCTTCGCGGATATCTGCTTTTACAATGGCTTCGACCGTTTGCGCAGCTTTTAGGCTGCCCATCGTCACAATACCTTGATGGACAAATGCACCGCCAGATTTTTTGGTGTCTTGAACTTCAAAAATACCGGTTTCGTTTTTGAATAGACCTGTATCGCCAATCTGACCACCGCTTTCTGCATAGAACGGGGTTTGATTGAGTACGATCAAAGCTTCATCGCCTTCAACGACTTCATCAACTTGTTCGCCATCTTTATAAATAGCCACAATTTGACCCTGACCAGTCGTTGCGTCATAGCCATCAAATTGAGTTTCGCCTTCAATTTTTACAATTGAGTTATAATCAACCGCAAATTTACCTGCATCGCGTGCACGTTGACGTTGTGCTGCCATTTCAACTTCAAAGCCTGCTTCGTCAATGGTCAAGTCACGTTCACGTGCAATGTCTGCTGTTAAGTCAGTCGGGAAACCGTAAGTGTCATAAAGTTTAAATACTACTTCGCCTGGAATGACTGACCCTTTAAGCTGTGCCAATTCACCTTCAAGCAATTTCAAACCTTGCTCAAGCGTTTTGGCAAATTGTTCTTCTTCTTTCAGTAATGCTGCCTCAATACCCGCTTGATTTGCTGCAAGTTCAGGATATGCATCACCCATGACTTCAATGAGTGGCTTCAACATTTTATGGAAGAATGAACCTGTTGCGCCTAATTTGTTGCCATGACGTACTGCACGACGAATAATACGACGTAATACATACCCACGACCTTCATTCGATGGATTCACCCCATCAGCAATCAGGAAGCAGCAAGAGCGAGCATGGTCTGCAACCACTTTGAGCGAAGCAGGGTAGTCCACAGGCTTGCCAGTTTGTTGTGCTGTTGCTTCAAGAGCAGTTGTGTCTAAACCAATAATCTGAGCTGCATTTTTGAGTAAGTGCTGGAATAGATCAATTTCGTAGTTTGAGTTAACATGTTGCAATACTGCGGAAATACGTTCCAAACCCATGCCTGTATCGACAGACGGTGCTGGAAGTGGGTGCAGTACACCATCCGCAGTACGGTTGAACTGCATGAATACATTGTTCCAGATTTCAATGAAACGATCACCATCTTCTTCAGGCGTGCCTGGTAAGCCACCCCAGATATGATCGCCATGATCATAGAAAATTTCAGAACAAGGACCACAAGGACCTGTATCACCCATTGCCCAGAAGTTATCTGAAGCATATTGACCGCCTTTGTTGTCGCCAATACGAATAATACGAGAAGCATCTAAACCAATTTCTTTGTTCCAGATGTCAAACGCTTCATTATCGGTGTGATAAACCGTAGCATATAAACGCTCTTTCGGTAGCGCCAACCATTGTTCGCCTGTTAGAAATTCCCAAGCAAATTTAATTGCATCACGTTTGAAATAATCACCAAACGAGAAGTTACCTAACATTTCAAAGAAAGTATGGTGACGTGCGGTATAACCCACATTGTCTAAATCGTTGTGTTTACCGCCTGCGCGTACACATTTTTGTGACGATACAGCGCGCACATAATCACGTTTTTCCAGCCCTAGGAAACAGTCTTTAAACTGGTTCATACCCGCATTGGTAAATAATAAGGTTGGGTCGTTGGCAGGTACTAGAGAACTCGATGCGACACGTGTATGCCCTTGCGATTCAAAGTAACGCAAAAATGCTTCACGAATTTCAGCTGATGTCATAAAACGAGTACTCACAACCAAGTCACTCCATAATTTCCGATTTGGCTAAACACAGGACAGTCTGACAAAAATAATTCTTTTGCTGTCATGCAGGCTTAAAATTTAAAAAACGCCAAATTATAACGGAAAAAGCTATTATCACCAATCATTTTAGTGTGAATAGATGACAATTCTGACGCAAACTATGTTGCTATTACGCAGAATAAATCTTTGCAATAGAAGATGATGAACATTTACATTTAAAATAAGCGCTTACTGCAGGTCGTGTAATATGCCGAACTGCCATGAAACGCAATACAGACAAAGTTAAAAAAATTGGTGAGCGATAAAAAGCCGAAGCTGATATTTTAATTTGTCGAATTAAACAACAAATTGCGAAAAAATTCGCAGAATTGATCCGATTTTTTTCAGTAAGGCCTCAAAATCTATTAACATTGTCTGCGCTTAAATTTTGATTTCATTATGAAAGGATCAGTCATGCAACGAGTGGCAATCAATGGCTTTGGTAGAATCGGGCGCAATGTGCTGCGGGCTTGGTTTGAAAATCCCAAAGACTTTCATTTTGAAATTGTCGCGATAAATGACATTGCCGATGTAGAAACCTTAGTTCATCTATTTAAATACGACAGCACCCATGGTCGTTTTAAAGGGCAGGTGGAAATCAGCCTTGAAAATGAACAGATTTTTTTGAATATTTCTGCAGGTTTGGCACAATTAAAAGTTCAGGTGTTGAATCAGTCTCAACCTGCGCAATTGCCGTGGCAATCCTTAAATGTGGATGTGGTACTAGAATGCACAGGGTTGTTCCGTTCCCGTGAGGCAGCAACGCAGCATATTACGGCGGGCGCCAAACGTGTGATTATTGGTGCCGCGCCATTCGATACTGTAGATGCTGCGATTGTTTATGGTGTGAACCATCACGAAGTTAAAAGTACCGACCAAATTATTTCCAGTGTGTCCTGCACTACGCAAGCTTTAGTGCCACTGGTTAAAATCATTGATGATGCTTTTGGAATAGATACCGCATTAATGACTGAAATTCATGCAGTCACAGCAGATCAAACTGTATTGGATCAGGCGCATCGCGATTTACGTCGTGCGCGTGCATCAGGACAAAATATTATTCCGACAACTTCATCTGCCTTGGGTGCTTTAAAACAAGTCATGCCAAAAATGGAAGATCGAATTGATGGTTATTCGATTCGTGTGCCAACCATTAATGTTGCAGCTATTGATCTAACTTTTATTTCGCAGTCACCGATTACGGTGCACAAATTGAATCAGGTGTTATGTGCTTCGGCAGCGCATGATTATGCCGAAATTATGCAAGTGACCGATGAACCTTTGGTATCGAGTGACTTTAACCATTCACCTTATTCGTTAATTGTCGATTTAAGCCAAACCATGGTGGTGGACCATCAAGCCAAAGTTTTTGCCTGGTATGACAACGAGTGGGGTTATGCCAATCGTTTACTGGATTTGTGCGAATCTTTTAGTCAGCGGGTAGTGTAAGCGCTATTTTTAAAGACATATACAAAGTGTAAAAAGCATGCAATAGTGATGAAAGATTTTATAATTCGTATTCACGGTTAATTCACTGATTGATAAAACAAAGTTTGCATAGAAAGTTTGAATAGAGTAGTAGCATGATGATTATTTTATTGTGGGGATTTATTTTTTTGCTGGCACTTGCTGTAATTTTTCTGATTTGGTTGCAGTTTAAAAATCAGGCAGACAGCAGCAGCGATGTGCGGCATCAACAGCAAGTCGAGCAAAAAGTATTACATTTAGAAGAGCATCTGAAAAAGACTTTGGAAATTATGCAAGACTTGGCCAAAAAGATGCAGGTTCAGCAAGATGCGCTAGATAAAACCGTGCAAAAAACAGCACAGCTTGAAATGCAAAATGCCGAGTTGGTCAGTTTATTGGCAAAGGTAGTCAAATCAAATCAGGACTTTTAAATGACGGTTTTGAAAGATGTCGTGTATTCATATTTTTTACCGCATATTTCAGAAAAAGTCAGGTGCATGAGCAAAAGTATCATGCTAAACTAGGAGAAATCGGGTGTGCTCCCGATTTTTTTATGCGGATTCGTTCCGCGCAAACAAGAATTTAGGTTTACAACATGCCCATTTCAGAGACATGGTTATTACCTGATGGTGTAGCTGATGTATTACCAGAACAAGCGCAAGTGATTGAAAACTTGCGTCGTAAGTCACTGGATTTCCTTGCATCTCGAGGTTATCAGTTGGTGTACACGCCATTCATAGAATACATTGAATCTCTATCTTCTCTATCAGAATCGAATCAAGATTTAGACCTTGCCACATTTAAAGTAATTGACCAACTTTCAGGTCGTTTGCTAGGTGTGCGTGCCGATATGACACCCCAAGTAGCACGTATTGATGCGCATGTACATCCTGTAGATGGTATTGCACGTTACTGCTATGCAGGTACGGTTTTACATACTAAACCACAAGGTTTTAATTCTACACGTGCACCATTGCAATTGGGTGCAGAGTTATTTGGTTCAGATAGCATTGATGCCGATGTAGAAATGGTTGATCTGATGCTCAGCTTGCTCAAAGAAGCAGGTCTGGCAGAAGGTGTGCATTTAGACTTGGGTCATGTCGGCTTGTTCCGTAGCTTGGTTAAACAAGCAGAATTAAGCAAAGCCATTGAACGTCAAATGTCAGATTTATATCAGCGTAAAGCATTGCCTGAACTGGCAGAATTTACCCGAGATTTAAACTTCGGTTCAGATTTTTATGCTTTAGGTCGCTATGCCAGCGATTTAAATGCTTTGCAGGCTCATTTAAGTGCTGAAGTGTTGACAAATAGCGAATTTAAGCAAGCGTTTGAAGCGGTTAAAGCAACACAAGCTGAAATTCAGGCGCGTTGGCCAAATCTGCATATTGGTATAGATGTGGTTGAGCTGCGTTCTTATCATTACCATACGGGCTTAATGTATGCGGTATATGCTCCCAATCGTGCTGCGCCATTGGCTCAAGGTGGTCGTTATGATGGCATTGGTCAGCATTTTGGACGTGCGCGTCCTGCAACAGGTTTCTCTTGTGACTTGTTTGTATTAAGTGCAGGCCGTTTTGAATCATCGGCTGTTGTTGTTGCGCCTAAAGGCTCACAACCCGATTTAATCGCGGCTATTCAAAATACACGTGCGCAAGGCTTTAGGGTAATTCAATTGTTGGGCAATGATGATTTAAACTCGGTTCCATACGCAACGCACCAATTGGTTCTTGCAAATGGTGAGTGGATAGTCGAAAAAATTTAATCGCCAAGGCATGTTTCATGTTACAAGTCTTGGTTTTCAATTTTAACAGCATGATGTAATGAGGCTATTATGGGCAAGAATGTTGTGGTACTTGGTACCCAATGGGGCGACGAAGGTAAAGGTAAGATCGTCGACCTGCTCACCGATCAGGCGGCGGCAGTCGTTCGTTATCAAGGCGGACACAACGCAGGTCATACTCTCGTGGTTGGTGGTAAGAAAACTGTATTACACCTCATTCCATCAGGTATTTTACGTGAAAACGTACTGTGCCTAATTGGTAATGGTGTTGTGCTTTCTCCTGAAGCACTTATTAAAGAAATGGGTATTTTGGAGCAAGAAGGCGTGCCAGTGAAAGAGCGTTTACGCATTTCACCAAACTGCCCACTTATTTTGCCGAATCACATTGCACTTGATCAAGCACGTGAGAAAAAACGTGGTAATGCCAAAATTGGTACAACAGGTCGTGGTATTGGCCCAGCTTATGAAGATAAGGTTGCACGTCGTGCAATTCGTGTTGCAGACTTGGTGCGTGGTGGTGAGGCGTTACGTACTCAATTGACTGAATTATTGGACTATCACAACTTCCAATTGACACAATACTACGGTGTTGAAGCAGTTCAGTTAGATGAAGTTTTAGCACTATGCGACCAATGGCGTGAAGTGATTGCACCATTAGTGGTTGATGTAACAACCGAAATTCATAATTACCGTAAAAACGGTGACAATATTATGTTTGAAGGTGCACAAGGTTCATTGCTTGATGTTGACCACGGTACTTATCCGTATGTGACTTCATCGAACACGACTGCGGGCGGTGTAAGCTCGGGTTCAGGCTTAGGTCCATTACATTTAGACTACGTTTTAGGGATTACCAAAGCCTATACCACACGTGTAGGTGCAGGTCCATTCCCAACAGAGTTGGTATACGACGCAGCAAATGACGTGGGTGATGCGATTGGTAAACACTTAGGTACTGTGGGTCATGAGTTCGGTGCCTCTACAGGTCGTCAGCGTCGTTGTGGTTGGTTTGATGCCGAAATTTTACGTCGTTCAGTCGATGTAAACTCACTTTCTGGTATTTGCTTGACCAAGTTAGATGTGTTGGATGGTTTAGAAGAAATCAAAATCTGCGTAGGTTATGAAAATGCCGATTCAGGTTGTGTAGGTTCTTCTGATGCGCTTGCATACGAAAACTTAAAGCCAATTTACGAAACTATGCCAGGTTGGTCTGAATCAACTGTGGGCGCGACCAGTGTAGAACAATTGCCTGAAAATGCAGTGAACTACATCAAACGTCTTGAGCAGTTAATTGAATGTCCAATCGACATTATTTCTACAGGCCCAGACCGCGCAGAAACGATAGTATTACGTCATCCATTTGATGCTTAAGTGGTTGTGCTTTGACATAACACAAGTTCAGATGATGTACTCAGCCCTGTCTAAATGATGGGGCTTTTTATTGATGTTGTTTCAGTTTCAATAGCGACTCATTTGGTGAAACATTGCAGATGATGCTGAGTGAGTGGTTTTTTCAAGACTAAAGTTGCAGATGACTGGCACTGTGCAGCGCAGTGTGGCTTGTTACAATGGCTTTAGAAAATTAAATTTAATTAAGGTTATGCAGGATGCATAAAAATATTACCAGTACGATTTTTTATTCTTTGTTGTTCGCGATGGGCGGAGCACCGACCATTGCCATGATGCTGATTTTATCGCAAAAGCATGATCCGAATATTATGTATCAGGCATTTATTGGTTTGAGCGTTATTTTTGCCTGTATTTTGGTGCCACTGATTCTGATTCAAAATGCTTACCTACTCTACAAACGCAAAAATCCAGCAATGGAAGAAAAAGTAGAAGTAGTATCTAAAATTTACTTGGGTTTAAATATCTTCTGTTTAGTGTTTTGGTTGTCTTATCAATTTCTTTACTAAGGTAGTTATTGATCGCTTAGACATATAATCTGTACACAGCTTAGGCGTTATTTACATAAATAATATGATTATGAAGTGATTTTAGATTTAAAGCCTTGAATTGATTTTATACAATTGATTGATATGAAGATAGCTCGTAAGGCGGAGATTATTATAATGAACAAAAAACTGATGTTAAGTTTATGTGCCGCAGGCGCAATCACAGTGTCAGGGTGTACCACTGTTGCAGACATGGCAGGTGCAGATACTGCCACCTTAAATGCAACTGCATCTAAAAGTTATAACGAAATGGTACAAGACGCACGCAATAAAAATCAGTTAGACACTAGTTCAACTACGTATAAACGGATTAATACCGTGTTTCAGCGTTTGATTCCATATGCCAACCAAATGAACCAAACAGGACAGCCTTTCCAATGGCAATTGGCGGTGCTTAAGTCTGATCAGGTAAACGCTTTTGTTGCACCTGGCGGGAAAGTGGTGTTCTATACAGGTATTGTCAATAAACTGAATTTAACCGATGCTGAAATTGCTGCAATTATGGGGCACGAAATGGTGCACGCACTAGAAGAACACGCTAAAAGTAAAATTGGTGCGCAAGCTTTAACAAACTTGGCGTTGAATGTTGGCTTAAGTGCAGCGGGTAATAACGTTGGTCAATTGGGTGCAGCAGCAGCACAATTGGGTACGCAAATTGGGATTGGCTTGCCATATTCGCGTAATTTGGAAGGTCGTGCCGATCAGGGTGGCTTAATGCTTATGGCGCGTGCAGGTTATAACCCGCAAGCTGCTATTACCCTTTGGGAAAAAATGAACAAACTTGAAGGTGGCGGTGGTGCATCGTTCTTATCAACGCACCCATCGAACAGTCAGCGTATTGAGGCGATGCGTAAAAACTTACCTGCAGCTCAGGCAATTTATAACAAAAACCGCCGCTAAGATAACATTAGTCAGTAAGACAGATGAATCAAAGAAAGGATGTGCATAGAAATGCGCATCCTTTTTTAAAATTTTTGACTTTAAACAACATAAAAATGGTGCGTTATAGCTGAACTCATGTTTTTAATTTAAACGCCAGCTCACTTGTTTACTTCAATTTTCTAATTTCATTTTAAAGCAGTGCTTAAAATGAAATTAGGGTGCTGGATTGGGTTGTTGACGATGAATGGCTTCAATACCTTGTAAAATTTCATCTGATAAGTTGATGTCAAAAGCATCAATATTTTCTTTGAGTTGTGCCATATTGGTCGCGCCAATAATGGTACTGGTTACAAAAAATTGCTGCTTAATAAATGCCAGAGCCAGTTGCGTTAAACTCAAGCCGTGTTGTTCTGCAAGTTGGGCGTATTGTTCGGTCGCCCATTCGCTTTGTGGATTGCTGTAACGGCTAAAACGTGAATATAGCGTGACACGTGCATTGGCAGGGCGTGCACCATGACGGAATTTACCAGTTAAATAACCAAAAGCCAAAGGTGAGTAGGCGAGTAGTCCAATACCTTCATAATGGGCAATTTCAGACATGCCAATTTCGTAAGTGCGGTTGAGCAAATTATACGGATTTTGTACGCTGACGAACTTGCTTAATCCTAGCTGTTCTGCAAGGTGTAGAAACTTCATGGTGCCCCACGGGGTTTCGTTTGACAAGCCAATATAGCGAATCCGTCCTTTTTGAATTTCTTGTTGCAACGCGCTTAAGGTTTCAGCGAGATCAGTTACTTCTTGCATATTTTGTGCTTCTTGGTTGCCATAACCGAGTTTGCCAAAAAAGTTGGTCGGACGCTGCGGCCAGTGCAGTTGGTATAAGTCAATATAGTCGGTTTGAAGGCGTTTTAAGTTGCCATCTAGCGCAGATTGAATATCCTGCGCGTTAAAGCGAGTTTTGCCATCTCGAATATGACTGCCGCCTTGCGATGGGCCTGCAATTTTAGAGGCTAAAAATAATTTATCACGTCCGCCACGTTGCTGTAACCAATTACCAATGATAGTTTCAGTTGCACCTTGAGTTTCTACTTTTGGCGGTACGGGGTACATTTCTGCGGTATCCCAGAAATACAAACCACGCTCTAAGGCATAATCCAGTTGCTCGAAGGCATCTGATTGCGTGTTTTGTTCACCAAAGGTCATGGTGCCCAAGCAGATTTCTGGAACTAAAATCCCCGTCTTTGCCAATGGTTTAAATTGCATATTGTCTCTCGCTCAAGATTATGTTTATGAAGGGATGTTACAAGAGCCGACACCATTTTGCGCCACTTGTGGCTGCGAAAATTGCTACTGCTTTGTAGTGACAGCAAGAATGGTATTTTGATATTTGAAAATGGTTAACAGTTATATGCCGGTAATAAAAAAGCAAATCCGAAGATTTGCTTTTTTAATTTGCATATGCATGGTTTATTCGTCATCAAAGTCGCCATCAGTGGCTTCATTTTGCTCCAAAGAAGCATCAAAAATCAGAATAGCTTTACCATCAGTTTCAATCATGCCTTGTTCTTCAAGTGTTTTTAGAACACGCCCGACCATTTCACGTGAACAGCCGACAATACGACCAATTTCTTGGCGTGTAATACGAATTTGACGACCGTTTGGCAAAATCATGGCTTCTGGCTGCGCAGAAAGATCAATCAAGCAACGTGCAATACGACCAGACACATCTATAAAGGCAAGGTCAGTTACTTTACGTGTGGTATTTTTTAAACGACGTACCAGCTGTGCAAAAACGGCATAGCTTAAATCGGGATATTGTTTGCTGAGTTCGTGGAAATTTTCATAAGTAATTTCTGCGATTTCACAGACATCACGAGTACGAACCTCTGCAGTACGTTGTGGATTCGATTCAAACAGACCCATTTCCCCAAAAAAGTCGCCTGGATTCAAATATGCCACAACAATTTCGCGATCATCATCTTCGCGAAGAATAATTGATACTGAACCTTTTAAAATCAAATATAATGATTTTGATTCAGTCCCTGCATCAACAATAGTTGTCCGTTTTGGATAACGGTTGATGTATGCACGTTTTAATAATGCTTTGACTGAGTCAGGCAGTTGTCCTGGGGACAATGCATCAGTACTCAGCTGTGAAAAGTTGGAAGTCATGCTAACGGTTCCGAAAATGGATAAATAATAGATCGCACAAGACCTAGTCTGAACTTGTCACACAGTAGAGATGAAATTCCTTATCAACTCAAGTTATGTTAGTGTACAAATACCCGTGTCAATTTATAGTTTTTTTTAGGTAGTTGCAATGCAAACAAGTGTTCAGTGGTTAGAGAACGTTGCTTTTGAAGCCAAATCAGAAAGTGGTCATTCAGTAGTGATGGATGGATCTGCAGAATATGGCGGTGAAAACCGTGGTCCACGTCCTATGGAGTTAATCTTAATGGGACTTGGTGGGTGTGCTTCGTTTGATATTGTGACTATTTTAAAGAAATCACGCCAAGATGTGACCGATGTTGTATGCCAGTTAAAAGCGGAGAGAGCTGATTCTATTCCTGCGGTGTTTACAAAAATTCACTTACATTTCGTAGTAACAGGTAAAGCGGTTAAAGCAAAGCAAGTTGAAAAAGCAGTTGAGCTTTCAGCAGAAAAATATTGTTCTGCGAGCAAAATGTTGTCTGATGGTGGTGTAGAAATCACACATGACTTTGAAATTGTAGAAGCTGATTAAGACTTAATTATTAAGTTTAACTAAAAAGTGATCTATTTGTTTAGATCACTTTTTTATCGACATAGTTTTTATTTCAGTAATAATTGTGGGTCTACCCGTGCATCATTTAAACTCATTCCCCAATGTAAGTGTGGACCAGTGACTCGACCTGTATTTCCTACTAAACCTAAAAGTTCACCTTGAGTAATATGTTGTCCCTTTGAAACCTCAATTTTACTGAGATGGCAGAACATACTGATTAAACCTTGACCGTGATCAATCAAAACAGTCTTACCATTGAAAAAATAATCACCAGTTTGAACGACAATGCCATCTGCTGGCGCTACAACTTTTTGGCCAATTGGTGCTGGAATGTCTAGACCTGAATGTGGGGCGCGTTCTTCATTATTAAAGAAACGTTTGCGTCCAAATGAGTTAATAAATTTGCCTGCTTTTGGTGGAATAAAACTTGGAAATTTAGTCCAATCGCTTTGACTGAAAGAATTATAAATCTCATTTTGTTCTTTTGCTTCCGAAGCATATCGATCAAGTTGATTTTGATTCGGATTAACATAGTCTTGGTTTTTTACATTGAGGTGTTGTTCAGCATATTGATATGGCAGTATTTCAATCTGTATGGGCATAGTATTGGTTGTTAGGCTTAACGTTCCCAATGGGGTAGAAAGAGGAATTCCAAAAATAGCGTATCGTTGAGTGCCTTCTTGTGTAATTAGAATCGGTTTTTTCTCATAGAAAACTTGGGTAATCGTTGATGGAATTGGAATAACGGCTATACCGCCTGCATGTCGTGAATTCTGTGGTAATTGAGCGATAGCCATCTGAATAGGGAAAAGGCAAATACTAGCTATTACAATTCTTCTTAAATGCATAACGATCATTTTTAAATGAAGTAAAGTCTTAAGTTAAAAGTTTCACTGTAAAATAACAATATGGATATTGTTTAAATCAGAATAGATAGAAAATTATACAAAATATACTTGAAATAGATTGTTTGTATACCCATATTATTACCGAGTTTTATAAAGTTTAATTTAAACAAAATATTGAAAAATATATAAATTTTATTTGAAAATTTAAAAAGTGTTCCCATCTTAGTGGTAAGTTAAAAATTTGTTGTGAGGAATAACAAGAATGCGTTTTGAAAAATTTACGAACCGTCTACAGCAAGCTCTTTCAGATGCACAATCATTGGCAATGGGTAAAGACCATACTTCTATTGCGGGTATTCATATTTTATCGACTTTACTAGAAGAGCCTGCCAATTTAAGTTTGTTGCAGCAATCAGGTGCACGCTTGCCAGAGTTAAAACAAAAGTTAGAACAAGCAATAAGAAATGCACCGACTTTATCAAATCCAACTGGAGATATTAATCTTAATCCTGAAGCGGTAAAGATCTTAAATTTAGCTGATCGTTATGCGCAAAAAGCAGGTGATGAATTCTTATCAACAGATTGGGTGTTATTAAGTTTAGCGGAAACGGGTGAAACCAAAACGATATTAAACAGCGTTGGGGTAACACCAGATAGTTTACGCAAAGTAATTGAAAATATTCGAGGAAATGACAAAGTCATGAGCAATAATCATGAAGATCAACGCGATTCATTGAATAAATATACCATTGATTTAACAGAACGTGCTTTGGCTGGTAAGCTTGATCCAGTTATTGGTCGTGATGATGAAATACGTCGCACGATACAGGTTTTATCACGCCGAACTAAAAATAACCCAGTCTTGATTGGTGAACCTGGCGTGGGTAAAACTGCGATTGTTGAAGGTCTAGCGCAACGAATTATTAATGGTGAAGTTCCTGAAAGTCTAAAAAGTAAACGGGTATTGTCTTTGGATCTAGGTTCGTTGCTTGCAGGTGCTAAATATCGCGGTGAGTTCGAGGAACGTTTGAAAGCCGTTCTGAATGATCTTGCAAAACAAGAAGGTGAAGTCATTCTATTTATTGATGAATTACACACGCTTGTAGGTGCAGGAAAAGGCGATGGTGCAATGGATGCAGGTAATATGCTTAAACCTGCTTTAGCACGTGGTGAGTTGCGTTGTGTTGGAGCAACAACTTTAGATGAATATCGTCAATATATTGAGAAAGATGCTGCCCTAGAGCGTCGTTTCCAAAAAGTACTCGTTGATGAACCAAGTGTGGAAGATACCATTGCGATTTTACGTGGTCTAAAAGAAAAATATGCAACGCATCATGGCGTGCAAATTTTAGACTCAGCAATTATTGCAGCTGCAAAAATGTCGCATCGTTATATCACGGATCGTCAATTGCCTGATAAAGCCATTGATTTAATTGATGAAGCTGCTTCACGTATCAAAATGGAGATCGATTCTAAACCCGAAGCTTTAGATAAACTTGATCGCCGTTTAATCCAATTGAAAATGCAATTAGAAGCAGTGAAGAAAGATGAAGATGCTGGCAGTAAAGCTGAAGTGAATCATCTTGAACAGCAAATTGCTGAAAAGCAAAAAGAATATAATGATCTAGAGGAAATTTGGAAAGCCGAGAAGACACTCGTTGAAGGTGATAAGAAAGCTCAAGTTGAATTGGATCAAGCCCGTGTTGCTTTAGAAAAAGCAAAACGTGAAGGTGATTTGGCTGAAGCAGCACGCTTACAATATGGCGTGATTCCTGAGTTGCAAAAACGCTTGGAACAAGCGGAAGTCGCTGAGGAAAATGAAGAACCGAAGCTAATTCGTACCAAAGTGACTGAAAATGAAATTGCTGAAGTAGTGAGTGCGGCAACAGGCATTCCTGTGGCGAAAATGCTACAAGGTGAACGTGAAAAACTACTGAATATGGAAGAGTTTTTACATAACCGTGTAGTCGGGCAACATGAAGCTGTGGTTGCAGTTTCCAATGCAGTCCGCCGTTCACGTGCAGGTTTATCTGATCCGAATCGTCCGAGTGGATCATTCTTATTCCTTGGACCGACAGGTGTGGGTAAAACTGAGTTAACTAAAGCATTAGCAAACTTCTTGTTTGATAGTGATGATGCCATGATTCGTATTGATATGTCTGAATTTATGGAAAAGCATTCTGTCAGCCGTTTAGTGGGTGCTCCTCCGGGATATGTGGGTTATGAAGAAGGCGGGGTTTTAACAGAAGCTGTTCGTCGTAAGCCATATAGTGTGGTGTTATTTGATGAAGTGGAAAAAGCTCATCCAGATGTATTCAATATCCTGTTACAGGTATTGGATGATGGTCGCTTAACTGATTCTCAAGGTCGTGTTATCGATTTTAAAAATACGGTCATTGTGATGACATCTAATTTAGGCTCACAAGATGTACGTGAATTAGGTGAAGGTGCAACTGATGAGGAAGTTCGAACAGTGGTCATGAGCGCTGTAACTCAGCATTTCCGTCCAGAGTTCATTAACCGTATTGATGAATTAGTCATTTTCCATTCGTTGAAAAAAGCTCAAATTCGTGGTATCGCGGATATTCAATTGGATCGTTTACGTTCACGTCTGAGCGAACGAGATATGGCTTTAACTGTCGATGATAGTGCATTTGATCTATTGATTGATGCTGGTTTTGATCCAATCTATGGCGCACGACCACTAAAACGTGCAATACAGCAACAAGTTGAAAATAACTTGGCTCAGAAAATTTTATCTGGTGAATTCCAGCCCGGAGATAATATTCTGATTAAAGGTGATAGTGGTCAGCTTGTGTTTGATAAAATGAAACTTAGCTAAATCTAATTTGAATGATTGGCTAAAAAGATGGCGATGAAAATCGCCATCTTTTTTATATCAGTGCAATTTATCTGATTTCTTAAGGAATATTACCAATGACATTGCGATTTTATGAAAAGCTTGCTAGTTTCGGAATAAATAAGAAAAAAATTCAGGATGAATTAAAATGGAGAATAAGCAGCATTATTACACTTATATTGGTGTAATTGTGTTCATAACAGCATTTCCGATCGTAGGTTGGGCTGTGCAACCGATGACAGAGGGAACTTTAGCCTTACAAACAGGTATGTTGACCAAGGCGCTGCCTAATATTATTGAGAAAGCACAGCGAGATGCGATGCAGCTAGAAGAGGAGCGTTGGCGTACGCAACGTGTTTTAAGCGATCGTAATTTGCGTGAAATAAGAATCAGTATGCTTGCTGAAGGTGCTTTATCACCTTATGAAGAACAAAAGAAAACGTCTGTAATGGATGTGCGGGAAAAGAAGAAAGCAAGTATGAAGCCCCATGATGAGGCTCCAGATAACTTCATGATTTATGAGTTTGATTCTCCTAATGTAAAAAGAACCAAATTCACATTTAAATAATGAGAAAAATCATTCCTTAAATTTGATTATGTTGGATTTTCCAAGCACGATGAATTTTTTGATTACGTTTAAAGTCTAAGCCTATCGTTTCAGAAGTAATTTCTTCGACATGATAGATTGCTTCGATTTCTTCATCTAACTCAAACCCACGATAGTTATTTGAGAAGTACAAAGTACCATCACTGGTTAAACGATTCATTGCACGTTTAAGCAGGGAAACATGATCGCGCTGTACATCAAATGTACCATAAAACTTTTTTGAGTTAGAGAAAGTTGGAGGATCAATGAAGATGAGATCATATTGTTCATGACCTTCTTTTAACCATTCAAAGCAATCACTCGAAAAGAACATATGTTGTTCATCAGCATGATCTACCGTTAAACCATTCAATACAAAATTTTCTTTTGACCAATTCAAATAAGTATTTGATAGGTCGACACTGGTGGTACTTGCTGCACCGCCAAGTGCTGCATGTAAGCTAGCAGTTGAGGTATAGCTATAAAGATTAAGAAAGTGTTTGCCACGTGCTTCTTTGGCAATTCTTAGACGAATTTGACGATGATCTAAGAATAAACCAGTATCTAAATAGTCTGTTAAATTGACGAGAATTTTAGCTTTGCCTTCCTGTACAATAAAACGTTTAGACGCAGTGCTTTGTTTCTCATATTGATTGGTTCCCGTTTGCTTTGCACGGGTTTTGATAAAAATTGCGTCACGATTTAAGCCTGTTACTGCACGAATGGCAGCTAAACCCAAATTAAAACGTTTTTTTGCTTTTTCAGGATCAATGGTTTTTGGTGGTGCATATTCCTGAACATGCAAACGATCTCCATATAAATCGACGGCAATGTTAAAATCAGGTAGATCGGCATCATACAAACGTAAGCAAAAAATATTTTCTTTCACAGCCCATTTTTTTAAGGCTTGCATATTTTTTTGCAAACGATTGGTAAAGTCTTCCGCACCTTCGATTTTTTCAAATTGTTGTGGTTGCCATGTTGCCAAAAAAGGTTGGGTGACGGTTGCTGGCTTGATGGTACCAAAACGCACGTAGATTGGTAATTTACCATTCATTAAACGTAAGGTTTGTGGGTCATTAAACGCCAGTACATCTGCCTGTTCAACCTGTGCGGCAATAATTGCGGCACGCTGGTTTGGAAAATTCTTCTGTAATAAAGCCGATAAACCCAGATATAAAGAACGGTTTGATGCTTTATCTCCCAAACGTTCCCCATAAGGAGGATTGGTCACAATAAAGGCTTTCTTGCCCTCGGCATGAAAGTCATCCCAGTCCGCTAAGGTACGTTCTTCAATCTGGATTTGGTCAAGCAGTTTTTCAAAACCTGCGGCAATGATATTTTGGCGGGTGGCCTTGACCGCTTCCCAGTCCGCATCGTAGGCATAAAATTTAGGTAAAGCCTGTTCCAAAGCTTTTTCATGGCGTTCTGCTGCTTCAGCCTTAAGTGATAACCAGAGATCACGGTCATGCCCATGCCAGCCATTAAAACCAAAACGTCGGACTAGGCCTGGCGCACGATCTGTTAAAATCATGAGGGCTTCAATAATGAATGTGCCTGAACCGCACATTGGATCAAGAATAATATCGGGTTGATATTGTGCTAATTGAGCTTTTTGTAGAATTGCCGCTGCCAGATTTTCTTTAATTGGCGCATCGGTCATAAAACGGCGATAGCCACGCTTATGCAGAGAATCACCAGATAAATCCAGACAGTAGGTGTGTTCAGTTTTACCTGCCAACACATAAAGTGTAATTTCAGGCTGCTTGATATCAATACTTGGGCGTTTACCCACTGCTTCCATAAAGGAATCTACAACGCCATCTTTAACCCGTAAGGTGGCAAACTGGGTATTGACCTTAATTTCACGTTCAACATGCAGGCGCACTGCAAAGGTGCTTTGTGGAGCAAAAATTAAAGACCAGTCAAAACTGATTGCACCCTCATAGAGTTCTTCCGCCACATCACGGGCATCATGCGAATGTTCCAACTCATGTCTATGAATGGGCAAAACGACTCGTGAGGCAAGGCGTGACCACATACAGACCCGATACGCCTGTTCCAGTGTGCCCTTAAAAATCAAACGTCCCGCAAAACGTTGAATGTCATGAATACCAAAGCTTTCCAATTCTTGTTGTAATAAGGTTTCCAGTCCATCCGCACAGGTCACCCAATATTCTGTTAGACGTGGTTTAGCGTTCATTCAATGTTCCAAAGCGGTTTTAGCAATCGGCTATTTTAACTGATTTTTACCTGTTCTGTCGGCGCATATTTGTGTGATCGTCAGCTTTATCATCTATTAAGAGGTTTTTTTAAAGTGATCTGATGTTTGTTTATAATTTCTGCACGTGGGGCAGGGCATTTTTTACTTTATTTTAATAATTGGTACAGCTTTTGCATTTCTTTAGATGAATTATCAGTAAATACTTCTCCCAACGATGTGAGGACGTTATGAAAGAAAGCATGAATAATGAAGTGATGGTCAGTGCCGAGGCTTTTGCAACCGCAACCCAAATGTATGTACGTTTAAGACGGGTATCCAGTCGCGTGATTGACGTGATGTACCTGGTGCATAACAAGGAATATGCACAACATATTGTGGATATTGCCCTGGCAACACAAGATGCTGAGCTGGCCCATTATGTTGAGCGCTTGCGTCCGTTAATTGACCTATATCCTGAGCCAGCTCTCGCCTTGGTTGAAACTAAGGTGGAAGCTGAGAAAGAACAGCCTGTTGAGGAAAATGACTACTATTCAATAGAAGTGACGGACGAAGAGATTTATCAGGCACAGGTTCATCATCACTATATTGGTGCGCTGCGCTAGCCGAATCTGTTGCAACTCTCTCATTTAATGCAACATAACGGTGAAAAGTTGTTCTGCGAAAATACAAGAATTGGGCTACACTATGCAGGTTTTGGTGATTCGACCCATAGGAATCCATTATGCATATTGCAGCCCTGCATCAACCGAGTCAGGTTCAACTGAATCAGCAAGGAAATTTAAAACACTTTTTAACCATTGAGGGCCTTTCAAGGGAAAGCCTGACCAAGATTTTAGATACAGCACAAAGCTTTTTAGATGACAATAATAACCTGATCAACCGTCCCTTATTAGAGGGTTTGACGGTAATGAATCTTTTCTTTGAAAACTCGACCCGTACCCGAACCACCTTTGAGGCAGCGGCGAAACGTTTATCTGCCAATGTCCTGAATATTGATATTGCACGCTCAAGTACCTCAAAAGGTGAAACGCTGCGGGATACGCTCTGGAATCTGGAGGCGATGGCGGCCGATATTTTTGTGGTACGTCATTCATCTTCAGGTGCCGCACATTTTATTGCCAAAGATATCTGCCCTAAAGTTGCCATTATTAATGCGGGTGATGGTCGCCATGCACATCCGACCCAAGCCATGCTGGACATGCTGACCATTCGCCGTGAAACCAAGAAACCATTTGAACAACTCAGTGTGGCCATTATCGGTGATATTAAACATTCACGGGTGGCACGTTCAGACGTTGCGGCATTACAAACGCTGGGCTGTAAGGATATTCGTGTGATTGCGCCCAATACCTTGCTACCTGTGGGTTTTGATGAGTATGGTGAGCATGTGCGTTTATTTAACCAGATGGATGCAGGCGTGACAGACTGTGATGTGATTATTGCCTTGCGTATCCAGAACGAGCGCATTGATTCACCTGCCTTAGCGTCACAGTCTGAATTTTATAAAATGTACGGACTTAACAAAGAGCGTCTGGCTTTGGCAAAACCTGATTGTATCGTCATGCACCCAGGCCCAATGAACCGTGGTGTTGAAATTGCATCAAGCATTGCCGATGGTCCACAGTCGGTGATTTTGCATCAGGTAACCAACGGGATTGCCGTACGTATGGCTGTACTGGCGTTGGCGATGCAAGGTCAGTTGCAAGACAAGGGTTTAATTGAAGCAATTTCGGCATAAGGGCGAGACACATGAGTCGTGTAAAAATTGAAAATGTACGTGTGTTAGATCCAGTTCAACAAACAGACCACGTCGAAACCATTTATTTAGATCAGGGTAAACGTGTTGCCGACTTGGCAGAAGTCGATCAGGTGATTGACGGTCAAGGCAAATGGCTCATGCCAAGTATGGTAGATTTGTGTGCGCGCGTCCGTGAACCAGGTCAGCAACAACACGGTACTCTAAAATCTGAAGGTAAAGCAGCCCGTGAAAACGGTATTCTGCATGTGATTACTCCACCAGATTCAAAACCAATTGTGCAGGACAATGGTGCATTGATTCAGGGTTTGGTCGAGAAAGCTTGGCAAGATGGCAAAATCCATTTGCATATTATTGGTGCGCAAACGCAAGGTTTAAATGGCAAACAACCTGCCAATATGGCAGGTTTGAAAAAGGGTGGTTGTAGTGCG
>ERZ650302.135-NODE-135-length-35005-cov-6.745236_pt1 | contig 35005 bp, 32 predicted proteins | sample MGYA00376238_ERZ650302 | MGnify/ENA primary metagenome ERZ650302 (study PRJEB26733, sample SAMN07839298) | wastewater metagenome | biome: urban; feature: wastewater treatment plant; material: waste water | place: USA: North Carolina | collected 2016-04-28 ... | reverse complement strand
ACTCCAAATCTGACCTAATCAACTGTGCGGGGGTGGGAAGACGAACTCTTTTTTAGACTAGTCGAGTTCTGTCCCACTCCCTCTATGCTTGTAGGGGGAGAATGATTTTTAGTTGCACCCAATTATCTTCCTTGCTAAGTGTGAGACTGCCACCGTATTTATTGGCAACATACTCCATACTCTTAAGACCGAATCCATGGTAGTCCTTATTTGTTTTTGAGGTTTCAGGGAGCTGTCCTGTGGATAAGTCTAGTGAAGAAGTATCGTAGTTGTCTAATCGAATGATGAGAAATTGCTGATGGCTAGTAACCTTTAAAGTAATCAAGCGTTGTTCGGTGTTATCTATTTTTTCCACAGCCTCGATGGCATTGTCAATGGCATTTCCAAACAGAGCTGAAATATCCATTACATCCATAAAATGGAGGGCCTCTCCCTGAACAATACAGGTAAAGTTAATACCATTTTGCAAACAGTAATAATTTTTTTGGCTCAAAATGGTGTCAAGAACAGGATTTCCTGTTTCAATCTTTGCATCAAGTGTCTGGATCACCTCGCTGATTTCCTCTAGATATTGTTCCTTTTTGGTTTTATCGGGTTCTTGTTGGATGATGGCCAGTTGATGCTTTAAATCATGGACCTTACGGTCAAGAATCTCACTGTTTTCACGATAAGCTTGGTATTGCTTGTATTGAAGTTGAAACATATTATTGATAGAAGTCAACTCCTGCCGTAAATAGCGATCGTATTGTTGAGATTCTTGGGTGAATAGGAGCAGAAGACCAGAGAGATTGACGGTTGTCCGGAGGATGAAAATGCTGGTCGAGTCTTGAAATTGGCGCGTGCCTGAGAGGATGAAACCAATATTACTAAGAACAAAGATAGATAAGGTTGTAAAGACAGCTACCGTCACATCTCGCTGCTCAATGAATTTATCCAATTCTTCTAAGTGAACCTTTTTATCTTGTAGATAGATGAGCCAGTAAGAAAGTAGAGAAGTTATCAACATAAATACCCCCTGTGTCCACAAGTTATCCACAGGTTGTTGATAAATCGTCAAACAGTAGAGATGCCAAGTAATGGAGGCTACTAATTCGGCAATAATAAAGGCTTTTGCTGTCAAATAGAGACTAGCCCTCTTGTGGATAACTCCAAGCAATCGAATGGAAACAAACATCCAAGCGATATTGATGCCCATTCCCACAGTCCAAAAAAGCAAAGGGAGTTTGCCAGCCACAAGTTGAAGTAAGATTTGTATGAGGAAAATCAGGAGGATACGGAACTGTTTGCGTGACCATTTTTCAGACAAAACAAGTGAGGAACAGACCAGTAGGCAGGCCAAGCTTTCTGTTAGAGCAGTATAGAAACGTGGAATATCAGGGAAATTGATCATAGTAGGCTATCTCCGATGAAGTTGGTTAGAGCTGTCATAAATTCTTTTTTCCTTGGGCGGCTAATCGGCAAGGCTGTATTTGTGACGTAAACAAGGTTACCTTCCACTTTTTGAACATGGGACAAATTGATGATATAGGCCGAGTGGGCTCGTACAAACAATTTACTGTCTAACATGGCTTCGAGATTCTTGAGACTATTATTGGTAATCGTTAGGCCACCGTCAACTGTGTAGATGTGAACCTGATGTCCTTGACTTTCTAGGTAAACAATATCTTCTTGATAGAGTTTTACAGTGGACTGCTTGCTTTTTATATACAAACTTTGTTTCTCTTGGCTATCGGGTAATTTTCTAAGAATTTTCTATTGGCTAGCTTACTGAAAAAAGCAGAGCAGAAAAGGACTCCTGACTTGAACCTGCTGTTCCTTTATAATATGCCATATAGGGCAATGGCAAAGATGACAGGAGACATGCTCGATTTAACGATGGTGGAAGGGATTCTAACCATTTTCAATGGCCATTTTTTCAAGGGCTTAGGCCAACTATGGAGCGACTATCAAGCAAAAAGAAAATATCAAAAGCAACTTTCCTGAAAATGTGATAAAATAGTAACAAATTGTGTCAAATGGAGAGAAAGGTGACCTTACTAAGTATTGCCATTCCGAGTTATAATTCGGAGGCTTACCTTCATTACTGTGTTCATTCCCTTGTAATGGGTGGTGACAAGGTTGAAATTCTGATTATTAACGATGGGTCGACCGATCGGACTCAGGAAATCGCAGAGGGACTAGAGAATCGATTTTCAAACTTACGTGCCATCTATCAGGACAATAAGGGCCATGGAGGAGCTGTAAATACAGGGATACGTGAGGCCAAGGGTAAGTACTTTAAAGTCGTGGACTCAGATGACTGGGTCGATACTAGGGCCTATTTGAAGATCCTAGAGAGTTTGCAGGCTTTGGAAGATGAAAATACGCCAGTTGATGCCTTTATCTCCAACTTTGTTTATGAAAAAGAGGGACAATCTCGTAAAAAATCCATGTTTTATCAATCCACTCTGCCTGAGAACCGTATATTCGGCTGGGAAGATGTTGGTGCCTTTCCAAAGGGACAGTACATGATGATGCATTCCTTGATTTACAGGACTGAGTTGTTAAGAGAGGTCGGTCTCGTTCTACCTGAGCATACTTTCTATGTGGATAATATTTTCGTATTTACCCCTTTGCAGGCTGTGAAAACCATGTACTATCTACCAGTAGATTTTTATCGTTACTTTATTGGGCGAAATGACCAGTCTGTCAATGAGTCTGTCATGATTAAACGAATTGACCAGCAGTTAAAAGTCAATCGGATTTTAGTGGATGATTTAGATTTAGAGGCAATTGATAATACTGATTTACGAAGTTATTTGCTCAATCACGTGGAAATTACGACCATTATCTCCTGTGCTCTTCTCAATCGTGCTGGGACAGCTGAACATATGTTGATGAAACAGGCGTTGTAAGATTATATCCGTGACAATAATCCAGCGCTCTTTAAGGTCGTTCGCAAGGGATTGTTAGGCCAGTTGACCAATCTTTATGGCTACCCAGGACGAAAAATTTTCAATACTGTCTACAAAATTGCTAAAAGAATTTACGGTTTCAACTAAATGACAATAAAACTCAGTTATGGCTGAGTTTTTCTGTTATAATGAACAGAAGAAAAACGTTTACAAGGAGTATTACCTATGCAAGAATTAGGACAAACAGGCTTACAGGTTTCCCGTATTGCTTTAGGCTGTATGCGAATGGCCAGTTTAAATGAAAGGGAAACGGCAAATGTTATAGAAACTGTGGTGCAACACGGCATCAATTTTTTCGATCATGCAGATATTTATGGTGGTGGTGAGTCAGAAATACGTTTTGCTCAAGGAGCAAAATTGGCAGGATTGAAACGTGAGGACATGCTCCTCCAATCAAAATGTGGTATTCGTAAAGGCTATTTTGATTTCTCAAAAGAGTATATTTTGGAATCTGTAGATGGGATTTTGAAGCGCTTGGATACGGAATATTTAGATGTTCTCGCCTTACATCGTCCGGATGCTCTAATGGAAGCAGAGGAAGTAGCTGAAGCCTTTTATCTCTTGAAAAAAGCGGGGAAGGTTCGTCATTTTGGCGTTAGCAACCAAAACATTTACCAAATGGAGTTACTACAATCCTATCTCGATCAACCGCTAGCAGTCAATCAATTGCAGCTCTCTCCTGCTCACACGCCTTTGATTGATGCTGGACTACATGTCAATATGAAAGATGATGCTGCGACTATGCGTGATGGTGGGCTAATTGACTATTGCCAACTTAAAAAAATCACTATCCAAGCCTGGTCTCCTTTCTTGATTGATTTGCAACGAGGTATTTTTGCCAACCATCCAGATTATGCTCTTTTAAACCAGACCATTGGGGAAGTAGCAGAGCGATACAATGTTTCACATGAAACAATTGTCGTAGCTTGGATTTTGCGTCATCCAGCAAAGATTCAAACCATTGTTGGGTCCATGAATCCAGAACGTTTGACCAAGATTGCACAAGCTGGTCAGATTACCTTGACTCGACCAGAATGGTACGACATTTATAGAAGTGCGGGCAATATTTTGCCCTAGGAGGCAACTATGCATTGGGAAATAAAAGCATTTGACCAACTAAGTTTACAGGAGCTTTACACTATATTGACGCTGAGAACCAATGTCTTTGTTGTTGAACAAGCCTGTCCCTATCCTGAAGTAGATGGAAAAGATCCAAATTGTCTTCATCTCTTAGGAACCATCAATGGGGAGTTAGTTGCATATCTGCGTATTTTACCAGCTGGCCTAAGTTATGAAGAAGTTTCCATCGGACGTGTAGTCATCAAGCCAAGTCATCGTGGCAAAGGCTTAGGTCGACCAATGATGGAGCAGGCCATTCACTATATTACAAACGAATGGAAAGAAAGTCAGATTAAAATCGGTGCCCAAGCCTACCTAGAAAAATTCTATCAATCCCTTGGCTTCAAACCAGTTTCAGAAGTCTATCTAGAGGACGATATTCCGCATCTAGATATGTTGTATAGTAAACCAGTCGTTTAGGGCTGGTTTTTTAAGCCTGTATTCACGAGTAAAATTATATAAGAGATAGTTTTTGAAGGAAACTGACTAGATTTTGAAAAAAATAAGGCTGAGTAGCTGAATAAAAAGTCTAAGATAGGAGTGTTAGACGGTGAATACAGGTTCTTAGATTTTTCTCGGCAATTTCCCCCAAAAATCAGCCATTTTATGGTAGAATGAATAGGTATAAAATCAGTTAAAAGAGGAAGAAAATGAAACGTTCTATGTACGCTGGACGTGTTCGTAAGGAACATGTCGGACAGGAAATTACTTTGAAGGGTTGGGTTAGCCGCCGTCGTGACTTGGGTGGCCTGATTTTCATTGACTTGCGTGACCGGGAAGGCATTATGCAATTAGTGATTAACCCTGAGTCAGTTGAAGCTGATGTGATGGCGAAAGCTGAGAGTCTTCGTTCTGAATTCGTTATCGAAGTATCGGGAACGGTTGTGGAACGTGAACAAGCCAATGACAACATCCCAACAGGAGCTGTTGAATTGCAAGTAACAAGCTTGACTGTGTTGAACATGGCTAAGACAACACCATTTGAAATCAAGGACGGCATTGAAGCTAGCGATGATACCCGTCTTCGTTACCGTTACTTGGATCTTCGTCGTCCAGAAATGCTCAGCAACTTTAAATTGCGTGCAGCAGTAACTCACAGTATTCGCAACTACTTGGACGACTTAGAATTCATTGATGTGGAAACGCCAATGTTGACAAAGTCAACACCAGAAGGTGCACGTGATTACTTGGTACCATCTCGTGTATCCAAAGGGCATTTCTATGCCCTTCCACAAAGTCCACAGATTACTAAGCAGCTTTTGATGAATGCTGGTTTTGACCGTTACTACCAAATCGTTAAGTGTTTCCGTGATGAGGATTTGCGTGGAGATCGTCAACCTGAGTTTACACAGGTTGACTTAGAAACCTCATTCTTGAATGAAGTTGAAATCCAAGACATTGTAGAAGGATTGATTGCTAAGGTCTTGAAAGATACCAAAGGAATCGAGTTGCCCTTGCCGTTCCCTCGTATGGCCTATGAACATGCTATGAACTTTTACGGTTCAGATAAACCAGATACTCGTTTTGAAATGCTTTTGCAAGACTTGACAGCTACTGTCAAGGAAGTTGACTTCAAGGTCTTCTCAGAAGCGCCTGTTGTTAAGGCCATTGTGGTCAAGGGTGCGGCGGATAGCTACTCTCGTAAAGATATTGATAAATTAACAGATTTCGCGAAGCAATTTGGTGCTAAGGGCCTTGCCTGGGTGAAAGTTGATAAGGGAGAATTAGCTGGCCCGGTTGCAAAGTTCTTGACAGGCATTACAGAAAAATTGACAGCTAGTTTACAACTTGAAGACAAAGACTTGGTTCTTTTTGTAGCTGATGAATTGGAAGTAGCTAATAATACCCTGGGGGCTTTGCGAAACCGCTTGGCTAAGGAACAAGGCTTGATTGATGAACGCAAGTTCAACTTCCTCTGGATTGTAGACTGGCCAATGTTTGAGTGGTCTGAAGAAGAAGGGCGTTATATGAGTGCCCACCACCCATTCACCTTGCCGACAGAAGAAACAGCTCATCATTTGGATGGTGAGTTGGCGCAGGTGCGTGCAGTTGCCTATGATATTGTTTTGAACGGTTATGAATTGGGTGGCGGTAGCCTTCGTATCAACCAAAAAGAAATGCAAGAACGGATGTTCAAGGCTCTTGGTTTCTCAGCTGAAGATGCGCATGAGCAGTTTGGTTTCTTGCTAGAAGCTATGGATTATGGATTCCCACCGCACGGAGGCTTGGCTATTGGTTTAGACCGTTTTGTGATGTTATTGGCTGGTGAGGATAACATTCGTGAAGTCATCGCCTTTCCGAAAAATAACAAGGCCTCTGATCCAATGACCCAGGCACCAAGTACGGTTGCCTCAGCACAATTAGAGGAATTGGCTTTAGATATTAAACTTGAAAATGAATAAATTTTTCAGAAAACAGCGTGTACTCTTCTTAAGAAAGGCCAGAAAAAATAAATTTTGGTTGGTCATTACGGGGATTTCTCGGCAAAAATACGCAGAACGGATATCGGGGTCCATTCTTTATGGACTCCTATCTAGTATCGCGGTGAATTTTTTCTTTAGACCTGGGAATGTCTATTCGTCTGGAGTCACCGGACTAGCACAAATTGTTTCTGCATTATCAGCCTCTTATGCAGGATGGAATATTCCTATTTCTGTAGTCTATTATGCTCTTAACATTCCCTTGCTGATTTTGGCTTGGTATAAAATTGGCTACAAATTTACCATTTTTACTTTTATTACGGTATCGTTTAGTTCTTTCTTTATCCAATTTATGCCACCAGTTACTCTGACGACAGATCCTTTAGTCAATGCTATTTTTGGTGGTCTCATGCTGGGAACTGGGATTGGATTTGCGCTTAGGAACAATGTATCCAGTGGTGGTACAGATATTGTTTCCATTATTATTCGCAAGAAGACGGGACGACAAGTTGGTTCCATTTCCTTGATTGTCAATATTATGATTATGTTGATAGCAGGAATGACCTTTGGTTGGCAATACGCGTTGTATTCAATGGTTGCACTGTTTATCACCAGTCGAATGACAGATGCGATTTTTGTGAAACAAAAACGGATGCAGGCCATGATTATTACCAGTCATCCTGATCGCGTGATTAAGATGATACACAAGAAGCTTCATCGAGGGGTAACCATTATCAATGGTGCCGAAGGGGCGTATAATCATGAGCAAAAGACAGTGCTGATTGCGATTATTACACGTGCAGAATTTAATGAATTTAAACATATTATGAAAAAAGCTGATAAATCTGCCTTCGTTTCAGTAGCAGACAATGTAAATATCATCGGTCGCTTCGTGGAAAGCGACTAATTGACAAACACAACATATAGGAGTAAAATATTATTTATATCCTATATGTAGTGTTTTTTTAGTGAAAAGAGGAAATGTATGAAGAAAAAAATTTATTTAGTTTACATTAGCTTAAGTGGCAATACAGAAAGTTTTGTGAAACGTCTAAAGTCTTTTTTCCAATTTCAGACAGACTGGGAGATTGAATTGGTCCATGTCAAAGATTTGGTCAAACAAGATATCCCCTTCTATCCGCTAGATGCACCCTTTGTCGCCTTTTTACCAACCTACTTAGAAGGTGGAAATGGAGTGGACAACGGAGATGTGGAAATTCTGACCAATCCTCTCGGAGATTTTATCGCCTTGGGGACCAATGCAGAGCTCTGTTTGGGTGTCGTTGGCTCAGGCAACCGAAATTTTAACAACCAATATTGTCTGACTGCCAAGCAGTATTCTGAGCGATTTAATTTTCCTGTCATAGATACCTTTGAACTCCGTGGAATGCAAAATGATATAGAGCGAATCGGTCGAAAAATCATTGAATTGATGAAATGAAAACAGTCACAGATTACGGGAATGATTTTTTTGTCAAAAAAAAACTCACCAGCGCGACCAGTGAGTTTTAAGGAGATTATGAAAAATATTTGGGATTGACTATAGTATACCCTAGGTGATGAGTTCTTTCATCAGTCTAAAGCCCTATTTATCTTCCAAAATACAAATACTTTGTCCTGCAATGGTGATTTTTTGTTGATCATGTTCTTCAACTGGAGGATAGTTGTAGAGAACAGTCTTGTCTTGATCACGTTCAAAAGTAAAGTCACTATCCGCAAAATTAATGATAAACTGAATAGTTTTTTCTTCGCTAATGACCTGGTATCGGAGGACAAACTCAGTTAACCAGTAGAAATCACATGTTTGTTGAATGCTTTCGTAGTTGTCTTGGCTTAGAATTGGATTGTTTTTACGGAAAGCAATTAATTCCTGAATGAATTCAATATGTTCCTTGTAATGAATAGCTCTTGTCCAATCTATGCGGTTAATTGTATCAGAGACATTGTATGTATTTTCAATCTCATCTTTTGTACGGAAAAATTCTTGTCCGCAATGAATAAAGGCCATACCCTGAGAAATCAAAATCAGTTGAAGTCCAAAGCTAGCAGCACGTTTTTGTTGGTGAGGTGTCCAGTTTGGATTTTCAATATGGAAATAGTCAAATGCAGTAGCATTATCGTGGCATTCAATATAGTTGAGAGATTGTTGCGGTGTTAAGAAATGAGTGAGACGGCTACCTGTTAAAAGATGCTGCACTTTTTCATGTAAGTGTTTCTCAATCAAACGGTTCGGATTAAGTAAGAGCTTCTTGAAAGTATCACGATAGTCGTCATTGAAGAAACTGATATTTGGTAATTGTGCCGCATTGTATTGGTGAGCAAGTTTGTCATATTCTAGACCAGTAGCCATCTTCCAACCTTCACCATAGAGATAGACATTCGGATGCAGAGCAACTAATTCAGCTTGAATCTGGTTGATTGTTTCAATATCTAAAATACCCATTAAATCGAAACGGAACCCATCAAAGCCATAGATTTCTAGCCACTGACGAACTGACTGTTTGATGTAGTTTCGGACCATGCTTCGTTCGCTGGCAACATCATTGCCACAGAATGTTCCATCTGTACGCATACCATGCTCATCATAACGATAGAAATAACCAGGAACGATGAGTTCGAAGGCATACTTTTCCGCGTTATAGACGTGGTTGTATACAACATCCATGATAACGGAAATGTCTGCATCATGATAGGCTTGGATAGCTTCCTGTAATTCTAAAATGCGAGCATAAGGATCGTTCGGTTGACTAGAATAGGAACCTTCAGGCAGATTGTATTGCATAGGGTCGTAGCCCCAGTTGTAAACAGCTTGTGGTTTGTTTTCATCTACACTACCAAAATCAAAGACAGGCAATAATTGGATATGGGTAACACCTAAATCCTTGACATAGTCCATTCCCAGCTTCATTCCATCCATGAAAGGAGATTCTGTTAGGCCGAGGTATTGACTGCGATGGTTAAAACCAGCCTCTTTTTGCCATGAGAAGTCACGGACGCTCATTTCGTAGATAACTGCTTGAGAAATTGGAAGCTGAGTATTTGCACGTCGAATGCGATGAAGTTTATCAGGATTAATCACGTAGCTATTGCCGGAATTTGCCTGAGAAGATAAGGCATATGGATCATGAACGGAGATCCATTCTCCATTTACCTTGTGGAGATAGTGGTAACTTTTAGTTTCCAAATCTCCCTCTACTATGACTTCCCAAACACCTTTTGATCCCCTAGTCATCGCATACGGATTACCCTCGAGAACGAGAAATACCTGTTTAGAAATAGGAGCCCACAGCCTGAATGTAGTCGCTTCTAAACGATAGTTTGCACCCAAATCGTTTCCGTTATAGGTGTAATTTTGTTCAAAAATAGCAGAGCGGACAATATGACCGTAACCCAATTCAATTTTATTGCGGTCTTGATCATAGACGGTATAGTCTTTATCCAATGTTAAAGCGTGCAAGCTAGTTAAATAGTAGATGATTTGATTGTCTACTTCTAAACAAGAGTGTATAAAGAGTTGAGATGTAGCATCATTTGATTCAAGTGAGAAACTCATATGTTCAGAGTCAAATCGTTTCTCCATGACCAAGCGAATGGTAGCTTCATCATCAAGAAATGCTTGGAATTGTCGTAAAGCCATGAGCCAAAAGGCTCCTTTCTATGTTAAAGTTCAATAATTTTATGTGGAATGACACGACGGTAGCAAACTTGCTTACCTTGTTTGTTGTCACTGATGATTTGATGCAGCGTATTGAAAGCAACACGTCCCAACTTAATCGCATGGACATCTACGTAGGCATCAATATCTAGTTTTGGTTTGACAGAGTCAAAGGAAATGATTTGCAACTTAATATTTGCCTCGTTGAGGTATTTAACAACCCCTTCAGCCACGGAAGTATCGGTTGTGACGATTGCATCCAAGTCTTGTTTGAGCAATTTTTTGGAGATTTTATAAGAACTATCTTCAAGCAAGAAACCAGACACGAATCTTACTTTGTTTTCATCCAGTGGAATATTGTGTGATTTCAATGCATTTTTGTAACCTAAGTACCGGTCCTGTGATACGACCAGCTCCTTGTTACCAGCAACAAACGCGATATTCTTGTAACCTTTATTGATAAAGTAGTTTGTTGCCTCAAAACCAGCCTGAATATTATCATTATCGACGAGAGAGATAAAAGGAGAATCAGCTTTACCCAAAATTAAGAAGGGGAAATTGTGCTGGATGGCAAGTTGCACTAAAGGATCATCAGGTTTAGAATACAAGAAAATTAATCCATCAACACGTTGCCCGTAGACCATCTGCGAAATAGCTTCTAAACGTTGCGCCTCATTCTTCCCAGTAGAAATCTGGATGGCGTAGTTGTGATCAGCAGCTACTTGAGAAATCCCCCGCAATGCAGTTGGGAAAAAGGGGTTTTGATAGAAAACATCTGAATCATCAGGTAAAATTAGACCAATTACCTGGGTGTAGCTACTTACTAAACTACGTGCATTTAAGTTTGGATGATAGTTGAGCTCAGTCATCGCTTTGCGAACGAGGTCTTTTGTTTTTTGGCTAATAGCAGAGCTATTTTGAATAACACGCGTCACAGTAGAGGGAGACACCCCTGCTAATTTTGCGACGTCTTTGATTGTTGCACGCATAATAATCTCCTAGTTCTCATCTCTGAATTTTGTTTTGAAAAATACCCATAATAAGCATAGTACAAAAAGGATATTTTGTAGAGTCAAAATAGTAGTAATTGGCTGGCCAAACAAACCAATTAGGCAGGCAATAATCGTCGGAAAACCTAAACAATTTAGAGAAAAATTGTAACATTCAGCGAAGCTTCTAAAATGGAAAAGGCGTGATTTTTTTGTTAAGTAAAGGAAGAAACTGGCACCTAATAGGATAAATAGTAGGTTGACTGCCAGAATAAATGAAGATACCAATGTCACACCGAGCCCAACAACTGCTTTATTGGCTTGATACCAGTTTTTTGAGATCGCAGCGCGAAGCTGCTCTTTGTTAGCAAAGTCATCTGTAGACATGCCACCATAAGTGATTTCTGCTAATACATCTTGACCTTTTCGAATGATCAGGTTACTCTCTTTGAATTGGAATGAGAAGTCTGTACTATTGCTAACAGTGTCTCCGAAAGTAACTTGCTCCCATTGTTTGGTACCAGTGTAAACGAATTTTCCTCCAGTTAATTGACTATTGGCGTGAAGGTCGGTTACTACATCATCAGATAAGGGTTGGTAAATTCCCTCAACAAAATTATCAAGTGGATAAGTCTCCAATGAAAAGGTTTGTAAGGTTGGGGGAATCACAAGGAGAGCAACTAAAAAGATTGTTGTAAATAGACGTTGCCAAAGGTTCATTAGTTTCCGATTGGCAAACATTTTTCTAGGTGTGGCAATGCTGGAAAAATATGAAAATGGATATGGTAGCATAAATTAGTCCTTTCATAGATATCATAGCCCACCCATAAAAAGGGAAAAGGGTGGGACAAGATTAACCCTTGTCGCCACCACTTGTAAGACCAGATACAAAGTTCTTTTGTAGGAAGAAGAATAGAATACTGATAGGTAGGGCAATCAGAATCGCACCTGCCGCAAAGTATGATATCTTAAGATTCTTAGGATCGCTGATGAAGGTTTGTAGACCAACGGCAACGGTATAGAATTCTTTTTCACGAAGCAAGAATTTTGATAAAATATAGTCCCCGAAAGGTCCCATGAAAGCCCAAAGTGCTTGTATCGCAATCATTGGACGAACTAAAGGCAAAACGATTTGCCATAAACGTCTGAAGTGACCAGCACCATCTAGCTTAGCAGATTCGTCTAATGAAATTGGAACTGTATCAAAATATCCTTTCATGAGCCAAGCATTCATTGGAATACCACCGCCAATATAAAGGAAGATAAGGAACCAGCTCTTGTTTAATGCATTTAGCATGAGGGCCATAACGAAGAAGGCGGTCAAGGCAGCCATTGTCGGTACCATTTGAATAATCAAGAAGAACACCAAACTTTGTTTACGAGCCACAAAGTTGTAACGGCTATATGCATAACCTGCAAGGACAACGATACTTGTTTGAACAATCATTGTAACGGTAGCAATAATCAGTGTATTCAAGTACCAAGTTCCATACAGCGTTTCATTAAACAAACCTAGGAAGTTATCAAACGTAAAATTAGTAGAACCATCCAATTTGAAAGCAACCACGTTACCAGATTTGAAGGCAGACATGACTGTAATCAAAAGCGGATAGATAATAATAATAGACAGTGCAATCAAATAGAGATAAGTTAAAATATGATTGAGTCTGCGTCTAAATGTTACAGATAGTTTCATCTTAAACATCCTCCATTTCGAATGCGTTTAGTTTCTTGAATGCAACCATTGAGATACTAATAACAATCAATGAGATAATCAAGGTAACGGCAGCGGCCATTGAGTATTGAGGGGATGTACCAGTTGTCAGTTTATAAATCCAAGAAATCAGGATATCTGTTGACCCTGCGCCACCACCGACACTACCAGGACCACCATTATTGAAGAGGTAAATGATAGAGAAGTTGTTGAAGTTGAATGTATATTGACTGATTAGAGTTGGTGCTGCGACAGCCAAGATCATTGGGAAAGTAATGTTGGTGAATTTTTGAATAGCATTAGCACCATCCATATAAGCAGCTTCGTACAAGTCATTTGGAATTGATTGTAGAATACCAAGTGTCAATACGTAGATATATGGGAAACCGAGCCATGCCTGCATCATAATCAAGGCGACTTTAGTCCAAAATGGATCAGTTTTCCAAGGGATTAAGAAATTATCAATAAATGGTAAGAATTTACTCAAGAAAGGTAATACTTGTGTATTAATGGCACCCACACTATCGTTAAACATGTTACTGAATGTCAAGATAGTTACGAAGGCTGGAACCGCCCATGGAAGCAAGAAGATAACACCAAAAATACGTTTTCCTTTGATAAATGGTTGGTTTGCAATGATAGCTGTCAAGATACCGATAACAATTTGGGCAGTTGAAGCGCAAAGAGCCCAGATAATGGTCCATCCAAGTACAGAACCAAACGCTGTACGGAAAGTACTCAATTTCCAAATATTTGTAAAGTTAGTAAACCCAACCCAGTCTAACAATGCACCAGGAGGTAAATGCTTAAAGTCATAGTTTGTAAAAGCGATAAACAGTGTTACTACAACAGGGAAGATGATAGCAAACGTCATCGCAATATAAGATGGAATAATCAACAAGTAAGGGAAGCCATTTTCATAGACTCCTTTAATCATATCTTGCAAAGAAGTAGTAACTGGATGACCAGCATTCCATCGCTTAGCAGTACTGTGAGCATCTTTTAGGTTCAGTGCATAAAATGCCAAATAAACAACTGTGATAATCAAATGGAAAGAACCACGAATCAACATGAAAAGAGAGTTATCTTGGCCACGTTGACTACCTAAAGTGATGAGATTTCCGAGTTCACCAGCAGCAATTGTAATAAAGTAGATTAGAAAAGCAACCGACACCCCTAGAAAAATATATCCCTTTGCTTTTTGTTTATTATAGATTTGCCCAAGACCTGGAATCAGGGACAAAAGGAGGGCCTTGCCTGGATTTTGTTTCATAGTCATAGTCTCCTTTGAGAATAGGAGTTAGTATATTATCCTAATTTTTATTACTAACACCCTTGAGTAAATTTAAGTAATAAAGTAGACTGGGAAGAATTCCCAGTCCAACTTTAAACTTGACTAGTTGCTGTGTTTTTGAGCAATCTCATCTTTAATAGCTTTTACAGCATCTGTTGCAGCAGTTTTAGCGTCTTTAGCACCACTTGCTACTTCGAAGAGCATGTTACCAGCTGGTGTCCAAACTGAACCCATTTCAGAGATGTTTGGCATTGGTTGAGCTGAAGCGAATTGGTTGATAACAGCAGTTGTCAACTCATCGTTTTTGCTTATTGCGTATTCACGAGCTTCAGTGTTAGCAGGAACTTCATTTGTAGCATCGTAAAGTGATTTTTGTTGATCTGTAGAAGTCAAGTAGTCAACAAATTTTTGAGCCAACTCTTGGTTTTTAGAACCTGTAGGGACAACCCAAGCTTTACCACCACCAAATGTTGCGTAGTTTTCGCCATTTGGAAGAGTTGGGATAGTAGCTACACCGTAGTTCACACCAGCTTCTTTATATGAAGCTGCTTTCCAAGGACCTTCGATGATTGCTGCAGCTTTACCTTCAGTGAATTGAGTGTTGATCAAGTTGTTAGAAGCTGTGCTATCTTGAAGACCTTGAGGCCATTTTTCAAACCAAGTTTTAGCATATTCAATCGCTTTAACAGCACCATCGTTTGCGAGACCGATGTCCTCTGGGTTAGTACCGTTATCACCGAATACGTAACCACCGTAACCTGCTAAAAGACCATAAGCGTAGTAGAAGTTTGTCCAGTCAGCAAGGAAGGCAGTTGTTTTACCAGTTTCACCTTCAAAAGCATATTTGCTATCTTTAGCTAATTCTTCTAATTCAGCAAATGTTTTAGGTGCAGCTGAAACTAGATCTTTGTTGTAGTAAAGAACAAGTGTTTCGATAACTGCAGGTGAACCGTAAACTTTACCGTCGTTTGTTACAAGAGCAGTTGTTGTATCATCAGTTTTGCTGCTGTCAGCAAGTGTCAATTCTGATAATTGACCTTCAGAACCAAGGCTACCTACGCGGTCGTATGGTGCCATCATAACGTCTGGAGCTGAACCTGATTGGTTATCCAATGACAAGTTATCCAAACCAGTCAATGCATCACCAGTTTTAACTTTAACAGTTACATCGTTTTCTTTTTCAAAAGCAGCTTTGACATCATTGATGTAAGTTTCATAACCTTGGTCAATGTAGATTGTCAACTCTTTGCTTTTGCTAGCAGCGCTAGATGAAGATGTTGATGAATCTGAGTTTGAGCAAGCAGCCAAAACAGCAGTTGATGCAGCTAGAAGAGCAACGCTCTTGAGAAGTGTGTGTTTCATATTTTTCCTCCAAGAATAAAAATAGTGATGATACGCCTGCTAGGTGCAAACGTTTTCCTAATGTGTCTATATTATACACCAATGCACACACGTTTGCAAGCGTTTTTATAAAAAATTTTAAAAAAATTTTTTTAGTGCAATTTTGGGCAACTAGTTTATCAACATATATAATAGAAGAAAGTGAAATATTTCTCCAACTTTTAAAGAATTAAATGAATATTGCTTGATTTGTTTAGACCTTAAGTATATAATATAACGAGAAAACGTTTACACTATCTGTTATAGTGGGAGAATAGGGGATATAAATGAAACAACGCCAAAGTGGTGTGCTCATGCACATCTCATCATTACCGGGAAAATATGGAATTGGTTCAATGGGGCAAGCAGCTTATGATTTTGTTGATTTTTTAGTTCGCACAAAGCAACGCTATTGGCAAATTTTACCGTTGGGAACGACTAGTTATGGAGATTCTCCATATCAGTCATTTTCAGCGTTTGCTGGTAATACGCATTTTATTGATTTCGATATATTAGTCGAAAAAGGTTGGTTACAATCAGAAAATTTACAAGATATTGATTTTGGTCAGAATCCTGTAGAAGTAGATTACGCAGCAATTTTTCAAGCTCGTCGGCCATTATTAGAAAAAGTAGTTGCGAATATCAAAGCGCAAGGATTGCCAGCTGAGTACGGAATTTTCTTGACGGAGAATGATTTTTGGATCCATACATTTGCTGAATATATGGCCATTAAAGAGCACTTCGATCTCAAACCCTGGACTGATTGGGAAGACCAAGGGGCTCGTTTGCGCCATCACGACACTTTGGAACACTATCGTCACTTGTTGGCGGATCGAATTGATTATCACCGCATTACACAATATTTATTCTTTTCACAATGGAAGGCTTTAAAGGCTTACGCCAATGCCAAAGGTATTGAGTTTGTTGGGGATATGCCGATTTATATCGCGGCTGATTCTGCTGATATGTGGGCCAACCCTCATTTCTTTAAGATAGATGACGAGGGCAAGCCTAGTGTTGTTGCTGGATGTCCACCGGATGCCTTTTCGGAAATCGGTCAGTTATGGGGTAATCCAATTTATGACTGGGAAGCGATGAAACAAGATGGCTTCACTTGGTGGGTTGCACGTTTACGAGAATCCTTCAAGTTATACGATATGGTACGTATCGACCACTTTATCGGCTTTGCGTCTTTCTGGGAAATTCCAGCAGGTGATGAAACTGCTGTAAACGGTTACCGTGTCGAAGCACCAGGTTTTGAATTATTTGATACGATCAAACGTGAACTTGGTGATTTAAATATTATTGCTGAGGATTTGGGCTCTGTGACGGACAAGGTCATCCAATTGCGTGATACGACAGGTTTTCCTGGTATGAGAGTTTTGCAGTTTGCCTTTGACCCTGAGGGCGACAGCATTGAAATGCCACATAATCATTCGAATAATGTGGTGGCATATATAGGTACGCATGATAATGATACGATTCTTGGCTGGTATGAAAATGAAACGACTCCTGCTTCACGTGCATTCTTAGATAAGTATAGCAATCGACGTGATGATGAAACGGTCCATCACGCCCTCTTCCGCCTTCTCTTTGGATCCCCAGCCTTCATGGCTGTTGTAACCATGCAAGACCTACTTGGCTTAGACGGTTCTGCACGCATGAACTTGCCAAATACACTTGGTGGCAATTGGACATGGAGAATGACGGCAGATCAACTGACACCAGAGATTGAAGCGGAATTGCTAGACCTTACAGAAACCTATCGTCGTGTTAATGTGCATTTGGTTAATGAAAAATCAGAATAAAATGAACTCCTCTAAGTAACTGACTTAGAGGAGTCTTTGTTATCTCTGTTTACGGACATAGAGCCAGTAACGAATCCAGTAGTAGATGGTGTAGAGTAGTCAGGCTACGATAGTCCAAATGAAAAATGTATTCAGCACTTTAGCAAGACTTGGCAATAACCAGTTAATCAGTAGCGTAACTACAAAAATAATCACTCCGATATAGGTGGGTAATTTCTTCATGATTTTTCCTCCTTTGAATTTAGTATAACAAAATTATATTTGTAGTGAAATGAAATATATGATTGACAAAACAAAGATATAAGGGTAAAATAATATAAGGAGGTTCATATGAAAAAACCAATTCATTTATATATTCTTGTTACTCTATCAGTTATCCAAAGTTTGTTAAGAGGATACTCAGCTTTTTTTGCAAAATATGATGAAGAATCGGCACGACAAATGTTTCAAAATTTGAACGTCACAGGACTAGATGAGACAATTTTTGATTACTTGAAAGAGTCATTTCTTTTCCAAACCAATATCATCAATAAGGGGTTAGTAGTTGTTCTTCTGTTCGCTGTTATTGCAACGATTGTGTTACTGTTTCTGAAACGAAATGAACAAGCTTCTTATACTTACTTGGGCTATCTTTTTGGAACTCTGGTGTTTTCAACCTATGCATTTATTGGTTCGAAAGGGTTGGCACAGGTTTATACCGATGCAGTCATGCGTCAAGGGGTAGAATCTCAAGCTATGCTTGGATATATTTTTCAAGTAGTGCTGTTTGCTATCTATTTTGGGATAACAATTTTCTTCCATTTGCGTAAACCAAAAGAAAAACCAAGCACAGCTGTTAATTCAACAGATATATAATTCAAAAAAGCGCAGTCGAAAGATTGCGCTTTTGAGTTAAGAAATAGCCATGTAGCGTCGTATGCCTGAATAACTAATATAGCTAATCCACAGCCGACCATCAGCAGTTATAAGCTTGTCGTAGTGCACCGTGGAGCCGGCATCGTAGTAGGTGATTTCAGGACTGGACAATTTCGGGGCATTTCGAATGCTGGAGCGTATTTTTACTCTATAGGTACCCGATGATGGGAGTTGGGGCAAGGAACTTGTTTGGTGGGATTGGCTCAAGGAATAAACTGGGATATAGCGCTGAACCCCTGAATAGCTGACATAACTAATCCAAAAATGCCCTTCAGCTTCTATAACCTTATCATAATATACCTTCTCACCCTTCTCATAGTATCCAACGGTCGTACTAGCCTGGGTAGCTTGAGATTTTATAGGAAGACGACTGGAAAATGTATAGACTCCAGTGGATGGAAGTTTTGGCAAGGCAGAAGAAGACAAATCCTTAAAGTGGATGTAGCCACTGACGGAGTTTCTATTAATGGTTCTGCGATTGTATTTGTACTGATAACCGTAGTTATACTCTTCTATTTCTACAGTGTCCCCATATACTGCCGACACCCAAGCAACATGCATGGGCGATTCCCACCAAGCTATAGCTCCTACAGCAGGTATCATATCCACCTGATATCCCTCTTGTCTAGCGCGATGACCCCAGACATTGGCGTCACCATAGGCAGGTGGTAGTGTAAATCCGTTGACCGTACTGAGTCGAAAGGCAGAGAAAGAAGTGCACTGTCTGGTATAGAGTCTCCAAGGGTCTACGGCATTGATGGCAGTATAGGGATAATTATCCCCAAGAGTAGTGGCGGAAGCAAAAAACGACGAATGTATACAGAAATAGATGATACAAGCCGTTATCGCAAGTTGATAAATGGTCCTTTTCTTTTTAAAAAGATTGTTCATGAATCCTCCTTCTAATAGATGTTGAGGTACTAATGATCCCTCTTGTAGTCATTTAGTTTATCTTTGATTACTTCGACGCAAGAGGAAACTCCGTTTCCTTATTTCCAACTTCAAACACTCCACTGGATTGTTTGAACTCGCTTTGCCGTACTTCAGTACAGCCTGCAGTTCGTTGCCTTGTACTAAAAGCAAACTAAACGACTATATCTATTTATTCGTAACGCCGAGAGCATTTACTTATAGAAATCAAGTTAAACTCCAACCAATAATTCGGCCAGAAGCTGGTATCGGAGGGGTAGAAAAAAGCCTCGGCTGGTGGCCGAAGGCTTTGATTACATTTTTTCTGGAGCTTTTACACCGAGGAGGCGAAGCGCTTCTTTAAGAACTACACCAGTTGCATAGGCCAGTGCTAGACGGCTATCACGCTCTGGGCTTTCATCCAAGATACGAGTATGTGCGTAATACTTATTGAAGGCTTGGGCTAGATTAATAGCATATTTAGCAATGAGAGATGGGTCAAATTTATCACCAGCACGTTCTACAACAGTTGAGAAGTTTTGGATATGTTTGATAATTTCCCAGCTTTCTGCGTCAGCTAGTTTGTAGTTGTTTTCTGTGCTTGGAACAAAGTTTGCTTTGCGCAAGATAGACTGGATACGGGCGTAAGCGTATTGTACATAAGGACCTGTCTCACCTTCAAACGAAACCATAGCCTCTAAATCGAAGTCGTAGCCGTTGTCACGGTCGGTTTTTAGATCGAAGAACTTAACAGCACCGACACCGACTGCATGAGCCACCTCTTCCTTGTTCTCAAGATTAGGATTTTTGGCTTCAATTTGTGAAAGGGCGCGTAAAATCGCTTCGTCAAGTGTGGGTTCGAGCAGGATGATGTTTCCTTTACGAGTAGAGAGCTTTTTCTTGTCCTTGGTAACAAGACCGAAGGTGATATGGGTCATATCGTCGCTCCAGTCAAATCCCATTTCCTTTAGAACAGCTTTCAACTGTTTGAAATGGTTGATTTGCTCTTGACCAACGACATAGATGCTTTTCACGAAGTCATAGGTGCGCTTGCGGTACATTGCTGTTGCCATATCGCGCGTAATGTAGAGGGTTGCACCGTCTGTTTTTCTGATAAGAGCAGGTGGAAGGTTGTATCTTTCAAGGTCAACAATTAGAGCACCTTTAGATTCTTGAAGAAGACCTTTTTCTTCTAAGATTTGGATACCCTCGTCCATCTTATCGTTATAGAAAGCTTCACCATTGAAGCTGTCGAAATGGACGTCTAGTTTTTCATAGATACGATTAAATTCGACCAAACTTTCATCACGGAACCATTGCCACAATTCCAAGGCTTCTTGGTCGCCATCTTCCAGTTTTTTGAACCATTGGCGTGCTTCTTCATCCAACTCAGGTTTTTCTTCAGCTTCTGCATTGATGCGCACATAGAGTTTGAGGAGTTCTGAAATTGGGTCTGCTTCTACAGCAGTCTTGTCCCCCCACAGTTTGTAGGCAACAATCAGCATACCAAATTGTTTTCCCCAGTCACCCAAGTGGTTGATACGGATTGGGTTGAAGCCTAGTTTTCCATGAATATTGGCAAGAGCATCACCGATAACCGTTGAACGTAAGTGACCAACTGAGAATGGTTTGGCAATGTTTGGACTTGACATATCGATGGTAACATTGCGACCTTGACCGATATTGAGCTGACCATACTGGTCTTTCTTGGCAATCACATCTGTCAAGACTTGGTGGGAAATAGCATCCTTATCCAAGAAGAAGTTGACATAAGGACCAGTTGCAACAACTTTCTCAAAGCCAGTTGTATCAAGCTTTTCCACGATATCCGTTGCAATAGCCTGTGGCGCTTTTCGCTCCACTTTTGCAAGTGAGAAGGCAGGAAAAGCGATGTCTCCCATTTCTGATGATTTTGGTTTTTCTAGTAATGAATAAATCGTCTCAATGTCCAATTGAGGAAGGACAGCAGACAGTGTATCTGCTACCATTTGTTTATGATTCATAAAAATTCCTCCAAGAGTTATTGATTCTATTTTATCATAATTCTAGGTCAATAGTTTGGAAAAATGTTATAATATTTCTATAAATATACATTTTGAGGTACAAGTATGAATAAAGTAGAAAGGCACGAATTGATTAAGTCAATGATTCGACAGGGGAAAGTTGGTCGACAAATTGATATTCAATTATGGCTAGAAGACCAAGGAATAGCGGTAACCCAGACAACCCTGTCACGTGATTTGAGGGAATTGGGGGTTATCAAAGTTCATGAATCTGGAGAGTCCTTTTATGCACTAGGAGAGGATGACAGTCAAGGTCATTTTTGCCAATTATTAGCCCAGTATACGCGAAGTGTGAACCGAGCAAGTTTTGTTTTAGTTTTACATTCTGAGCTCGGTGAAGCAGCTTTGATGGCTAATATTATAGATGAGGAGAAGCCAGAGACCATTTTGGGTACCGTGGCTGGAGCGGATACCTTGTTGGTCATCTGTAAAGATGATATTTCTGCTCAGCACGTTGAGGAAGAAATAAAAAGTTTCTTATAAATAGTTAGAATGAGAGAATATTAATGGCAACAGAAAAAATTTCTCCAGGAATGCAACAGTATCTGGATATAAAAGCACAATATCCAGATGCTTTTTTGCTTTTCCGTATGGGAGACTTTTATGAGCTATTTTATGAAGATGCGGTAGAAGCGGCACAGATTTTGGAATTGTCCTTGACCAGTCGTAATAAGAATGCGGAGAATCCGATTCCTATGGCGGGGGTACCGTATCACGCGGCACAACAGTATATCGACACACTTGTTGAATTAGGGCATAAGGTTGCTATTGCTGAGCAGATGGAGGATCCCAAGCAAGCAGTTGGGGTTGTCAAGCGGGAAGTAGTGCAGGTCATCACACCTGGAACGGTGACGGATTCCTCGAAAATGGGAGCTGACAGTAACTATTTGGTTGCGATTGACCGTCAGGGAGCGCAGTTTGCACTTTCTTATATGGATGTGTCGACAGGTCAGTTTTTTGTGACAAGTTTGGATGATTTTACAAGTCTTTGCGGTGAAATCCGCAATTTACGGGCACGTGAATTGGTCATCGGTTATGCTCTGTCAGAGGAAGAAGAGCAAGTTTTCTCTAATCAGATGAATTTACTCTTATCTTTTGAGGATGGGGTGACAGAGGATGTCCAATTGATTGATAACTCCTTGACAGACTTGGAAAAGGCTGCGGCGGGTAAACTCCTCAGCTACCTACATCGGACTCAGATGCGAGATCTCAGCCACTTGCAAAAGGTGGTCCATTATGAAATCAAGGACTATCTGCAAATGGACTATGCAACCAAGTCTAGTCTGGACCTGCTTGAAAACGGTCGGACAGGCAAGAAGCATGGTAGTTTGTACTGGTTGCTAGACGAAACTAAGACAGCCATGGGTATGCGACTATTGCGGACATGGATTGATCGTCCCTTGATTGACCTTAAGCGGATTGAGAATCGTCAGGCTGTCGTTCAGGTTTTTCTGGATTACTTCTTTGAACGGAGTGATTTGGTCGAGGCTTTAAAAGGTGTCTATGACATCGAACGTTTGGCCAGCCGGGTGTCTTTTGGAAAAACCATGCCCAAGGATCTCTTGCAGCTGTCCCAGACTTTGGGAAATATCCCAGCAATCAAGAATATCTTGCAACAAATCAATGAGTCTGCTCTAGGCAATCTGGTAGCTGGATTGGACCCAATTCCAGAACTGCATGCTCTCATCAGCTCTGCTATTGACCCAGAAACTCAAGGGACCATCACAGATGGAAACATCATCCGTACGGGATTTGACGAAACGCTGGATCAGTACCGCCTGGTCATGCGTGAGGGAGCGGGTTGGATTGCGGAGATTGAGGCCAAGGAGCGTGAAGCGTCTGGTATCAACAATCTCAAGATTGATTACAACAAAAAAGACGGCTACTATTTCCATGTGACCAATTCCAATCTGGGCAATGTGCCGGACCATTTTTTCCGTAAGGCGACCTTGAAAAACTCGGAGCGCTATGGAACGGAAGAGTTGGCTAAGATTGAAGGGCAGATGTTGGAGGCGCGTGATAAGTCTGCTAATTTGGAGTACGAGATTTTCCTGCGGATTCGCCAAGAGGTTGAGAAGTATATCGGTCGCTTGCAGAAGTTGGCTCGGACCATTGCAACCATCGATGTTTTGCAGGCATTTGCAGTTGTGGCGGAGCAGCAACATTTGGTTTGTCCACGCTTTACAGATCAAAGAGAACTGACCATTGACCATGGTCGGCATGCGGTGGTGGAGAAGGTCATGGGCAAGCAGACCTACATTCCCAACTCTATTCACTTGAATGTTGATACACATATGCAACTGATTACTGGTCCAAACATGAGTGGTAAGTCTACTTATATGCGACAGTTGGCAGTTATTGTCATCATGGCGCAGATGGGTTCCTATGTGCCTGCGGATCAGGCTGAATTGCCGATTTTCGATGCTATTTTTACCCGTATTGGGGCGGCAGACGACTTGGTCAGCGGGCAGTCAACCTTCATGGTGGAAATGATGGAGGCCAACAAGGCCGTGCGTTTGGCGACAGATCGTTCGCTCATCCTCTTTGATGAGTTGGGGCGGGGAACGGCCACCTATGACGGTATGGCCCTGGCCCAGTCTATCATCGAGTACATCCACGACAAGATTGGAGCCAAGACTCTCTTTGCTACCCACTACCATGAGTTGACAGACCTTAGCCAGACCTTGGAACACCTAGAGAATGTCCATGTATCGACCTTGGAGAAGGACGGCCAAGTCACCTTCCTCCACAAGATTGCACAAGGCCCAGCTGACAAGTCCTACGGGATTCATGTGGCTAAGATTGCGGGAATGCCAGAGGAGTTATTGGAGCGGGCAGACAGGATTTTGAAGACGCTTGAAAATCAAGCTCCTACTGCACCAGCTAACCCAGCTGCGTCAGTAGTGAAAGAACCGTCTGGTCAAATCGACCTCTTCGCAGACACGCCTTCTCATCCAGTCCTCGATGAACTGGCAAAACTAGACATCTACAATATGACTCCAATGGAAGTCATGATGAGGGTGGCAGAATTCAAGAAGAAACTATAAGACAATGAAAGTCAGGACAGTTGTTCTGGCTTTTTTGGGTGGAAAAAACTCCTGCTTTTGTGTAGAAAAGCAGGAGTGGATGGATGATTAGTTCAAATAGTTCTGTAAACTGTCGATGAGTTCTTGATTAGACTGGATATAGGCTTGTTTTTTTTCTATGGTCAAGCCATCTAGTTGACGAAAACAGGAAAGTAGCTTGTCTTCAAGGGATTCTTGGAGTTTTTGACCGCCTTCGGTAAGATAAATCAGAAGTTGGCGTTTATCTTCCTTGGGAATCATGCGTCGAATATAGCCCTTTTCTTCTAATCGTTTGAGAAGAGGCGTTAAAGTATTACTGGCAAGATCCAATTTTTCACCCAGCACCTTGAGTGATAGGGGAGATGTTTCCCAAAGGACAACGAGTACGAGGTACTGAGTATAGGTCAAATCAAATTCCTTGAGATTTTTCATGTAAAATTGATTAAAGAGCTTGTTAACATGGTAGAAGGAATGGCAGAGTTGTTTTGAATCATGATAATCGGACATTTTTCTTCCCTTCCTTTCTAATCGTTTGCGATAAAAGTATCTTATCAAAATTCTTTTGTCTTGACAAATCAAATGAATAAGCATAGACTATACACATGTCCAAAAACAATCGCGTGCGATTGAATTATCTAGGAGAAACAAATGAAGAAAGCATTGATTATCTTAACAAATATTGAACAGTATGGAGAGAATGAACGCCTGACAGGCCTGTGGCTTAGCGAGCTGACTCATTTTTATGATAAGTTGGTCAAAGCTGGTTATGAGGCGGATTTTGTTAGTCCAAAGGGTGGCTATGTTCCACTTGACCCACATAGCCTAACCATGATAGATGCTGTAGACCGTACTTACTATAATGACGCAGACTTTCGTAATCGTGCTCTAGGTCAAACGCTTCGACCAGACCAGGTTACAGCGACCGACTATGACTTGATTTATTATACAGGTGGTCATGGCGTGATGTGGGATTTTCCAGAGTCAGTGGAAATAGCAGAGCTGGCGAGCCAGATTTACCAAAACGGGGGTCTTGTGACAGCAGTTTGTCATGGCGTTGCAGGACTTTTACCTATTAAAGATGAGACCGGTCATGCTTTGATTGAAGGGAAAGTTGTAACTGGTTTTACCAATCAAGAAGAAGAACTGAATGGCACTACCGACTTGGTACCATTTTTAACGGAGACTGCCCTTCTTGAAAAAGGAGCTAAGGTTGAAATTGGAACAGCTTTTACACCAGTTGTTCGTCAGGACAATCGCATCGTGACAGGCCAAAATCCTCAATCTGCCGGTTTACTTGGTCAAACGGTTGTAGCTATGTTAGCAAATAAAGGAAAAGAATAATGTATCAATGCGATAGTAGGTTTATCGTCTCTGGTCATGACAATTGGAATGCTACTATTGCTTTAGAAACATCAGGAAAAATGGAGGGAAAATAGTTTGAAAACGAATGATTTTAATGAGATTATGTTTGGCCGTAAGTCGGTCAAAGTATATGACGAAACAGTCACAATTGACCATGAGGAAATGCTCGAAATGCTAAACAAGGCCATTTCAGCGCCCTCTGCTGTGAATTTACAACCATGGCGTTTTGTGGTAGTGGAAAGCGAGGTTGCTAAGGCTAAATTGCGCCCCTTGGTACGCTTTAACACCAAACAAGTAGATACGGCTTCAGCTATTATTTTAATCTTTGCAGATATTTGCCCACAGGAGTATACAGAGGCAATCTATGATCGTGCTGTTGCCGAAGGTAAGATGCCTCAAGATGTACGAGATTATCAGGTGCCTATCATCAAGAGCATGTATAATGCTTTATCACCAGCTACGATGAGAGAAGTCGTTAAAATGGATGCTAGTCTGGCCGCTATGCAATTGATGTTGGTGGCTCGTTCTCACGGCTATGAAACGAATCCAATGTCAGGTTTTGACCCTGAGGAGATGGCGGCGACCTTTGATTTGAATCCAGACCGTTATATTCCCGCACTAATGGTCTCCATTGGCAAGGCCAAAGAACCGGGCTTCGACTCTGTTCGCATCGAGGCTGAGAAAATTACAGCCTTTAAATAAGAATGTGTGTAGGCCTCACACCGCTGGGCATTTTGGCTGGCTGGTTTCCACTCAATCTTGGCTCTTTGCTTTTCTTCTGCTAATCTTTGTCTTGGTCTACGCTTTGCTATTTTTCCTAAATTATCTAAAAATGGACCGGTATATCAAGGACATTAACAGTGATTTATAGTATAATAAACACTATCTTTTAATTGGGGTGTGTTATGAAAATTTTTTTGACAATTCTTTACAGTCTTGGGGTAGTCTGGAATGTCCTCTATATTGCTGTTAATGTCAGTAGACTTTCGGTGTTTCAGTTGATTTGGCCAGCTGTGATTTTAATCGCCTGCGCCATCAATCTCTATTTTCTATGGAATAAAAAACAAGAGTCTGAGTAGGCTCTTGTTTTCAGTTGCTTTCAGAAAACGAACTATATATTGTGTAAAAAAAAGAAAATTAACTTTTTATATACTAGATATTGAATTTTGTTTTGTGAAGTGCTACACTATAAGGAGTGAAATATTTGGAGGTTTGTCAGATGAAAGTACAAGAAAATGTCTTGCCAAGCATAGAATTGTTGGTATTAAAGCGTGATGGACGGAAAGTATCCTTTGAACAGGATAAGATTTTTTCGGCTCTTCGGCGGGCAAACCAAGAATTAGAACATCCTGTTTCAGAAGCAGGTTTGAAAATAGTATTAGAAGCTGTTTTGGCTGAAATTGGTCGCCGATATGAGAAAGATGTTCAAATTTACGAAATTCAAACGGTTGTTGAGCAAGAATTGTTAAAAGCTCATTTGTATGATTTGGCGGAGCTTTATATTCAATACCGAACACGTCGTGATTTTCGCCGTCATCAGGCTACCGACATCAATTTTGAGATCCATAAATTATTGAGCAAGGATCAAACCGTTGTTAATGAAAATGCTAATAAAGACGCGGATGTGTTCAATACCCAACGTGACTTGACAGCAGGAATTGTCGGCAAGTCAATCGGTCTCAAATTATTGCCAGCTCACGTGGCCAACGCCCATCAAAAAGGCGACATCCACTACCACGACTTAGATTACAGCCCTTATACACCTATGACTAACTGTTGTTTGATTGATTTCAAAGGTATGTTGGCACAAGGCTTCAAGATAGGAAATGCGGATGTAGAAAGTCCGAAGTCTATCCAAACAGCTACGGCTCAGATTTCACAAATCATTGCCAATGTGGCTTCTAGTCAATATGGTGGTTGCTCAGCTGACCGTATCGATGAAGTTTTGGCGCCTTATGCGGAACTCAATTACCAAAAGCATTTGAAAGACGCCAAGGATTGGGTGTTGCCAGACAAGCAAGAAGAATATGCGCGTGCTAAAACGCAAAAAGACATCTATGACGCTATGCAGTCTTTGGAGTATGAAATCAACACCCTTTTTACTTCCAATGGACAAACACCCTTTACCTCACTCGGTTTTGGGTTAGGGACATCATGGTTTGAGAGAGAAATTCAAAAAGCGATTTTGAACATTCGTATCAAGGGTCTGGGGCGCGAAGGGCGGACAGCTATCTTTCCTAAGTTGATTTTTACCGTTAAGCGTGGATTGAACTTGGAACCAGATTCTCCAAACTATGACATCAAGCAATTGGCGATTGAATGTGCGACCAAGCGTATGTATCCAGATATGCTTTCTTATGACAAGATTGTTGAGTTGACAGGTTCCTTCAAGGTGCCAATGGGCTGCCGCTCTTTCCTTCAAGGTTGGAAGGATGAAAATGGGCAGGATGTGACATCTGGTCGTATGAACCTCGGTGTCGTAACCGTCAACTTGCCACGAATTGCCATGGAGTCTGCAGGAGATAAGGATAAGTTCTGGGAAATCTTTGCAGAACGCATGGCCATTGCTAAGGATGCTCTGGTCTATCGTGTGGAACGAGTGAAAGAGGCAACCCCGGCCAATGCTCCAATTCTCTATCAATATGGGGCATTCGGCAAACGCTTGGCTAAGACAGATGCAGTAGATGAAGTCTTTAAAAATCGTCGAGCAACCGTATCTTTGGGGTACATTGGTTTGTATGAAGTCGCAACAGTATTTTACGGTGGCGAATGGGAGACCAACCCAGAGGCAAAAGATTTCACGGTGGATATTATCAAGAAAATGAAAGCCTTGGTTGAAGATTGGGCGGATGAATATGGTTATCATTTCTCAGTTTATTCGACACCATCTGAAAGCCTGACAGACCGCTTCTGCCGTATGGATACAGAGAAATTTGGCATCGTTAAGGACATTACGGATAAAGAGTATTACACTAATAGTTTCCACTATGATGTACGCAAAAATCCAACACCGTTTGAAAAACTGGATTTTGAGAAAATTTATCCTGCTGTAGGTGCTAGTGGTGGATTTATCCATTACTGTGAATACCCTGTACTGCAACAAAATCCAAAGGCTTTGGAAGCTGTTTGGGACTATGCCTATGACCGTGTTGGTTACTTGGGAACCAATACTCCGATTGACCATTGTTATGCCTGCGATTTTGAAGGTGATTTTGAGCCAACAGAGCGTGGTTTCAAGTGTCCAAATTGCGGGAATAGCGATCCTAAGTCGGTGGATGTTGTTAAACGAACTTGTGGATATCTAGGCAATCCGCAGGCACGTCCGATGGTAAAAGGCCGTCACAAGGAAATTTCAGCGCGTGTGAAACACATGAACGGGTCAAGTTTGTAAATCATAAATAAACAAGATAGGACTTCCACAGTTCCAGGTAGCTGTGGAAGTTTGTTATAAATGAACACAGGTTCGAAAATGAAAATGAGGTGAAAAGAATGGGAAAATATCAACTGGACGATAAGGGTAAGGCACTTATTGAGCGCTATCATGAGAAAAATTCTAACGTGAAGCAGGACAAGAAGTCTCGCGTACAAGAATTGTTAAAGCAAGCTAGAAATAAGAAAAAATAGTCATGGATTTTAAAGACATCAGCATACTTCATACCAATGACATGCATTCCTATATGGAGAATTTTCCAAAGAAGGCGCAACTAATTACGGACATTCGAGCGAGCAATGAGAAAAGAGGGATTCCAACCTTTGTTTTTGACAGCGGCGACCTCTTCTCTGGAAATATTTTCTTCAATATGTACCGAGGTGTGAAGGAAATCGAATTAATGAATAGAATTGGTTGTCAGGCTATGACCTTGGGCAACCATGAATTTGACCACGGAGATGAGTTGCTTAGTCGTTTGAATGACTATGCTAAATTCCCCATTGTTTCAACCAATATTACCTATCGGAATCCCCATGAGGCTGAGGAATTGGTTCCAATTGAAGATAAGTTGGTCTTCGATATAGCTGGTCAGCCTCTCTACGTTCTTGGTTTAACGACCCTAGAGACAGAAGAAGTCGCCTCTCCATCGGAAAAAGTGGTCTTTGAAGACCACAAACAGGCCTTGAAACGAGTATTAACGGAGATAGAGGAAGATGCACACATTGTTTTGCTTAGCCACTTGGGTTATGAAGAAGACCTCCGACTGGCGAGGGAATTTCCCCAGTTAAATCTTATTTTCGGGGGTCATACCCATACGATTTTATCAGCACCGAGTCAGGTTGGAGATGTCAGTATTTTTCAAGCTGGTCAGTATGGGCGTTTTCTTGGTAATCTACTGCTTAGATGCTATGCGGATGGTAGTCACAAGGTCTTGTCCTATGACTTGGTGGAGATTGATAAACGAAAAACCGAAGACGAAGAGATTCGAAGAGTGATTGATCAGATGCAAGCAGAACGCAATGCACGCTTTGCACACCCCATTGCTCAGCTCCCAGCTCCCTTAGATGGGGAAAGGGACAGTATCCGTAACGGTCGATCAACTTTAGCCCCCCTCATTACGCAAGCCCTATTTGAACAGGCGGTTTCTTTCGGCTATCAGCCAGACGGGGCAGTTATCAATGGTTTTGGTATCCGAACATCCCTAAGTGCAGGCCCTGTTTACTATAGTGATGTCGTCAAGGTCTTGCCCTTTTCGAAGCGCGTGCTCCTAGTCAGCATACGGGGGGAGGACTTGATTTCTAGTCTCACGACAGGCCTTCATCCGCAAGTACATGGAATTCAACGTCGAGGAAATCGCTTCGTTATCAATGGCAGAGCAGTTGAGCCAGCTAAGAACTATCGGATAGTGACCAACTCTTTTGTTTGGTCGGGTAAGGACAACTACGATGAATTTCACAAAGCTACCATCATTCGTGACTTAGGACTAGATGTGGATATTCTAAGCAATTTCTTAGAAGAAAAATTTGGAAATTAAGAGGAAATTTTCATGAAAAAGATTGGAATTGCTGGCCTGGGTGGTATTTTTCAAAAAGCCTATCTACCATATTTACGAACGCTATCGGGAATTGAGTGGCATCTATTTACCCGCAACCAATCAGTTCTCGCCAAGATCGCGACTAGTTTGCCTCACAGCCAAACCTACACCACGGTTCAAGAGTTGGTTAACCTTGATTTAGATGGGGTCATGATCCATGTAGCCACAAAGGCACATATGGAAATAGCAGAGCTGTTCTTGGAAAAAGGCATCCCAGTCTATATGGACAAGCCATTGACAGAGGATGTTTACCACACAGCAACCCTTTATCAATTAGCCCAATCCAAGGGTGTTTTGCTGATGGCAGGTTTTAACCGTCGCTTCGCACCCACCATTCAAAATCTAAAAAGCAAGCCTGATAAGCGAAGAATTGTTGTAGAGAAGAATGAAGTCAATGACGTGGGAAGTCGAACGTTCAAACTATTTGACCTTTTTATTCATCCCTTGGATACAGCCCTTTATTTGCTGGATGACCAGCCACTTTCGGCTACGTATAGTTATCATCTTGAAAATGGACAGCTTAGTCAGGTTTTGGTTACCTTACAAAGTAAGCAAACTTCAGTCCTTGCCTCAATGAATCTTCAAGCAGGTAGCCGTAGAGAGATCATGGAGGTACAGACGCCTCAGGCCACTTATCAGGTAAAAAACTTAGAAGAATTGCGCATGTATACGGCCGGCCAGGAAATACTAGAAAGTTTTGGATCTTGGGATAGCACCTTGTATAAACGAGGGTTTGAAAGCATGGTGGATGCATTTTTAGATGCCTTAGTTACCAAGCAAAATCCAGTCAATCCTACATCCAGTTTGTTGAGCCACTGGATTTGCCATCAAATCGCACACGCTGAGCACCAGATAGGAGAATTACATGTCAATATCCCAACCGAAATTAACCTTGAGACGTCCGACACTGTCGGATAAAACCACGATTTTAGAAATGATTGCTGAGTTTAAGCGGGAAGAAAGTGCCATGGATGGTGGCTTCTACCAGATGGGTGAAGAGTATGAAAATTGGTTAGAGAAATTACAACTAGCTGAGGCTGGCCTGGCCTTGCCAGAGGGCTTTGTCCCTTATATCCAGTATGTTTCATTTGATGAAAGGGGCCAAGCTGTCGGTTTTCTCAATCTACGCCTGCGACTCAATGACTTCCTGCTCAACAAGGGAGGCCATATTGGTTATTCTATCCGCCCTAGCCAACGGGGGAAAGGATTTGCCAAGAAGCAACTACATCAAGGCCTTCAGGAAGCTATTTCCAAAAACATTTCCCGAATTCTAGTGACCTGCTCACAAGAAAACGAAGCCAGTCGCAGAACGATTCTAGCCTGCGGAGGCGTCTTAGAGGATATCCGCGAAGGGACAGAACGCTATTGGATTGAGGGGAAGTAAGAAAGAAAAGCTACGAAAGCAAAATTGGAAAGGAATAAAAGTCGGTTCGGGCACCATGACTCGAGCTGACCGAAGCAACCGTATGGGGAATACCATCAGACATTCGTTTATTCTACAGAGGATGGATTTCCTTTACACTTGCTCAAGGTATCAGATATGAATAATCCCAAACCACAAGAGTGGAAAAGTGAGGAACTCAGTCAAGGACGCATTATCGACTATAAGGCTTTTAACTTTGTGGATGGTGAAGGCGTTCGCTGTTCCCTATACGTCAGCGGATGCATGTTCCATTGCGAAGGCTGCTACAATGTTGCAACCTGGTCTTTTAAGGCTGGCATTCCCTACACCCAAGAACTCGAAGACCGCATTATAGATGACTTATCTCAGCCCTACGTACAGGGATTGACCCTTCTTGGAGGAGAACCCTTTCTCAATACCGGGACGGTCTTACCCTTGGTCAAGCGCATTCGGAAAGAATTACCTGAAAAGGATATCTGGTCTTGGACAGGCTACACATGGGAAGAATTGATGCTGGAAACTCCAGACAAGTTGGAGTTGCTCTCGTATTTGGATATCCTAGTAGACGGCCGCTATGACCGAACCAAACGCAATCTCATGTTGCAGTTCCGCGGCTCATCTAACCAACGAATTATTGATGTCCAACAGTCCTTAAAAGACAGTCGTATTCATCTATGGGAAAAGCTGAAAGATAATGGATAAGAACCGTAGATCAAATTGGCGATATGAAATGAGAAGAATCAACACACAACCAGTTTCCCCCACAGATGGGAGCTGGTTTTTTTGAATAAGTGTTGAAATGTATGAGATACTGCCTGCTGTTTTTGTTCGATATATGGAGAATGAATCGAGTCGAGAAAAAGCTGTTTAGTATAAGGATTCTGAGAGAGTACAAAATAAGTGCAACTAAATAACAGGTGATATTTTCTTTTGAATAGTCATTGACAAAGGGATAATCAATCCATTGTAGCTTTGAATTGTGAACAGCTAGTATAAGGATTGTTTGTTGTAGAAGTCTGTAAAAAATAAGATGAATATTCACTGTTCACTGTTTGTTAACACAAACATATCAAACGTTTATCAGAATTTGCATGATAAACAACAATGAGGAGTCGAATTGGAATAAAAAGCAATGGATTTGATGTAAAATGAAGAAAAGATATAAATTTTTGAGCATGATTCTTTGATAACTAAATAAACATGTGTTATAATCCATAGGGAGATTTTTTAGTATTTAAAAAACTTCATTTCTAAATTTGTGTATAAAATTTTAGAAATGAAATGTACTTGCTATTTGATAAAAATTGGATTAAGGAGATATCTATGTCTTCGGTAATTGCATTTAAATAGCATGTCGATATTCAGTGAAAAACCTCAAATTGTTTGAATAGAATAGCGGATTGGGATAAAATATTATTGAAAATATAGACATAAGTTTATAAAAATATGTAAATATATACGTAAAAAATCAAAAAATGTAAATGGTTCAACTTTATTGGTATTCTTGATTTCCGAGAATGGTGCTTTTTTTTGGAGAGCGATAGCAATGGCAAGAAGTTCCTGATAAACATCAAACGTTTGACAGATTTACATCATATTTGAAGAAAGTGTAGAGTGCCATCTTCTCCTTCGAGAATTTTTGTTGGCTTTCCGTGGTTAATAGGAATGTTAGCAACGTAGCCCATGTTACTGAAATAATGTGTCTGACAAAGTATTGTGAACTCATTTTACGACTATAAAGAAAGTTTATACACATTTTCTTGAAATTTTTTGAAAACAGTGTATTTTTACGTAACTTTTAAATACTTATTAAAAGATGGAAGTGGATATGAATAAAAAAGAACTTCGCAAGCTGAAGCGAACAGATTTATTTGAGATTATGCTGGCCCAAAGTGAGGAGATTGATAGGCTTCGTGCGGAACTTGCAACCCTAAAAGAACAATTAGAAGATAAGAGAATACTTCTTGAAAAGAGGGGAACACTTGCTGAAGCCTCTTTAGCTTTGACCAATATTTTTGAGGAAGCTCAAAAGGCTGCAGACCTCTACCTATATAACATCGAGTCTCAAGCGAATGTAGGTGGTTTTGATGACAACTAATAAAGAGGAAAAGACTCTTGGTCTTCCGGATACAGATGAGATTAAGACTGCCTATCAAACAGCTCGTTACCGCAAGACTTTTTGGGAAACTGTACGAAGTACGGTATTTATGTTGATTGTGGTTGCTGCCTTTGCAGTATTGGCGGCAGTACTCTTCTTGCCTATTTTAAGGATTTATGGAAACTCAATGAAGGGGACTGTTGACAGTGGAGATGTTGTGATTTCTGTCAAAGGAACCAGCTTTGAAACTGGGGATGTGGTTGCCTTTTATTACAATAATAATATCCTTGTTAAGCGAGTGATTGCTGAGGCAGGGGATTGGGTAGATATGGACGATAAAGGCAATGTCTATGTCAATAACAAGCGGTTAGAAGAGCCATACCTAAAAGAAAAAGCCTATGGTCATACTGACATTGCCTTTCCCTATCAAGTGCCCGAAGATCGTATCTTTGTGATGGGAGATAATCGCGAGGTATCCATTGATTCCCGAAACACATCTATTGGAACGGTCTCAGAAGAGCAGATTGTTGGTAAGTTAGTTTTTAAAGTTTGGCCGTTGAAAGAGATCAGTTGGATCGATTAAGATGGAATGTATAACATCTTAGAAGGGAGGATAAAGTATGAAATTTTTTAGGAAACTTAATTTACGAGATTTCCGTTCAAAATATAGAAAAGTTGTTAATCTTGTTGCTATGATTGTTGTTTTTGCAACGACTTATGCCTTGATTTTGCCTGCTATAACTTTAGAATCTGATAAAGCTAGCCAGTTATCAGGTATAAGCGTATCAGAAACAAATTCTGAAACACTAAACCCTGAAACTAGCGAAGAAATAT